>Ga0065711_1001902_pt1 | contig 74349 bp, 31 predicted proteins | sample Hoacrofraction12_FD_59098 | JGI IMG/M metagenome (GOLD analysis project Ga0065711, IMG submission 59098) | Hoatzin crop microbial communities from Cojedes, Venezuela - Epithelial fraction 12 v2 (version 2) | ecosystem: Host-associated > Birds > Digestive system > Esophagus > Crop | place... | reverse complement strand
TAGTTAGTGGTGTCCCTGCTTGCTGCGGGGGGGTTGGACTAGATGACCTCTAGGGGTCCCTTCCAACCCAAAACTTTCTATGATTCTATGATTCTATGATTTAAATCGGAAACCCACCAATTTCCCAGCCACTCACCTTGATGCCTTTTGGTAGAACTGGCCCTCAGAGGCCACTGCTGGGGACAGCCTGTGCCCACAGACCGCAGCCAGGGAAGAGCCTCCAGCTCGCGGGGCGCTGGCATCAGCAGGCAGTGTCTCAGGGTCCTGCCAGAGGCCCAAAGTGCAAAACGGAGAGCCCCCTCGGAGCAGGGGCAGCGGGCTGCTCTGGGGCAGTTATGAAAGGGTTGAGAAGGGAGAACAGTTACATTTCCAGCTCCAACATTTCAATGTGCTCTACCTTCCAGTGAAACGGAAATTCTCACTTCAACAGCTCTGTTCAAAGCCTGCTGGAGTAACAGCTCGGTCTCTCGCATTTGAACTATCAGGGAATCTTTATTACGAGTACTGTCCACTGTGGCATCAACAAGACAGCATGTTTAGAGCAACAGAGCATAAAAGCAAAAAGCATACAGGAGAGGTAACACCTCCTAGGTATTGCCTGACTCCCCCAAAAGCTGGCCATCTTCAGCCAGGAAATAATTCCTTTCCAAGATTTGCGTCAGTTTGTGAAAAACAGTAATATTAAAATGAAATATTATCTTTTACGATTTTCTCACTTTTCTTTTAAAGGAAAACATGTATTTCTGGCCTGATCTACCCAAGAAATTCCTTTAAAATTAGAACCAAGCAGACTTTCATTTCAGATGTGTTTTAATGAAATGATATTAGAGAGAAGACTTGTCTGCTATGGAGAAGGTAATCAGCATTCATTGCCAGCTGAAAGGTGTCGGCTAGGCTGACAGGTTGACAATGGTCTATTTCCACACGTCTAGTTTTAATTCCAAAGCACAGATCAGTAATCTAAAACCATATATTCCTAAGGCTGCACTCTCCCTCAAAACCGGCCAGATTTGGTCAGACGAAATTTCTCTCTTGCCCAGTATCTCCAGATGCCTAACAAAAAGCACATGAATTTAACAAACCACATTTTTTTTGGTACGTTCTTCCACCAGGGTGGTTTCCTGACCAGCGGCAGTATCGCAGAAGGCTTTGTTACAGCAGAGCCTGGGTGCAGAGTACACCTGTATTTCGGGCTTACGTTGTTATTGCAAACAGGAGCTCTTCACACACAGCGGGAGCAGAGCCTGGCTGTTCGCCCCGAAGCTTACACTACCTAGACAGGATTTAGTGAAACAAGTTTATATAAATAAGCACAACAAGCCATCCATTCACTTTACCATTAAATATTTGCATAATAGTATCCGTAATTTAGCTCATGCAGTGGATGATGAAAGTGACACAACAGCAGGGCAGGGAACACGCAGAGGTTTTAAAAGAAAGTTTTAAAGGAAAAATCAAATGTTACATTCTGCTGTTGATCAAGATCTTATATATATACCATTTATTTATTTGTACTAATAAATTTTAAAGACAAATCACTGAAAGAGTACCATGTAGCCAGCCAAAAAGCATGCACAGGATAAGCCTTACACCTTAATCACATGCAGGAGAGTGCTAGAGGAGGAACAGCTTACACAGAGGAAAAATGGACAGAGAAAGAATAAGCAAGAATCAAATTTTGAGGATATATTGTATTATAAGGACTGCAGTGTTTAAACACAAAAGCAATCACAGAACGCCTCAACTCATTTCTAGCAATTCACACTGTCTGCTCCCAGGCAAAGGGCGAGTGTCATCCCCGGGCCCCGGTTACCCCCCAGACGCACACAGGACCACAGGCGCTGGAAATGTGCGGGGCCAAGCATCCTGCCCAGCAGGACCGGAGTCTCTCGAAGAACTGCAGCCTCGCAGCAAACAGAAGGGCCGCGCATCGGCTTCCTTCACTATCGATATCTCCATCTCATCCACCTTGCTGAATAACCAAGCAGCCACTTGGGCATGCCACGTGCATGCACTTGTACCTGACAATGTGCTCTCCAGAACAAAAATCCCGCTCCTCTTTTAAGTGCTACCATTTTGCAATGTGCCAAACATGCTTTATTTTTGGTAATAGCCCTTCACTTAACACAATAAGACAAGTGTACTCCCTCAGTCCCTAGATACTGTTTAAACAGCGTTCCTAGCAACAAGCATCCTTTGCCAGGAACGCAGAGAAGCGCTACCTGCTCACCACACTCCTCCCCATTTAGCTGACCGGCTCACGAGGGTGCCGTGCCCAGGGTCCCGCTCCCCACACCAGCCCCATGGCACGATGGGAGGCAGAAGCAAAAAACCTGCTCTGCCATTTCAGTCCGCACCGAGGGGCGAAAGGCCAGCACCTTTGGCAGGTTATCAGCGCAGCAGGCATTTCCCCCCCTCCCTGAATACCTGATTGCACGTCCATTCAGCCCCAACCACTATTTCCAGACTCCCTCCTCTCCCCGCAGCAGATTTCTCTTGCCCGTGTACCTGCTAACGCAGGGTTTTGCCCTTTTTATTACAGTTCAGTTCAAAATAAATGTGAAACTCCCCAGTATGTTTGACTTGTGATCAGCAATTTGTTTCATGTGACAAGACTGCTGCTCCCAGGCAGTCTCATTATCTACAGCAGAGATCAATGCAATATTCTACTTACCTGTGATAAGCTGCATCTTCAGGCCATAACAAAACTGATTTTATAAGGGATTTCTCAGTGTTGTCTATATATCTAGCAGATATAGACCTCTCATAAAATTAAAGTAACCTTTATACTTCAACAATAAACCTAATATACAGTTGTATACACATAATGACATCATAGATTTCGTGTCATTTATGGATTGCTCTTTCAGCTTTTTTAATTTTAGTAGTGATAACATGCTTAGCTATGCCCTGTATTTGCCCAGCGTATGTAACTCTAGTTGCACCATCAGATCTAACACGGTTCAATTTTCACATCCTGGTATGGATAAAACCTTATCAACCAAACTCTCATAGAAGTCCTGTCCTTTCTAGAAAACACCCTTCACTGCAGGTAGAGAGGAATTCATTGAAGTTGTGAAACGCAAGTTTCAGCACCTTCAGAAAATTATATGAAAAATAAAAACACTGCCTATAGAAACACTGTATAGGAAAACAAAATTACCTCTTTTCTAAATCCTACTATTTTGCTTAAGTGCTCTCAGAACAGGTGTCCACAGATAACATACATTCTTCAGCATTCAGGAGTGGAGCTACTCAAAAGAAGGAAATTACACATTCTCTTCCCTTCCTTTTTATAGCAACTTCTCCACTTCAAATGTTAAATTGCTCATTTTTTTAGTGCAAATGTCAGTGGACAACTTCTCAGGCACTCGCACAGGCGAAGTCAGAGAAGGCAGGGGACTGAGAGCTGGCCACGTCTCCAAACTCTGTTAATTCTGCCAGCTGCTAATCCTGGAGGGGCTGGACTGAAACCCACAGACAGTCAGGCAGACTAGGAGAGAGCAGACGGGCATCAGAAGAAAGGCTGAATTCAGGGAAGACTTCGCCCTGGGACGCGTGCAGCCCCCCTGTAACAGGCACGGTACCTGTCGGCACAGCCCGTCAGTCTCAGCAGAGGGGATGCAAGAGCTCTTTTCCAGAGGGGAGGAAAAAACCCCCAGACTACTCAGAGATGAAAAATACACCAGTTAAACAAGCTAGGGCTTCTTTGTATATCTATCTGTACAGCAAAGCAGCTTGGAAAACACGTTGCTTTTGTCTGGTAATTAAGAAAAGCAGTTTTTACGACTCCAGTGGATTATCAGCCAGTGTAAGGTCAGACCTTTTAAATATCAGCATTGCTCTACCATCCCCCACATTTTAACAAAGTCACAGTGTAAAAAGGACTAATTAGTATGTTATGAAAAGACACACGTCCAAAGACGGTATTTGATGCATTTCTCTACTGGAACCTGAAATTAATTACTTTGTGCTGAAGTTCAGATAGGTGTATTGAAAAAAAAGGACTTGATTAACCTGCCTGCTTGTGAGTTCTTTAGGGGTCACCAGTAATATTGTTTTTGTTATTTTGATTGACATTTCACTTTCTCTTAAGCGCATTGTAATTTTGCTCTAAGGAAGAATGAACTATATGGAATGTTTTATTCAAAATCTTCAAAGTATGTTCTAATTCTTTTCCCTTCACAACACATCCCTTGTTCTGCAAGCCTTTTTATAACACGGAAATTAAAAACAGTAAAGATATAAGAGCATTCATAATGCATCATTTAGGTAATATGTTTAATTAATGTGAACAAATTCATCATTTTATTCTGGTTATCAAGATGGTTTAAGCAACACAGGATTTTCATCAAGCATGAAATTGGTGCCACGGCCTACAGAGCTCTGTTTGAAATTTACTTCAGATGCTTTTTTGCACCAAAAGTTACCCTACGTGTTTATTTTCACGCGTGTGTGCTGGTTTATACATACACCTATTAAAAAGATGAAGTTGTAAGTGGTATCACAAGTGCATATACATACTTCTCAAATTAATGATTTGGACAGAAATGACAAATTGTTCTTTAAAAAGGAAAATAGCATTACCAGTTTCTAACACAAAGAACGCACAGTTAAACTGAATAATTTTCTGTCTCATCCTAGCCCAATAACCTGTCCTGGTCTTCTGAAATATTAATGAAAGAATAATTATCGCCATTTATGGTCAAAACAAAATGCTGTTAATGGCACATGATTTTACAGCAGTTCCTAATATTTTCCCTTAGCAATTGCCCATTTATTTGACTTGCACTTGGCTCCAGCTTATTATTGCCCTTAGTGTTACCAGAAGGGCACATTTAAAAAGAAAAAACATGTCATTAGGAAGAAGATTAATCATAGGAACACTGATTTTTGAATAAACAGAGAAAAACATTTTTGGTGGAAAATGAGTTATCTAACACTGTGTCTGAACAGCCTGAGATCATGTTTATCCAAATCAACATTGGATATGGAACCACATTTATTAAACAGATTTCACAGGGAGCTCATGATAATCCTGTCCTGACTCTCTCCACAGCTGGATTCCCAAGCTGCCGGCCAGCGGGGAAGTATCTTTTTGTAGAGATTATCTGTTAGCAGCAAAATGATGTTTAACTCGCAGCAAGGCATCCAGACGTTACAGTGCACTGACTGTAGCAGACACCAGAGAATGACAACTTCCCTCATCCCTTTGCCTTTTCATTTTGTTCCTTTAGTTTTTAACACTTCAGTGGTAGCCCAGTTCTAACCTTACCGGGAAGTGGCACCAGTTGCCCACCAAGGCTTTGATAAGGTGCCTGGGGCCATCCACTCAGACGCAATTGTAGTAACAGGACCAAGTAAATAGAAAAGTGAGGTAAACACGTGGTGATATTCTGTTTGCTTTAAGCTTTTTTGTTTTAATTAAAACTAAATATCCTCCCCTTCTAAGAAAAAGTCCCACCTAATCCTTGAGTGTTGCTGGGCTTGTTTGTACTGCAGTCGTCAGCCTTGAAACCTTTTGAAGATTTCTGGGCATTATAAATGGGAAAAATATTACATTAATAGAAACTCAATCTAGCTAAATTTTTTCAATTATTTCCTCTAAGTGTGGCCTCAGTGCAAATAGTTTGCAGTTAAATGTGACTATGTAAAAACAATCTTGTGTTGGACGCATTATGATAAAACAAAACATTAATATTATGCTTTTAACAATTTGCTCAGTGTTTCCTTCCATTAGAAACAGACAAAATTCAGGATGATCCTGAAGTTCTCCATTAAAATCACAGAGCATCCTCAATCCCCTCAACAGTGTAAAGTTTGTAACCTACAGCTAAAAGAGACGCATGAAGGATGCAAGGTCTGTCATAAAATCCCACCCTGTATCCTGTATCCTCAGAAACGACGTTTGCCTATAGTTTGGGTCACCCTCCAAATACACAGATGATTCCTCCTGCATAGGACAAGCTTAGAAGAGCAAACCTTTCTTGTTTAAACAGGCAAGCCATATCGTAACGCCATCGTTCTCTCTCTTACTTCTCTCATAAAATGAACAGTCAGACGGGAGTGGGTTTTCTTCAGGGTAACCTCCGCAGCATGGCTTTGCATGTGTGTGTGTATATATGTATATATATATATTTCTAAGAGTAATACACTCACCCACGTGAGTGATTTCAGCAAGGCTCACTTCATCGTCATTGCCTGACAACTCAGTAAGACTCAGCAAGTAACAAACCCCATCAATTTTCAGTATCATGCAGGTTCACTTCAGCATCCCTTCCTAATTTTTAATGCACCTTACCCTTGAGCACAGCTATTTGCTATTACAGGTAAGGCGGCACAAGCATATGGTGAGTGGAGGCCCAGTGAGCTGGAACATTCTGTTTCAGCTGATATTCTGCAGAACCATTCGGCTGTGGGAGCTCAGCAATATATTTTGATAGGCTTGACTATGCAGCTATAGATCTAGTTTGCTTCCCACTTGGATATTGTTCATGCTTCAGTTATCATGCACAAAATTAGCGATAAGCAATATTAAGCAGAGCACTCTGTATCGCAGTTCTGCCCAAGAGGGCTGATAACAAACCCCAGTCTCTTTATGCTTTTTGCCTTTACAGGAAGCCGAATGACTGCTTCCCTGGGAAGCAGAAGCAGATAAGTATTTGGAGCTTTATGTTAATGCAATGCCTGTCACATCGCTCTTGCACCTTCACTGGGAGCATTCAAAGTCTTTGGCCTTTCTGCCAGTGCTTTTTCAATGAGGATGCTGTGAAGCAGAAAGAAGTAGTAAGGATATTTTAGCAGCTTGCCACACATGAAAAATGCATGATCTTGAGAACACGACCGCTGATAGCAATTAGCATGTATTTATAATATGTCTATGAGTAACTGCATTCTTACCTAGTTATTGCAGGATACATAAATAATCTTTCAGCTCAATGTGCTACAAGCCCACAGATTTCTTAATTTAAGGCATGCTCAGTCCATTAAGAACAGTAAGAATCACCTACAGCTATCCCATCTTTTATAGCACATGGTTTAGAACACTGCTCAGGAGCCTACATCCTGGCTTTTCTGCCCTTGTCTCGTTCTATCAGAAGCAGATTTTCCTAGAAAAGTCTTAATAATCTACCTCCCATGCTGTCTAAATGTGTTACTTGCAAGTTTGGTGTTCTTCACCCTTCACGTGGCCTTGTATTTTCTTAAATATCTCTATAGGTTATACTTGTCCCCACACTGACCACCCTATGGTGCTGGTGCCACCCTATGACCATTGCTACACAAGTTCTTTCCCTGTAAACAGGCTGCCCTTTTGTTTTGACCAAATGATTCAAAATCACATTAATAAAAATCTAAATCAAAACAGTATATCCAAAGAACTGCAACAAGACATGGATCTCTTATCCCTTTGGCAACAAAAGTATACAAAATAATTCCAAAATTCACCAAGAGCCACAGCAGGTGACAAAGATTTTCTTGAAGGTTGTCCTTCTACCTTGCGTCTTTGACACTCTTGTATATTTTGCCTTTAGGGCCAATATTCCAAAGTTTCATGTATTTTTTGCTGTCATTTCTTAATATTTTACTCCACAGTTCCAGATTTAACCGGGCTAAAACTTTTTAGTTGGAAGAATTTGTCTTCAGCTCTAAAATTATTGGTCCTTTCAGAAGGGAAAATCAAACGCATGTTAAGATAAGAGACTGAAGATAAGGAACCACAGGTGAACACCACTATTTGTAGCACTATGGCATAGATATATTCTTAAAAAATAAGGAGGGTGTCTGATTAAGATCGATTAGGTGAAAGAATCTTTATGTTACCTACACTTCAGCTTACAGCATGACCTGGAAAACCATTTCTCACAATGCCAAGGGAGTTCATTTTCCAAACCTTTACCCTCATCAAAACAATAACATCAAATGGAAGGATTTCGAATGGTTGCTTTACACGAGAGCACAGCTGCCCTGTTGCAAATGAACACAGAACACCATTCATTTTTGTGTGCACCTCTATCTATCCAGCAAATTACAAACTGTTGAATTCATTAGGGATGTAGAACAAGAGCCTCAGCAGATGCAAGTATGCTGACTTAACATAAACGAAGTTCTAGTTCCTGCTAGGAAATGGAAACTGTCTAAATCATTCAAGTGTACTCTCTAAGTCTCATAAAAATATTCTGAGTTATCTGACTGATAAACTATGCTAATTTACCCTGATTGTTCTATTTAGTCTTAATGATTGCCTGGAAACCTCAGAGGATATTTTGTTTGGCACCAAGAGAACAGCATACTCACGTGACTGCCTGTTGCCTGGGCGGTTGGTTGTCCTCTCTCAGAGCCTCAGAAACCCATGTTAGCACCACTGAACGATCCTGCATTCCTGTACAAGCAAAAATGGATAAAACATTCACGTGTTGGACTTACCTACTTCAACTTTATTTTTCTTCATAGTCTCCTTAGTATTTTAGATGTGACAGTGTTCTAGGTGGGCTATTAGAACAATATGCTTTAAAGTTAAGAACCAGTACTAGAAAATGAACTACCACTCAAATCTGTCACAACAGCTTAATAAAAAAAAGAAAATCTATGAAAAAATTGTTGGAAGGGTTAGCATTATTTGTACAATATTTTTTTTAAACTTTAAACACCTTATAAACAAGCATCCTCTAATTTTTCACCGGTCCCCCAGTGAGAGAACTGCACGGTCTCTTATCTGAAAGGCATGCAAGAACAGTGGGAACCTCCACAGCACCAAGCTCTGGGGACATGCATTCCATTGTCTTGTGAAGGCCTCTGGCGTTTCCTGAGAAGGTTTTAATGGAATCCAACAAGGGCAACTTTGATTATCCCATGCTGTTTCGAAGATGTAGCTACCAAACTACAGTGACCATGAATCTGAAAGGCAGCTGACAAATCTAGTAGAGAATTAGAATTTGCTAAGATTCAGATGGAAGATTTATATGTCAGATGACTGACTGCATTTCAGAACCTGTCATTTCTAGGAACGTCAGTTGGAGATATTATTATTTATTACTACTACCTATACAGAGCCCCATATGTATTACAATGTACGTGTAGACGTTAAAGTCAGCAGTAAAAAAAGACAGAAAGAAGGGAAGCAGGAGGGAAAGGAGAGCAGCTTCATGTATATAAACAAGGTGTTTTCTTAAGACTTCATATGAATAGATATCTCCTTTGAAGGTTTGGGTGTATTTTTCCATTTCAGCTCACAAGTTAATTAATTTTGCTTATGAGTTTCTATGTACTACTCTTGGAAATATATTTTATTTTTTTGGATGAGAGTCATGCTATCCTGAAGCAATTACTAACTTAATTTATAGTAAACTTGTTACAAATAAATTCCGGAGTAGCTCTTGAGGGCATTCCAGGAACTCTGCTATCCCAGACTCCCTTCTGACAACACAGCCTGCTGCTCAGAGCCTCTCAAGAACACCCAAGGTTTCTTTCTTCCTCAGAGAAACAATTGTGTACATTATTGAACATGTCATAGCAGATATATTACATTATTTTCTTACCACACTGCTTAATGGCATTCAAATATAAGGTTATAAACACATCATAAATATCAATGTTGAAAAGACATTAAAAATTCAAAGAATACTAAATTACCCCATGTAGGTGATCTAAAATGATTATAAATTAATAGCCACGAAGAAAGTTCTGAACAGGTAATTAAAACATCTGAAAACTTCTGTAAAACACTAGAGGAACAGACACAGTCTCTAATGTCACCATAATGTCACCACCTTATCTCATCTTTGCTGAGTACTAGCACATGGTTTTACCCCCCAAAAATATATCTAGAAGATTTCAGAAAGAATTACTTCTCTGCAGTCCTACCTTTATTTCTCTAATCATTCAGCTCTTCTGTAAGCTGCCACAACTCTGTAAAAAACACTCCATTCTCAGTTTATATCAGACCTCTAAAAATGAGAAAATGGTTTCCTGGGCTAGAGGAAACTCAAACTATTTAGCTTCTGCTTCCCCAGAAATTCCATGTGCTGGGGTTTGCTACAGTTTTTGTTTTGTCTCAAGCCTTGAAGGTGACAGGTCCTTCTTGAGGGAGTAATCAAGCAATCAAAAAAAGGGACTCTCCCATTGATGTCTCTTGAGAAAGTTGTCGCTAGGAAGCAGTAATCGTGACCTTTTCCTTACAGGTTTGGGGTTTTTTTGGCAGGTGGGTGTGAAGATGACACGGCAGCACCCCCTGTTGTCTCCTCCTCCCACCCCTCCACGGACAGATCTGGTTTTCAACTGACGCCCTCTTTTGCAATTGAGGTGAGTAGGAAATAAAGCTATCAGCAAGAGCAAAGAGCTTTGATTTTGATGTGGTTCTACATACACAAAGGCAAACATGAGAACTGAATGGGAACTTTATCACACATATGTTGAAAAACAGTGGGTGTTACAATAAATAAATAGCACAGACTGTTGGGTCCTCATAATGACATTCCACTCGTGCCTTAAGATTAAAAACACACAACAAACTCCAAGTGTTGCTCATAGACCTGTGCCCAGCATTCTTTAGAGAGGAAACTCATATCCATTTTTTCATGGTGACTAAGATGCATTTTTTTACTATATCAGCTTTCAAATTCAGACACAATTTTGGCCGGTTTCTAGCAGAATGTCCTTGGTGAGCAAGGCATTCACACCCAGATTTTAAATCATCGTAAGGATTTAGCAGCATGCAATCCATTGATTTGAGTAGATGATGGGGTGTTTGCTCTCAGTACTCTGCCAAACCTTACACGTCAATGGGACATTGACATATAACCTGGATGCACACACAGGTTTAGCAATAGCACTGTTGCAGCTATATCAGTCTGAGATACAAGGTTCAAAGGCAGAGGTAATTACTGTTATTAGCCCAGGTAATACAACTGAGGGGCAAAAAAACTGTAAGCTTCCAGGTACATAAGGTATTCTTTCAGTCTCTTCTTCAGAGACACAGATTCCAAGAAGCAAAAGCAGCCATGTGCAAACCTTATTTCTAAGCATAACAGGTAGCTAAGTTAAATACACTGCCCTCTCTCAACAAACCTTGCTTTGCAAATTGCTTTCAGCTTTAAAAATGTGATCTCTCTCTTCTGCAGCACCAAAATATTTAACACAGGGACAGATTATCAGTTTTGTGTGCTGCCTAATAAATTATGCTAAACTAACTAGATTAATGTCTTCTGGTAATATTCATTGGCCATGATGCCTTGTTGTCCTGAAGCCCATGTGCTGAGAACAGCAACCAAAGAATTACGATGTTGTAGATCTACTACTCAGCTGCTGTAAATACCCAACCAGTGCACAGGGCAGCAAACAACTGGGCAAGTAAAGGCAATCCAATCTGGCTTTAGACTTTGTTATAATAGTAGTTATGATCAATGGTGATTATGAAGTATATAGAATCAAGATTTCTTATGAATGAATAAAAATCTGTAGCCATTAAATTAACTAATGCACCCATTTCATTAGTCTTTACTAGCAATCACCAAAAACGAAACCTCACCATTCCAAAAATCTAAAACCTGTGCATTTCCAGCTACATCAACGTGCTTTGAAATATTTTTAATTGAAAGTAACTGATAGAATATAATGCAGCATTTATCTTGCTGCAGATGACACCAGGCATATAGCAGAACGTTTTAACAAATGTTTTATTTAAAGACAGACTTGAAAAGTCTGTAGGAGTAATTGCCAGTTTGTCAGCTGAATCGCTTTATCCTTTGGAAGAGCTTTTTGTCATTATATTAGATGATTCCCAATGTCAGTGCAGGACAATTTATAGGATAAATGCACCACAGTGTCACTGCATTTCATTAATGAATATTAAACTATTATTTTGGGGCTTGTTTTTACAAAATTGTTATCCTTCTTATTTTTGATGGGCATACTATCAAATGACATATGCATTGAAAACCTATGTTTCTACAATAAAAAGAACCAAGATCTCTTTTTGTAATACTCCCTTCTTTTCCATACCTTAAAAAAAAAAAAACAGTATACTCATTAATTTCTTAGTATGAGAAAATATTTATGTATAGTGTAGTGAAGTCTCAATGCATGAATGGGCCAGCTGGCAGAACTGGACCCTTTGTGCTCAGTATGCAGTATTTACACAACAGATACTACACCAGTACATTGCCATAAAGCAGGCTGTAAGAACAGCATTTCTAATCATTGTAAATCAGCTCAGGACTCTGGTATTTTTAAAAGGCTTCCATTCCCTCGAAAGAGAAAGACATTCTGCTTACATTGTAGAGACCGACATATACTGATCCTCAAAAAGTGGCACAACACTATCCATTTTTGAACATGAGAATAAAACCCTCTCAAGGATGTCGTTCAAGTTCTTTGTTTTAACTGAGCAGAAACGTAAAAGATGTACTGGATCAATTAAGATGCTGTGAACTTTCTGACTTGTTAAACTATTTTAATCTGTATATAACTGGGTCATTCACCTTTCTGTCTACAGGAAGAGAATGTGTGTGAGACTGACTTGCACAGATATCTGTAGCAGGTACTGCGTCTTCTGTAGGAGGGGAAGCAGTTGGGAGATGAGCAAGAAATACATGAATCATCTTATGACTACAATCTATATATGACTTCCTCCTCGCAGGAAATAGTTACCTGACAATTTAACCAGGAGCATTGGTTTCTGACAACTTTGCATAAAGTTTGTTTGAAGAACCCTCATATTTTTAAACCTCTGTAAGACTATTTTTTCTAAATATATTCTAAGCATTGATCTGAACAAAATTAAAACTGGAGAATTAAAAATGACAAAAAGTAAAAATTTGTCTTTGCAATGAGAGGTACAGTTGCCATCTGGTTCTGATTTAGGGTTTGGTCACTGTTTCTACAACCAGCAGCAGTGATTTCACTTTACCTCCCCCCCACTCCACACCCTTGCTTTTACATTAATGTGGATCTGATTTTAAAGTCCCTACATTAATCCTTCCTTTCCCATGCTCTTCGGGTGGTATCCACTAAACTGACAAATGAAGAGCTTTTCCCATCTTCACATTTTCAAACAATTAGGGAAACATAACAGACATTTTGGTAGATTGGTTTGAACTCTTATAACTGTCCTCTCATCTCCATCCCAAGAGGTGCTGCCTTCCCTCCCGCGTCGCAAGCGCTGGTGGAGCCACCAGTTCCCTGGCACGCTCCAGCACGTGTTTAGCTTTGAGAATCAGGACAATGCTGCTCCCCTTGAGGTTTGATCTCTGCCAGGCAGGCCTCTAGGGATTATGCCACTGCTTCCCATTTCATGCATAGCTAAGAGCTATGCCAGCTCCGGATCTTTCCAGGATCAAGTGCATAGCTTTACTAGAAAGGGTTTTAATTATTGCCAGTCACTATTGTTTTCCGTATTGTATATTTATCTTAACTATATTTTTATCTTTGCTACCCCAGTTTTATGCAGTCTTCAATATATAAAGAACACACAAATGTTATGGAAAGAATAACTGTGCAAGCAATCCAGTTTTGGTAGCAAAATGAGCCAATAGTTTGGCTCTAGATGCTACCAATGAAGTTACAGTCAATCTCTCCCAAGTAGCTTATAGTATCTTCTGTCCAGTGATTTTTAGATGTTTCCTTATTATCAATGAATTAATTTCCCATGACTCAGTGCTCCCATTAGACACAGAAATATTATTTCCATTTTCATAGAATCATAGAATCATTAAGGTTGGAAAAAACCTCTAACATCATCAAGTCTAACCGTCAACCCAACATCACCATGCCTGCTAAACCATGTCCCGAAGGGCCACATCCACATGTTTTTTGAACCCCTCCAGGGATGGTGACTCAACCACTTCCATGGGCAGCCTGCTCCAATGCCTGACCACTCTTTCAGTGAAGAAATTTTTCCTAATATCCAATCCGAACCTCCGCTGATGCAACTTGAGGCCATTTCCTCTCATCCTATCGCTGGTTACTTGGGAGAAGGGACCAACACCCACCTCACTACAACCTCCTTTCAGGTAGTTGTAGAGGGCAATTTTAAAGGGAAGTTGAATTTTTCAGCCTGAAAAGAGACCAATCCCTGTTTAGAAATGTGCTAAAACCTTCTTCCAAAGAGTATTAAGCATTCTTGTAAAAAGGACTCCTCAGTTCGAAATATATTTGTATTTAAAAGACAACAAAGCCTGAAAAATGTTGACTTTCAGGCCCAAAGTACTAGTACTTCCAGAAGAAGAGCAAGTCTTGATCAAAGACAGCAAGTAAAGGAGTTCCTAGTTCTCTGTCTTTATGAAGAAAAGGAAGAAGAAAAAAAGTAAAAACAGGCAGAGAAGCACAGACTCTTACCTTCACTTGGAATACTTTAACGAAGAAAACAGGAAAAAAATGTTCAAAAGCATTATTCAGCATGTTTAGGGCCCTCCTTACAACTATTACATTTAACAAATGCTTTAACAAATAAATCCTGTTTTTTAAAATCCATCTGAATCAAGAGCTATGTAACCAAAGCCCTGATCAAACCCCATTTTTGATAATGTTCAAAAGCCCAGTTCTTCCTTGGGTTAACATGAGGCATACTAACAGGCTTTTTCAGCCATTCCTCTGAATTTCTGTCTGTCAGCTCAGTTCTGGACTTCTGCTGACAACAGCAAAATCATTACATTTCTACCCAGTGTAGGTCCCAGTTGCAAACATCAGATGAATATTGATTTTCTCTTTACAACTGAGATAGCTTTAACAGTCACAGCGATAGTAATTCCTGGTAAATAAACTTGGAGTTGGGACAAAGAGCTAATGTTGTGTTACCATGGTCAGTACTGCTGGAGATGAGAACTGGAAAAGAGCTGAACAGGCAAGTGATTCACAGTACTCTCTTACCCCTGCATGCACGGGTTGAAATTTTTTGGGTGGCAACTAAAGTAAAATATTTTCTGGAGAGTTCTTGCATCTCAAAAATACTTCAGAATGATTCATGACAGGCAGCTCTCTCTACAAGAAGCAAACAAGAACTGGAAGTAGGTTGCAGACCAAATGAATGCATTTCCTTTGATTGATTAACTCTATCCTAAAACAAATGAAGTCACTCAACAAATGCCTTTAAATGGGGGTTCAGAGGTTCTACAGGATATTTTCCACACGTCTTGTTCTTACTTGTTCCCGTCTCAGAGCTAAAACAATGCAAAAAAATGCATAGGATGCTTTACGGTTCTATAAATTGTGGTTATATCAGAATTTTAGCTTTCATGAAAAAACCACAGTTTTAATTCCTTGTGGCTGTGAAAGATTGCCTGCATTCTCATACAACCTTATCTCAGTTTTGTATTTAAAGAAACTCCCCAAATACTTTGATCGTTTTTCAAAAGAAATTAGAAAAAACTCCTTAAGGATACTCTTACTTACTAGTCAACACCACCTCGGTGTTTCCTACTTAGTGAGGAAAGCCAATGGAATTAAAGGTAACACATCTGAGTCTTTTTTAACACAGGTCTGTAGTTAACTTACCCATCACACAATGTGAGACAAAGAGCACCTTATGATTCATAAAAGAACAACACAATAATAGGAATAGGAAATCTGTCTTCTGGAGCTGTGCTAAGAGGAAAGTTAAGAGTTTTCTCCAAGGCCAATCCATATGACTTTATATTCCAAAACCTCCCTCCTTTAGGCCTTTCTTTAGCCTTTACTCACCCTTTCAAACACAGCTAGTATTACTTGACATGAAACTTTGCAATTGAGGTCATTATTCTTAGATCATGGGAGAATCAACCCCTTCTCTAAGGAACAGTTCTGCTACTTAATCAAACAAGCCACATGTAACTAGGAAGGTGTTTAGGTGGCTCATTTATCTTAAGTGTTGTCTAGTTAATCAGGACTCTTGGGGTCTATTTCTAACTCCACTGCTGACTTCCTAGATCATTGTGAACAAGTTAAAATTAGCAATGACTGGGTCTCTCGACAGGTGTTGCAAGGCTTTGCTAATTTAAACACATAAAACATGTGCTTACAATTTAGCAGAACTTTTCTCTATAGTCCTGTAAGTATTGTAATTCTAACAAACTTAAAATAATAGATTCAAGGCTAAATGACTTATTTTTATTTTCAATAAAGGACAAACGACTTTTGTCTGGAATTAAAAGATGTTATGTAAATTATTTGAGTTGAACAACATTATTTCTAGAAGATAAGAGGCTCTTCAGGTTTAATTTCCTGATTGGCCCCACCAGGACATTTGTCTGATCTCTTTAAGATGTTGCACTGAATATTCTATAAATGAAATTCAAGAAACCACCAACCAGAAGCATCCCAAAACCTGTATTTCCTCCCAGCCAAAGACACTGTTTAATCAAAACGCAGGAAGACTTCTGCAAATGTTTCAGGCAGTATAGCTCCTCTGTGTACCAGGCCTCCACAGACTTTTTATGCAACTCCTTGGGGATGCGTGTTCTTTTGTACCATCTGGCCCAGGCTCCAGAGAGGAACTAAACAAGAACTGTTTGGTCTTGAGACTTATGCAGCTCCTTTATGGAGCACATAAGAAGAAGAATCAGAAAGCTTATGCTGAGATTACAGGGGAAAAAGTGAAATATTGGTGGGTGGGGGATAAGGATACATATGCTTGAAAATACTGTAGCTTTACTGATTTTAAAAGGAATTATACTTGTTGTTAATGACACGATATCAACATGCTGAAACAAAGTATGTGCAACATCCCCTGATGCCATATGACCAAATCGACATTTAGTCACCTAAGCAGCCTTATTTTCAGAGTAACTGTGCAACTTCTCATCCATATCAGTTGCGTTTACAGGTACTGAGTCACACAAATAACAAAATGAAAAACATAATATATTTTTATCACTCTTATGATAAAGCTGTAGACTGATCTCTGAAGCTGAACAAATAAATTCAAAGCAGTATGTATGCAAAACTCTGCAAATTAGTCTCCTACTACTTCTCTACAGCACTTCACAAATATTTTGAGATACCAGAATGGAAGACATATTTTTATTATTAAAATATTAGGATAAATAATAGTTAAAATGTACTATGATCTTTGTATGAAGTGATATCTCCATGTCCAGCACTGAAACAACACGGGACTTGCACTGCACTACTGCACCAACCAGATGTGGAGCACACAGCTGGCCCTTCTGCGCTGATACGATTTACATGTAACGATTACTGTCTTCTGGCTTTATGGAACAAATTCCTGCATCGATATCACTTCCTCTCGTTTCAACAGACCGACAGATCTCAAGCTTTTGTATTAGTTTATTGCTCATAAGCACAGTTTGGGGCTGCATTAGCACTAATTGAGTGTCTTCTAACACGAATACAGTGTACCATCTAAACAAACAGTGCTTGATGTTTGTTTGACTTTGCTCAGAGAGTATGGGAAATACATGGGAGGAAGAAAAAGCGAGGAAGCTCTCTCCTTATCCATCTGTCACTGATCTGTACAACACAAGTGGATCAGTACACAAAGTACTAAATACTTCTATATGTACCTCCCTGTTCGTATTACATTTGTTACTCTGCCCATTCAAATAAAGAATAGAATAGTGCTATGATAATAACATGTTTGTCACCAAAATATAGTGCGGATTTCAATGGCTGCAAAGAACAGTCCCTATTATTGACTTCAGCACAAGCCATAGACCTTCAACAGCTTCAGCAGAGCCAGGATGAGAGTTTGACCGAATGACAATACTCCAAACAACACAGTAATAACAAAGTTATTTGCCCATAAATTTACTCTCCTTCCCACTCACACAAAGAACCCATGGGTTTCACTGAATCTAGCTTTCTGCAGATGTGGCGGTAGGGCCAAGCGTTCAGGCTTTAGCCGGTCACTGCTGTTCTCCATCAGCAGCAGTGCTGAGCGCAGCCCAGATTGCAGACTGCAGGGCCAGCAAGTGGCTGGAAGTGAATGAGAAATCTTTATTGTCTCCTGTCTATTCCCTACGTACAGGCAAATAACTCGAACCCAGATGTTCTTAACAAAAGTCTGTGGTTTGGGATTTAGCTGTTGCTGTCCCATGAAAGAGAAAAGTGTTCAAATATTTAGTGGTCTCTGACAGTAGCAACACCTAAACACACAGGCATTATTGCAAATTACTTGGAAAAATTAGTTATCTTTCTACTAAAAAATGAAATTGCAATTACTAGCCATTTCAAGGAACCAACTGCTCCTACTTGCAGAAAGACTGCATTATTGTCATTTCAAAGTTATACTGGAAGGTGAGATGTGAGAATTTAAAGTGTAATCTTGCAGATGCTCTCACGGATGTTGAAACAACCCTTCACTGTTCAAATTCTCCTGGAATCTACCACCACCATCAGCTGCAGGTCCCATCCAGAATTCCAGAAACAATCAAATATCTTCTTCATGTGTCCACCATAAAGAAGACATCTCCTCTTATAAGCACCAAAACCTGGTTAGGGGAAAATGAATCAAAATACACAAGTGAAATCTGTCTCGTTCTTTCCCAAAGTGTCAGTTCAGTAGCTGATAATCACAAAGGGTTACCTTCCACTGGAGCTTCAAGCAGTAGATATTGAATAGAAAAAAATCAGCTATTATATAGAACGGCCTCCAAAAGCCTAGCAAAAACTGACCAACAGTCACTCAGAAAGTCCAAGTACTGAAAATCCCAAATTATGTGACACTAAAGACAAATAACATCTCTGCACATTCAGACAGGTTTTAGTTCCACATGAGGTGTCAGAGGTAATACCCAGTATGCAGGATTTTGGACAAGGAAATTTCTAGTCTGCGAGGAATTTCCAGACGCTAACTTCTGAGGGGTCCAAACTGTGATGACCATAAGTAATGAAAAAAGTTCAAAAGTACCAGTCAGCAATATTGCAACAAGCTATACAAATTTTAGTGAAAATGCTTCGTTTTGAGCTGCTGACATTCTTCATTTCGAGACAGTGAGCCTGAAACTGAACTGTTTGCTTCCTACGCATCTATTGAAAAAATTAAAAGGTCAACACTAGAACGCTAATTTAATAATTTAGATTTTGACAAAATGCCAGATTTCCTCCTGGGCTTTTGTTTTCATTGACACTGTCCCTGTACTTCAAATATCTACTGGATATTCTAATGTTTTCAAAATTTATCTTTTGCACCTATAATTTTGTGTATGACAATTACATACTTTAGTTGTTTATTTATTCCTTAGGACCAGGAACAAAGAGGCTTGCAGTGCAGCATCGTACTTCTGCAAAGTGGAAGAACTATTTTGACGGCAAAGGATTCCCTGTCATTAACATGTCGGGGGGAAACACCCTCCAAGACCTGAGCTAAAACCAGAACTCCCCTTCCTTAGACCAAGAAGCCCAGACAAAATAAATCAGCTTCCAAGTGCAGATGCCTGTCAGTCAGTTTGTTTAGCTATCTATTTACTTCTTGTTTCATTCCTTTTCTACAGTCTCTGATATATTCTGGCAATGCCATTGCTTCACCACATGCTAGTGCAGCTAGCGCAAGTGACAACATACAACCAGCACACATTGCAGTTATTGTTTAATTATAATATTTTGAGAATGATTAGAATGTTATTCCTACTCCACAACTTTTTCTTCTCATCTGACGGTAAATGTCCCAGGGCCCTGGTCTCTAGCCACTCGGAGGGAACGCGATTGGTGTGCCTCTGCTTTCTTACTTGCGAGTCTTCTGTGAACTGCATTGTCACTGGCAACATTTTAATAAAAGTCATGCTAAAAAAAGATGGAAAAGTGGTCATTTGAAGAACAGACATTATACTCTAAAGTCTGATCTAAAAGAGCAGCGCTAAAGTTCAGGCAACAGTGCCCAAAGCCAAGGCAGATATGGCACAACTAGAGCAAGAGTACACGTCTCTCCTTAAAGGGCATTTATTCATAGCTGCGTTTCCTGCTCCTGTAAATCCATATGATGTTGGTCATAGTCCAGTCCAAGCTTGTCACTATTTCTTTGTCTCATGGATTCTTTAATTTGGATTTATGCTAAGCATTGCTGCCAGCACAGAGGATTTTAATAACGTAGTTAATGTATACGGAAAACAGAATTCCAGCAAAGAAGGAAGTTTTACTGGTCTGTCTGTTTCCAGTTTATCACGTTATCAAGTTGTTAAAGGTTGCCCTAAGCAGTAGATACTCTAGTTCTAATTTAATTGGTAGAAGCGATATTGCTTGACTTCTTTACCTCCCATTACTTATATGAGAAAAATAAGACAAAATAAGGACAAATCAAGGAAAAAATGTATTTCACTATGTAGAGGAGGGCCAACTAGGAGCTGAAAAGAGAATGAAGAGGAAGAAATTATGTCAGCGAATATAAATTAGTTTAGTAAAGGACAAAGGCAGCCACAACAGATGCTAATAGCACGCCCTGGGGGAAAGAAAGCAAGGGGCTTTCTTTGAGGCAAATCGGAGTTCAAGAGAGTCACGAGCGAGCAAAGTCACTGTTTCTAGTGACTCTGAGGTTTTGATCAATCAAAAGTTGGTCCAACATAATCAAAAAAGGAAACAACACCTCCATGACGACAACGAGGGCTCCTAGCCTCAATGCCCAGGTTAAAGCACTGTCCTGGAGAGAGGAAACACCGTGAAACGCGTCTTTCTAGACTGATACTCAAAATTTGGAAGAAAGGATTTTAAATGCTTTGTAAGAAGAAAGCAATAAACTGATTCCACAGTCAGTTGAATTGTAGGAAAACCACTAAGACAAGGAAATGGTAATCACTATAATTAAGTGAATGCTTAATTAGTGCATTTCATGAATAACAAGGCATGTTTGCAACGACAGCCTAAGGCATGAGAGAACTCCTCACATGAGGGTGGCCACTGCTCGCTGCTGCATGGATGGCCACATGGTCTATGGGAAAAAGCCCACAGAAAGGGCTTAGGTAAGCAACAGCTTCTCTCCCAACATAGTAATTTTGCAGCCAGCAGCACCTCAGCAACCCTACTGTGGAGCAAGACCGCACTACGACATGTGTTATCCAAAACTCAGAACAAAATGGTACCACCTTTTCCGTGAGAGTCGAGCACTGCCCTCACCTATAGCCATGCAGGACTGCTAATGTGTGGCAACAGACCATGGCCAGGTATAAATTCAAAGGTCAAATTATAGCACACAAAGTGGAGTATAAGATCACATATACACAGCATGCACATTGTCTTCTGATACAACTCTCCATGTAACCTTTATTACACTGATGAGGCACAGCATGCTACATTTGTCTCTAGGTGTTAAAAGACTAATTACATCAATATGCTACATTAATATGGTTTATGATGGAAGGAGACTAATAGATTAGAAGTAGCGATGTGCACTTTGAGGAATCAATTGCTAGGAATTAGACTCTTAGCAATTTTATTTCATTTTGAGAAGATTTGGGGATTAGCGATGGAAAAGTAAGGACCTTTTTCTCCTTTGGTGAAAGGCAAAGGATGTACATTGCTGGCCAGCAAAGCTGATATGAGCTGAAGCACTGCTTGCTAGATCATTAGCTGAAACGGATAGGCAGACTTAATTCTGGAATTTTGGTTGGGGAACTTTGGCCCCCAAAACATACTATAAATCATTGACTGATTGCAATATAACCAAGTCTTTTATTTCTCAGGACCTGCCAAACTGAGAACAGGATATTGTCATGCTAAAAGCTTTAAGTTTTATCTCTTTCTGATAGCAGAAGGGTTCATTTGACATTTAAATTATTTTCTAAAGAAAGATGAAAACCAACTACCGTAACAAAAGCTACAGGCACAGTTAGAACAAAAATCTCATTGTTTTCCTACCCACCAGAAATCTGAACTTGATCTTTTCAGTAGCCTTTGATGATAACATGATAGAAGAAAGGAAATACTTGTGATAAACTAAACAGAAGCATAAAATTCAGAACTCTCATCTGACTGAAAATCAGTCAGACCTAAATTTTGACTGTTCAGAGTTCCCTTTTCTGACATATCACGGCCTTGGGAAAACTTTTATGACTACCTTAAAGGAATCCGCCACTGTATCATACATTTAAGGAGTTGAGAGTACAAGAAAATGAATGACAAAGGGACATATTCACAAAGACCACCTGCATGCTACTGAAGTCGTGCCTCAAACACTGATTCAACCTCATCCAGTGAAAGAGTGGCAATTCCTGCCACTCAGTGCTACTCATTGCCTTGTAATGGAATAAAACCACACACACTTAGGAAAGGTTATGTTTTATATTTCAGTATATGCCCAGCCAGTCAGAAATCATTAACTCATTTCTCATGAATACTTGTCTGCTCTGAGCTCTATTTTAAACTTGTCTGCATTAGGATATATCTTTAGTTCTGTTTTATTTCTGTGGAGAGTGTAGGAAGCAGAACATTTTATCTCCTGTTCATAAAGGAGATATAAATCATCCCACTCTAAAAAGGTGGAGCAATTTTAGCTCTAGTTCTTTTGCAATCCATTTGATCTAGCCTAAAACAGAGGCCTCTTGAGCCAGTGCTCCTTATCAATCTCAGAGCATCGTAAGGATTCGGCAATTTGCTTGCACTAAGAGAAATAAGGGGTTTTTGCTACTCAGATTATTGCCCTGCTGCGGAAAATGGGAGCATTAATACAAAAAGGCAGGAGCTGCATTATCCTGGAATAACCCCCAATGTGAAGAGCTGAGCTGTACTCGCTCACGATCCAGCTCGCTACGCCAGAACACACGGGGTCTGCTCTGTTCCTCCAGTGCTTATGCACATGCACTCCTGCAGGCATCTCAGAAACACCAGGAAATTGCTCAGGGCCTTCAAGATAGACCTTCTTGCTGAACTTGGAGCTGGAGAGTTTGAGGCTGACCAAAAAATATCAATCATGGTAATTTCACAAGAGAATTTCATTCTCCGTAGAGCATGACTGGAATAACTAATCCGGCCTTCAGAAATGCACATTGCTTTCAAAATTCGGCTGGTCGATGCTCTGACTTATCGCCATCGCCAACAGAAAATCATCTTATGGCAGCTAGTGTCTACATCATTAATAAATTCTGAAATTTACATTTGTTTTTATTTTGACATTGATTGCACTTCAGCATAATTATCAGAATAACAAATTTTTTCACATAAAAGAAGGCAAAGAATATCAAGATTTGTGGGAAGAAAATATTTTGGAAAGAGCAGTAACCTTTTGACAGAATGCATGAATTTTTTTTTTTTTAAATAACCAGAGTAGAGGGCTTCCTTTATATAATTACAAAATCATCGTTGGTATGACTGATTTAATTTGAATAGCATTCCCTGGGGAAATGCACTGTGCTATCAACTTGAAATGATGATGATTATTTGGCCTTCAGTAGTAGTGGGATAAAGTCAGCAGCAGGGCTGGATGGCAGTGTGCCCACAGCTACACCTAATGAAATGAAGCACATCTGTGGCTCTGACAGGAGGAAATACCAGGGAGCGAGCTCATCTCGGAGCAGCTCATTCCAGCCTGACGCCAGCAGAGTCTCCAAGTACGCACAGGCTATACCCCAAGGTCCTCACTCAGCTTCTACTCAGAATTGAGGGAATTTTGATTACAGACTGAAAACCAAGAGGGGCAGATGTTACGTTAAAAAAATATTAATATATAGGAGAGGCTGACTCACTGCCTTGCTCGATTTGGCAGGAAATGCCGAGAGGGATCTTCTGTGAGCCTGGACTGCAAGAGCATGAGGTGACCCTCAGTAAGTCAACTCTCCTATAAACAAAGATAGTCAAATATGAAAACTGATATTTTTGTGATGAGTTAAATGGAGTGGAACTTCATCAAGCTGGCAATAACGCTTTATTTTAAGCTATTCTCCTAAGATGAGCAGGCTCATTCCATACCCTGCAATACTCGTGTGGGAAGCCTTAGCAGTATCTTGCTCTGACACAAAGCAGGGGAACAGCCCCAGAGAGCTGCTTCTTGGAGGACTTCTGCTCTGGTGAACAAACCGTCGGTGGCACTTTAGAACATGTCTTTTTAAATTGCATTGACAGGTTGCACAATGTTTCTCTGCTGCTCTTGACTAACAATCTAGTGAGCAGATGAAAAGGCAAACCTTTGCCTTTGTCAGGTTTGCTGGCACTCTGCTGTGGGAGATCAAAGCAGGTGCTTACAAGGAAAGAGAGCCAGTATGTAGCCAAATGGTGGTTCGAGACAAAGGAGCAGCCCACTTGAGGTCATAGACGGAAGGAAAAAGCCTGACAGAAAAAGGAAAAAAAAAATCCCTAAACATATGCTGTGCAGGAAGAACACAATTTGCTATTTGTCTCTATGGAGACTAAGCTAGACTTTGTTTTCACAATTGGTCTGGCCTCCAAGAGCGAAGAGCTGCCTGTCCAGAGGCTCTGAAGCACCTCTGCCCTTGATTTTGTTAATGGTAGCAAACTGGAGGGCAGCATGGCGTCCCTGTTGCCCGCTCTCTCTATAAAATGCCAGATCCTCAGAGGAAAAGGCAATAATGCCAGAAAAAGTAAACAGCTTGTTTTCCATGTAATAGCAGAATAGTGTTCTGACTGCAGTCACCAGCCTTTCCTCCTTCCACACAAGGCAAAAAAGGTCTGTGCAAAAATAACCCCCTCTCTCACAGCATAAAAGGTATACATAGTCTAAAAACGACTGAAGCTTTCCTAAGGCCTTTATCCTGGGACGTAAAATGATGTATTCAACTTGTGCTGGACCTGTGCAGCAGCCACGTTCCCTGGGGCTCTTAGCAAGCATCCGGGCCCAACACATTAGCTGTTTATTGTTCAGCTTTTTCATTTTCAGAGACCTGGTTCCCAGTTCTCCCCTCCTGGAACGAGGTGCCATTAAGAGACACAATGCAAAACACAAAACAATTTGGATGGGAAGAGCAATCTGATTAAAATGAGAAATCTGCCTGGAGCAGGAACAAAAGCCAAGAAATGAAGGAAATTATAAAAAAGGTGAAAACTTAAATCATTTTAAAAAAATCATTTTTATTTTTCTGTAATCTCCCAATTCCAAAGGCACCAAAACAGGCGCAGCAGCTTTTGCAGTATTCTTCTGGCTCAAGAAGAGGCAAAAATGATGTAATATTAATAATCATCATTTTGCTAACTTGACAGAGTCCCATAAATGTTTCTGAGCACACACAAAAACACCAGATAAATATATACCATCTGTCCTCAAGTTCTGCAGACGCTGGTGCCAGCAGGATGGGAACGGAGCACCGGTTCAGAGAAAGGTGGGTGTACAGTACTCATTGGCAAGGAAACTGCTGTGGGGAAGACTGAAAAAAGAATGTTTTATTGGAGGCAATGAGAAGTATGAAGTAGCAAGTACTTCTTTTCCAGGAGAAGGGAATCATGAAAAAAGCTTTGAAGGCAGAAGTTGGTGAAGGATTAAGCAGGGAGGATCAGAATTTCCACAGGAAAGTTCTTATCTACAGCTAATAGAAACAGGCATAACATATAGTTTAATCTGTTAAAGTAAAAACTACAGTGCTAATGAAATTCACCAAAGCATGACATCTTAAACCTCTAGGCCTCAGGCTGCCCATTGTGCGTCTGCAGCTGAAGCACCAGCCTAGGATTTCAGCATGCTCAGTGCCACAGATATCCCTTAGCAGGAGCAAGGACATGAACACTGTTCCCAGAAGCAGACAAAGGGCACCTCACAACACAAGCACAACGGCATGGCATGACTTAGCCTAACTCAGGAACAGTAAGAACGTCCTGAAATGGGGGGAGGGGGAACGACCACCACCATTTATTCTTCAGAGAAACGTTGCTGATGTATTTTCTTGACCAGTCAAATTGGCATGTTTTGACTGTGGCTGTTTGCACAAATGCCACAGGCTAAAAAGATATAAGGTACCAGTTCTCTAAAGCCCTCTTCTGAGCAGGGTATATCTACTGCACTCCTGCATACAGGTAATGCTGCTGCACAGGAGAACACCTTGCTGCATTCAGGTGAATTTGCCTGGCCCAAGATTCCTCTGCCATATGAATCAAAACTTCAAAAGATCTTTTGAGTGTGCATCCTCTTTGCTACAGAGGCATTCTGGAAGATTTTTTTCTTGAAACACTGGCTGCTCTTGTTTAGAGTTCACTGGAACAGGTTGCCCAGAGAGGTTGTGGAGTCTCCTTCTCTGGAGATATTCAAGACCCGCCTGGACAAGGTCCTCTGCAGCCTGCTCTGGGTGACCCTGCTTCGGCACAGGGGTTGGACTCGGTGACCCACAGAGGTTCCTTCCAATGCCGAACATTCTGTGATTCTGTGATTCAGTGAGTTGAATCAGAACCTTTAATGTAATATGAGACAGATTTAGGTATCTTTAGACTGTTTTATTTATCTTGATGCAGCACCATTTCTTCTAGACTTTGTTTTCAAAAATTCCTTTCAAAGGATTTTTGCTTGTTTGTTTTTAAGGAATGTTGCTATGGAGGAAAAACAACATAGCTAACTTTCTTATTATAAACTGTTTTCAGCTGAAAATTTAAGGACATATTTGTGAAGGATTACACACTTAGAAGGCAAAAGCTCAGCTAAAAAATAAAATCCTTTTAAGCAGCTCGGCTTTCATACCATGCTACAAATTCATGAAGAAAGGAATACAGGAGGATTGTAAAATTTCATGCCTGACACTTGCATGTTATCTTTGGAAATCCAGCCTGAATAGAACAGGCATAAAAGGAAAATATAAGCTTGCATACCTCCAATGTGGTATTATATTTCAGAAATTCTGGAATGAAATAAACCAAGATAAGACAGGTCTCTCAGCATTTGACATGTGTCCATCTAAGTTCAAGTTAATTATTTCAGATGTTGTCTTGTATCTTGAAGGATGTTATTTGGGATTAAAAATCAATTCAATAATACATATATGCTGATCAGTAACGTTCATATGCATAGCTAGATACAGACATAGCAACTTGAAAGAATAATTAAGATTTAGCATCTCTATTTATAGAACAAAAGTGAAGCAGATTCATTGTCTTTAAATGTGAAGGCTGGAGTGGGCACAGGGTCGTATATTAGTTGCTACTGAAAGAAGATACAACTCATTACAAATATGCGTTCTTTTTCAGTATAAAATAACATAGAATCATAGAATCACAGGTTGGAACAGACCTCCAAGATCATCAAGTCCAGCCGTCAACATGGGAGGTACAAGAGAAATGAAATGATAAAATGAAAGGACAGAAGCTACAATGTAGGAAGGGAAGAACAAAAAAAAAAACCACGTTCTAAGCCACTGGGACATGTATTTTTACCAAAGTAGTAAATGAAGAGACAAAAAATCTATAGAGTTAATACAAGTGTTTTCTCTTTAAATGAGCTACTTGCCATACAAATATGATCCACTTTTTCATTGCAAAACAATCCAATAACTACCATTGTTTCACAACTGTTAAATTAAGGAAGTCTGTAATGCTCAGGGAAGTCTACTTTTTACTCTCAATAATTAAGGATATTTAAATGAACACATAGCTATTCTGAAAGAGTAACAGCTATTCTGAAAGAGAGATGTAAAGAAATTTAATTCTCAATTTTCTTAAATCCCTTATTATAATATTAATAATAATCAGATAAAGTAAAATGATTCAATGACTCAATTTACATTTCAAAACATTAAAATAGTAGAGCAGAGCTTTTTGGATCTGATATTAGGATTAACTCTTTGAAATATCCATGGAGAAAACCTGTAGACAGTTTTTTGGTTTTGTTGGTATGGTATCTTCATATCCAATTTTCCATAGAACAGTCAGGAAAAGATGTGGCAAAAATATTTCAATATATTTCAGAAGGGATATATTAGACTGTTTTCTACTTTTAATTGATTTACAAAGAGCTGTAGAATGCCACTGAATACTCCCCACTGCAACTTGTACACAGCATCTCCACTGCACTACTTTGAATTCTTTTTCACAAGAAGAGGGCTGCTGCTAGGCTTCAAGTGTTAAGCACTCTCTCTACTCTGACAATTCATGGCTGCTTTTCAGAGAAGTTTCCTTCTCTTCTTCAAATATGAGTGGTTTTTGCTTAGCACAGAAGTTCCATTTGGAGTTGTTGCCTCTTGTTCACAAACTTGATACGAATATCAGTAATCAGCAAGAACTAGTTAAAGTGCTGTAGAGATACTCACGTATTTTTTTTATGTGGAGATGCTAATAAGCATGCTTTTAATATGAACTTTAAGCTGGGGAAGGAAAGGTAGGCAGACCAAGCTATCACTGATTGTTTAATACTTACTAGCAGAACAGAGTAGCCTTCAGGGTAGATGTAATTCAGAGAAAACACATTCGATGTGGCTATAAAATGATGCATCAACAGCAATTTTGTCATTTAGATGCAAAATACAAAAAAGAATTGAAACTTGCTGTCAATATTCTTTGCTTTCGTGAGCTGACCTTCTGCATATTGGTGATACAGTTCATACGTGGAAAAAAGATGCACGGAAATGGAATCAGTCAACACTGCTGGAAGGAGGCAGGTTTTGCTGACTCCAAACTACAGACACTGACAAGAAACAGCAATGGGAAATTTGTTTCAGCCTTTCATCTCGCCATGAAGCAACTGCATTTAACAACATTATGATAAGGTAAAAGCAAAATAAGAGGCATTCTGTAAAATGTAAATAAAACAGGAAACCAGAGATATAAGGCATAAAAATATGCAAAATGTGACTGAAAATTTTTTTTAAAGACTTCTTTTGGACATACCATATTGGTAGGGTAGCTTGATTTTTCACATTTCTTTGATGGTTTTCCGGGCTAGCTACCATGTTACAGCATGTGAAGCTGTATCACTGTAACACACCACCATAAATCCTGTTCCTTCCTGTACAATGAGACTGCATTGCAGAATGAATGAAAACAGACCTTCTGTTTCTCTTTTTCCAAAAAATCAGCATCAGGAAACTAAAAATGGTTTTATATCATTGTCAATATTCTTTTTTTTTGTTTTCCTCCATTGTCTAAGGGACTTGGCAAGCTGAGCAATGGCCATTTAAATGACATTTATGTCATTTATATCATAATGGCCATTAACAGCAATATACTTGACCCAAAAACCTAAATGCTGAAACTGATTTTTCCCTGTTTTTCTCTTCTCAGTACCTTCCTTTATCAAGAGAAGCTACAAGCGTAAATGCAGCCAAGTTGTCCTCTGCCCTTCCATTGAAACAGATCCCTGGTTCAGACACTTCATTTTTAGGACCAGTGTGCATCTGTGGAAGATGTTCATTGATGTTTTTAGGCTCTGCATATTTAGCTGATAGTGTGATCCAGACTTGCCAAGCCCACGCTACACAGGGACACTGGCTATCTGTGTGCTGACTTGCCCTCGCTGACTTCAAATAACCCTGAAAATGCTTCTTCCTCCCTATCTCCACAGTTATTATCTACAATACTTTTTGGCCATGACTTCCTGAACCACAGTTTTATTCAGTCTGCCTTTTAACTCTTAGTGTCTTACATATCCTATTTGTGAAAAAAAAAGACAAACTGTAACTTTCAGATAGCTCACAGCCTTCCAGAGTGCTGTGACACACAGTGCAAATACGATTTTAAGGCTTCCATGGCTAGTGAATTGGCAGCCAGCTCCTTTTGCAAACACAGAACTTAGGAAAATACAAGCGCAAAACAGTCCATGACTAGCAGTAAAATCCTTTGAGTTCAAGCAATCTGAGATACTGAACTGCTTGGAACCAGGTTCATAAGCCTTATTTAGCACCTAAAATAACAACAATAATCACTATTAACGAACATAGTTGTATGTGATCCTTTCCAACTTCAGGTGACTCAAGAAACCTCACTCATTACAGTGATATATTCTCTCATCCTAGCTGCTGATGGCTATCTAAATTATCACGCTACAGTATACACTGGAACTGTATGGCTGATTCAAAAGGAAGGATAATTAAGTTTTTATGTTGTGGCATCTTTGTTGATATTTAATGTATAACTTGGCTTATTATGTGCTGGGGGTTATGAAGCAAGAAACTTAAGACATTTATGTGACAGTTAAGACAGTAATAGACCAAAAAGTGAGACTTTCTTAGTGAAAGTAGGAAAGGTAAGCAGTGACGAAGTAGGAGAACATGAAGATGACTAGTGAGGAAATAAATAAGCACGTCTCCTTCTTACACGATTGAGCTTGTCCTTTGGTGTGGAGCACTACATCTCCCACAGCTTGCTACCAGCCACTAGCAATTAGGTAGTCACAGACCCAAAAATACGGATAAAAATACAGATATTTCTACAAGCAAAAGTAACAATAAAACAGTTTCCAGAGCAAAAAATACTGGTAACTAATACGGTCCAAAGGCAAAATAGGTACTTCACGTAGCTCTCACTAGCCCCAAGGACAGATTCTGTTTGCTCATACATCAGCAACCTAGAGGTATGATGTAACCTAGAAGTTGATAAGGAAGATGGTGAGCAGACTTGTGAGGAAAAAATCCAACCAAACATTCAGGTGGATGACAGAAGACATTAGGAACTACTGCAAGTAAGAGACATGGATTAAGCCCAGATGAGAGCGCCCTGAACAGGAGGTGAAGCAGGGGCACCCCTGAGTGACAGCCCTCTCAAAATATATTTGGCTCAGACCCGAACTACTCATTTCTGAGTAGACGGATGGTGCTTTCACTGTATTATTGAATCATAAAGTTGCACAAATGATGCCTACATGTGTAAATGGAGGTAGAGAGTAAAAGTTAAATTGAGCTTATTCAAACAATATGAAAGCCTAAGAATGTAAAGGTCTGCAAAACAAAGGCACAATAATTCACAATGGTCATCATATCACAAGAAAGGACGTCACAGAAACGCACATGATATAGCTGCAGGCAACCCAAACAGGAACTTCAGGATTTTAGTGAACCAGAAAGGCTAGAGAAACTTAGAAATCAATGCTCCCACTGGCACAGCAGGGATTTACACATTTAACTTCTATTAATGCTAATGGGATTTATGTCCATCACTACCCCATACATCAAGAGAAGAATTAAAAGCTAGGTCTATCTTGTTTAGAAAAGGAGAGGATTAGCTGTATGTTTCTGCCTCCCAGTACAAGACTTACAAGACTCATAGCTTGGGAAATTATCTGCTGTGCAGCAGCTATAAAGTATGGAGATTACTGTTTCAGAAAGAGTCCATGGGAAATTTCAAATGGCAAATATCAACCTTAGAAGCCCAGGGTATCCGTGGTAAGAATACACATTTCCATGGACAACAGGAAGAGGAAATTTCTCCTCATTTCTCAGAAGAGCAAGGCAGTGACCAGCACGCCGGTGCACAACGGAGAGCTGCAGACCCCACACTTTGAACAGTTTCCTGCCCTCGCACACACCCGGCCAGGCAAGCGGAGGAGGTACGTAGCAGGCCACTAGCAAGAAGCAAGAACTCAACAAGCTGGTAAGTCCCAGCTGTAGGAGTTATATTTCAGCAGATGTTCAAAGCCTAATTAGCTCCCCTTTGGGCTGCTACACTTGTACAGAGAGGATTTAAAATTGCTTTGAATTCCCTCAGTGTGTAGGAAGGAGACTAGCTCAAGGAAAAGGGTATTTGGGTGATGCAGGAACACATTCCTAGCAGCAGTCCTAGACCTACATAGCTTGCCACAGCCTTGATGAATGCTGCACTAAAAGTGCCTTAAAACAACCTTTACTTTACAAAAAAAGAGCGTGTTCTGGTCAATGAACCAGCACAGGATTTATTCTGCATAAAATGTGCACATTGAGGTTCTTTACATTAAGGCAGATACACCATTAAATACAGCATATCTCTGCTTCTGATAGTTCCGACTGCTTAGTGAAACAGTGTTTTCTTGTCTCCTGACAAAATGTTGCAAAACACAATTTAAAACAGTACTTGGCATTTTTCAGGAAATATTCTTTGCGCTTTAGAAAGGCTCAATTTAGGACATCATTCTACCCTCTGGTAGAGAGAGAAACACTCGCTCTGTTTTCACTCGGCTATGGATACTGCACTTTCACCTAAATCTTTGGCCCAGCACCTAACTCAGCTAGGAAACGAGCTCAGATGTAGACACCTGCTTCCAGTCCTGCCAACAGGAGAACAAGGATATCTCAGGCCAGAAGTGTTTTACTTAACATGTTGTCAAATTGCTTATTGTTTGCATCAACTAACACAATGTGTTTTCCCCACCTTTTCAGAAGGCATTGTTTACTTTCCTGTGGCTACTGCTTTGCACAGATATAATTAAATGAAATTTAAATAAGCAGACTCCTCTCATCAGCGTTCTCTCAGTGCTTTTACACCTTAGTATACACTAAGGGAATCCACAGCAAGAGCTGGAGAAGAGCTATGAGTTCACACCTCTGTTTCCTATATAGCAGCTTCTCTGTAAGGACCAAGCTGCAATGCTGTTGTGTGGCTCCTTCCCATGTGAACGATCTCAGTGGCTTTACCTGAATCAATCAGAAGGTGAAACATATGCATGAATGGCCCAGTGATACAGAGAAAAGCTTTCACTGGGCATGATCAAAATATTATCATTTGTGCCAGCTAAGATTCCCAGATTGTTCAGAAAAGAGGAGACCAAAAGGATTAGGTGGCAGGAGCTTTGCCATCGCTGCCAGCCTTGTGTAAGCACCAGAAATGTGTGGTTTTCTGGAACTGCTCCCATACTGGGGAAAAACCTCCGTTCCTGTGAAAACTAGATCAAGGCATACCTTTGAACACTTTACGTAAGAATAAAAAGATCCGGATACAGAGCCCCATTCACAACTATCCCCACCCTATATCTGTACCAAATCCTCTCTTCTCTTTACCTAGCCAGGCACACACACACTGGAGTGAAGAGGATAATTCAAGATCTGCAAATGCATAAATTCAGGTAGTCCTGGACTAACATTTTTACACTTGGTCTTAATTTATCTGCAGATATGTAGTAATGGTAACAATAGAAGAGCAAAAGAGAAAAGATGCTGTTTTCAGCTCCAAATTCTTTTACTCCCCTCCAGCTCTCTGATATTCATAGAGCTCCTGCTCCGCTTAAACATCAATGCACATACTGCAAGCCACTCCTTCGTGTTTTCTGGGCACAGTTAAGGAATAGTAACACCTGGTCTTTGTTGGTATTAGTGCGTGATGTATAAAGGCATTGATAATAATTCATTAATGTCAAGACATGCATGCAAACTCTGCAAATGTTTGAACTGCAAACTTCAGTTAAGAACTAGATTTCACAAAGTATATTTTAAACAGCTTGAAGTAAGAATCCAGATTCAAAAGCCCACTGAGCAATGAGCTGTTGAGGGTCTGGATCCCAGCTGTGTAGCATGAAGCACCTTGCAGTAACAAAGTGGCTGCAAGCAAGGAAAAAAAAAGCCTATTGTACATAGGTCTTTAGTGAAACGACTTCACTGAAATCAATGGAGTTCCTCCATCTCTGGTCTATTAACATCAGGAATAGTTAGTATGTATTATTTGACCTGTAGTAGGGCTGAAATACTGCCCATCCATGTAAATTCTAGAAGCAGAAGTAAGTTTTTTATGCTTTTCTGAATCTCTAGAAATTAAAAATGGTTTATAGTATTCTGCAGGACACTACAAGGTGCAAACAACTGCAAAGTATAGTAGTTACTGATATATCTGCAGCTCTTATTGTTAGAATAATGGCTGAGAAATATAATATATTATAATTTCTGCTTTTCAGTTTTAAGTACCAATAGTTGTAAGATCTCCCAAAAACTGACACACCTCTCAAAGCAAATATGTGTGGGCAGACTCAGCTTATATAGATCGGTGTAGAATCTCCAGTCTCCTGGCTTAAAATCACTTCAGGCTAAAAGCAAATTCCTTTCCATGGGCATGTTTTTGCCCTCCTTCGCCCCGCATGTTTTTTTCATTTCAGGGCAAGTACTAGTTTTCTGTGCCCAAATGTGGCTAAAGTCAAAGCAGCAGCACATCTGTGTTCTCAGAAATCAAGAAATCAACAGGACTTCTCAGAATGAACAACTCGGAACTAAACGAAATTGTGTTACGGTTTTGCAGAACTGCAAGCCTGGATCCATTAAAAAAAAAAGCGGGGGTTAGAACTGGAGTAAAGCACAGTTGATCAGATGGATGAGCTAGATGACACTTCTCTCAAGAAGTAAAACACTAAGTTGCTTGCTGTTAGTTTCTGTTCCCAATGAAACGCATGAGCACAGAGCGAGTAGCATTAGCTAGGGGCAGGAGTGTTAGCAGAATGAGCCTCAGCAACCGCAAACGTGTTTCATGGTTTGAAATCTGTGTTAGCATCCCATTCTAAATTTGTCTTCGTGTTTTAAAAGACCTCAGGTTTTCCCCCCACCCTCCCACCCCACCCATTCCTCTGATCTCTGGCCTGACTTTCCGCTCAGTGAGGTGGTGGAAAATCAGAAGCTATCTGGATAGTATCTACTGAGCCTTTTGTCTCTCCATTTTCCTATAGTCCATGATGATAAATGCTGCACTTGTTTGCTGCTTCTTTCCTTCTGTTAAGATCCTGCTATCTGAAAAATTCATTCTACAACTCTATTTCACTTTATCAGCTGATCTCCAAACCAGGAAAATTTCTCACCTCTGTCTTTACTTTTCAGACAAATAGCACTGAGTAGTTGAAATTATCAAGAACCCTAAAACTCTTAGGTTCCTTCAAAAATTCAAACCTTGGCTCAGGTATTTCTTACTGAAGCTGGTGTTCATGCCCCAAGATACGGTCAGCTCTATTTCTGGATTTGAGAAATCAACAGAATGTACTTTGGAATGTGCAGAAAGGAATTTTACTGTACACACCACCCTCTTACATATGAGTAAACCATTTTATTTTAGCAAGTTTATTTTTTAAAACTACTTCTATTCCACAAATTTTCAAAACTTAAATTATATGATGTGGTGGAATTATTTCAAGCTTTGAAATAGCAACCTAATTAGTTTAGCATAGATTTAGAAATCAGAACTTCAATGAATATTCACATTTTCAGGTCCTTAATTTCTGCTAAACTAACTGCATTACTTCAGTTAATAGCTTTTCCTTCCTGCAGTATACAGTTTAACATCCCTAAACATTTCTGTATGAATTACTAAATCTAAATTAAATGCTTATTGGAGTTATTTACTTTTCAGCATTCCCAAGCATGGCTACAGTCCATGACTCACAAGCGAAGTTTTGAAGGTTTCTTACGGTACAACAACTATTGATTATATGTAAAGGTTTGAAAATGAGTGAACAGTTTAAAAAGAGTTTGGATACAACTTAATTTTACCTATCAGTATCAGAACAACTCTATGAAGAAACTGTGTACTGAAGATAAATTGCACTGATGTTTGTCAACTGAAAATGGCTAACACGCCATAGTAAAATTACTCTAATGAATTTCTATTTTAAAAGCCAAGCCTGGATGTACAGAAAACTAAAGGAAAAGAGTAGCCAAAACTGGTAATTTCATACAATACAACCTCTGTCAGGACTATGATCAGTTTAGTTCAGGAAGTACGTATGCGCTTGATCCTTTGAAATTCTTTCTCCCTTGCTGGGTTTACATGGAGGTTTAACATCAATTTCCAGTAACTAAGAAGTCTCCCTCCCCATACCAGAAGGTGCACGGTTAAGACGAGCTTCCGTGCAGTACAAGGCAAGGGGAAGGTGGCTGAGTTTTTAGTTCCATTACTACACATAACATTTTACAGAGATACATATGGACCACAATAACATATGGTAAAGAACAAACACTTTCTACCTCATATGGACAAGTTGCATATAAATCACACCAAGATGTTCAAGTAATTAATATTCATTTTTATCATATTTGGTATCAATTTTTACCAGTAGAACCATTTTTACCACTAGTTTGGACCTTGCCCTGCTAAAACGCTAATGCCTTCTGGAGTTTGTGGACTATAGGAATCTCACATTCCTCACAAGACTTTGGTAAAGGTATCATAGTTTGAAGACAACAGCATTTTTTATTTCATTTTTAACACATCTTCCTGTGCATCATGCCCTATTTAAAGTGACAATCACTGGGATGATTGACATGAGCCACCAGTACCAAAGGGGTGTAATCCAGTGAAGGTGTCAGTAGGAGTATGTCATTTAGCGAAACTATAATTTTGAAGGCTAACCTCCAATTGCAGAAAAACATCTTCCAATAACAAAGCCATTACTTCAGGTTATACTGCTTATGAGCTGAAATTTCTACATCAAATTAAAGAATTGCCCATGACTGACAGCAATGTTCAGACTCCGACTGACAGCACATACAACTTGTTTCCTGTATCTCCATGCTTTAAATTTCTGGAACAACTTAATATTTTAGTATCCTCCCACGTGAATTATCAAGGTTTTCAACACTGCAATATTTGTTTTCCAGATGAAATATGGGGCAAATGTACTGACACGTTTCTCAACGTGTGCCATTTCAGCACAGCACCAAGTCAATATCATTGCTTTCAGGTTTAGTGTAGCTTAACTTGGGCAGTACAGACCAGAGCTTTCTGGAGGTCGCTTAGCAAGTGGTACACGTACACTGCTGGTTGTAACGACAGAAATTCTGACCAGTGTGCACTCTGCAAATTTAACTCAGTGCTTCATTCAATAAACTGCATTGTGCTCGGCACTACGGCAAGGAGCACTCTGCAGAAACCAGACTGATACAAGTGAATTCTGGGAGGACCAACAACTCAGGCCAGATGCACTCATGGTGGGACTAGAGCAAGAAGTAGCTAGTGTGAAATGGGCAAACTGCAGTCCCACTGGGTATCTAGACCTAAAAATTTACTTCAAACATCTCTTTGCCACTGTCCCTATTAAAAGGCTTTTATACTGGCCCCAGAAACATTCAGGGCCCTGAACTGTCAGGGCCTGGGCTGAACCCATTTCTCAGCCCAGCCCTTGGGGCAGCCCTCACACACAAACATCTTCCAGCTCCTCCCCTCCTACATCCCTCCTAGGCAGCCAACTGGTGCAGGGACTCGGCTCATTCATTCGATTTGCTCCTTCAGGTGACCACCTATCCTCTGCTTTGTTGCAAGAGGTTGAGTCAATTAATCAAACCTTTGCAGAGCAACAGAAAGCAGTAGAAAGTGTTAATTAAACTTTTGTTATTTTCAGTATAGAATTCAGCCTGAAGTAGCCCAGTCTTTTAAAGCAACTGAAAAGTTCAAAAAGCAATAAATTCAAAAAGCCTCTCTTGTTGCATTGTTAAAACCTGCATTGAATTGCATACCCAAAATAATCAAGGAAGTGGGCTTTGCCTTCCAAAACCTGAAATTAGCCCAGATCACTGCTTCTGTGCTTGCAAGCTCAGTAAAGAAGCAACGTGAGAGGAACAAAGCTTCTGGAAAAAGCAAAGCATAGGGCCTGAAAACATGAATTTTTTTTTGACAGGGTTATAAAGTTTTGAGGTAAAAGCCTTACTAGAATTTTCTGAAAACCTCCAGATTTACAACGCTGTTAAAGAAAACTGTATTCTCTTTGGAGCTTTACTGTGCTGGGTTAATTGTGTAGCTTAAGTTGAAGAGACTGTAGGAGGATGTCAGAGAGAGACAAAACTGAAAGGAAAATGAGACAGATTCCTTTAAGTTTTGGAGAAAGCCTGAATGAAAGCTTTAGGAGAGAGCCAAAAGGGAAGACTTCCTCAAAGAGCCATGCAGACTTTTCCTGCAATTCGACACAGAGGCCACTGCTGAAGAATGCAGCATTAGCAGGCGTATGGTAACGACAACAGGGAAACGTTATCTTCAAAAGGAATGGAGTTCTTAGCAGTGGAAGGTGACGAGCTACATTTACAGAAGACGGTTTAGTTTTCTAAGCTTTCTCATTGTTTCAGATCAGGCTTTGTACACCTGGTCTCTGACAACAACCATGTGCCTTCCTGTAACATTTCCAAAACCAAAATGGAGAACGAAAGTAATTCTAACAGCATCTAAAACCAAAGCTCTTGAAGCTATTCTAGTGCTAAGAAACAAGTAAATATAGACAATTAGAAGGACACTGCTATGGAAACAACCAGAGACCGTTGGAGAACTATCTATAGTGATTCATATAAGTCTCCAGACTGTAAAAGAAAATTAAACAATGTTGTATTTTCAAGATTTACCCTAAAGTGATATAACTTTGATTAAAAGGCTTCTGTAGACACCAATGGTAAATTAGCTTATCTTTCAACTGAAAACAATTAAGGATTTGATTGAAAATGGTGTATTTTTCTATGTGGCCACTGATGCCTAAACCTCATCAAGATTTTCTAAAACTTTGCTGCTATTACACATTTAAATGAAACATACTACAGAAGTTTAACAAATGTGAAGAAAACATTAAGATCATATGGTGTAAGCTTTGACACTATGAAAGAATTTGCAGAAAAACTGCTACCTTTAACCTTAGCAGACACTGCTCTGTTTTCAAATTAATAACAAATGAGGACGGATATTTGCTTCCATTTGATAGTCTAAGGCATTATAAAGCAAAGTTAGAGAAGACAAGTCACCACTTGATATTCAGTGGTGTGTTGGAAAATTCTCCAATCTCCCCTCTTCAACTATCAGAAGAGTTTCATAATTTGCATGAGAAATGATTCTACCAATCTCAAACACACAGGAACATGCCACAGGGTGTCCAGAAGATTTTTATACAGCTATTCTGCATGAAGCTTTCAAGCTATTAGAAGTTACTCTTGTACTTTAAGTATATTTACATTTATATATAAGTCACATTTTTCAAAATTATGAGAATGCTAAGAAGGTGGTGACAGAAAATGCTTAAACCCTGGATCATTGAGGATTGCTTGTGCATGTTTCCAGTGTGCTAATCACAGTGTTGAAACATTGTATGGTAGTTTCTTAAAACCAGAGACATCTTACCTCACGCAGAAGACTCACTTCAAATAAGGATTTGAAGACCAACTGTTTGATCAGAAATGTAATTTTTATCTAAAACTACATTAGAGTAAAAGAAAAAAGTGATTTCATTCACATTTTGATTCTTAAACACCTGACTTGAGCAAACAAAGTTACTGTAACCTAACTCAGCTGCTTTCTGTGGAGAAAAGCCCCACAATGTTGACCTTTCAGGAAATTCTAAGGATTATTTGAAGAGTTGAAATGTGATAAAGGCCAGATATGGGCTGTTACATCAGAAGTATTCTGCTCTGAAAAGCTCATTAGAATGCATAGCCTGCCTCAGAAGTTTTGTACTAGAAAACAGTCCAACATTCTTGATTCAAGCTCTGGCTCTCTTGATTCCAAACGTCTTAGCAAGTTCCTACCTCAGTTGCAGCAGTGGAGGAATATGTCCTTCAAGTAGACTTCTTCATGTTGCAGAAACCTGGTAAATATTAACTCTGCTAGAGAGTATCTTCAAATGAAAGTTAAATAATCTCTACACATATGACTGAAATAATTTAAACTACAGATTAAAATAACTGGTATTGTATATTTCAGGACAGTAATGTAAACCTGAGAGAAACAACTAAAATTCTTAAGGGAAATAGTGTTCTGTGTGTCCTTATGACACATTGTTCTGCATTTCTCAGTTTTTTGCCATTTGAGTAAGACAGTTCATCCCACCTTCTTTCCCATAGTCCCATATGACTACGAAAACTTGATTCCTAGAGGAAGTGCTCTTGAGGATTTGGGCTTTGATATGGGCAACAAGATATGCTAGGGATGGTGAAGAAGAGATCTTATGATTCAGACAGAGTCACCAAGAGTTAAACTCAAAAGTCACTACAGATGCAGCCACAGGTGAGAGAACAGCAGCATTCAGAACTCGTTAGCAGAGATACAGATGTCTGTGCCAAAGTAACAGACTGGCCTCTAAATTCAGCTGAACAAGATAAACTCTGCCAGTGAGGCTGGACTGCCCTCTCACGCAGCCAGCGATCAAATCCAGGAGAATGGAGAGCAGCAAAACTGACGGACCCTCAGCCAGGCTCTGTAGTCTGGTCAACTAAAACAGATGTGGAGCAAATTTGCTAGGGAAAGTAGTAGGAATTTAACATTGACTGTATTATTTTAAGCAACAGACAGTATTTTTCTGTTCAAGTACTGGACATCTGTGTTTTGGAAAAGAAGATTGGTGAAGATAATCAGCACTGAACTACAGCTCATGTTGAATTGAGCCAAAAAAAACGAGAGATATCTCTGGTTTAGACTGGCGATAGGACGCAATAAAGAAGGTGTTATCTAAAATCAAAGATATTCCAAATCAGCCAAGTTCTGCAACGGTCCTGTTTGCTCCATCTACACTCCTAATGTGTTCGTTCTGTACCCTTGATGCATGACCAGATACTGCCTGCTGCTAGGTAGAAATAGCAGTAATTCTCATTTCAGTAAAACACAGAATGTATGCCTCTTTTTGCCATCTCGGAGTATACATGAGATGCAGAGATTTAGTACAGTTATCAAAACTTAAAGAAAACCATGACAAACTGTTACTGCTTTGGTAAAGTACATTAGGTCATTAGGTGTCTAAAATCAGATGGAGAACAACAGGAATGAGAGGAAAGAACAAGCTGCTGAAATGCTAAGCTTAGCTGACTCAGACAGGTTCCCTGGTAACAAAAGCAGTTACATTTATAAATACGCTGCAGCCCCCACAATATGGATTATTTCCCATTGTCTTCAAAAAAATGGCTGCTTTAAAAATAAAGATTAAAAAAAAAATGAACTTTTGCCAAGATATACTAAGAATTATTTTCTGTCCCCTTTGCTCACACTGAATTATCCTAGGACTATTGACTCTGAGAAATGAATTGCTCACTGTGAGTATAAAGGGAGCAAAAGCTCCCTCAGAAATGAGATGCTACCATTAAAATGAAGATATCCAGCTTCCACTCTCACCTTTAGGTTCCTTTTAAATGAAGTATTTCTAATAAAAATATCTGCTTATTTAGTGCAGTACATAAAAAGGCAATAAAGTCCAAAGTTGTAGGTGTTTTTACATAATTTTAATTTATAATATAATAAAAACACAATACGCAAAGTACTGCTAAAAATGAACTTTCTTCCTCTCTGCCTTAAGGTAAGTATTAAGAACTCTATTCACATTTGGATAACTCTGCATTTATTTTAACTTTGTTGTAAAATAGCTATCAGCTTAAACCACATCAAAATATTATTTGTAAAAAAACCAACCTATTTTTGATACGACTGTTCTTCCATATCTGAGTCATATCAGTCACGACAGCTGTCTGCATAAAGTTGTAACTCACTCTTAAGTCCTCAAATGTGTATAAACTTTATTACTTGGTGGCTTAGATCCATACACTGGAACCTCAGCTAATAACAGAGCTACATTTTAGAGAATATTTTTTAGAACTAACGATCCAAGTACTACTTATCTACCAAAGTAATGACAGAAATTAAGGGAGCTCTTTTTAAAAACATTAATGATAGGTCTAGTTTGCAGAATTGCAGCAAAGACTACCAAGCCTTGTGTTAAAACAAAACAACAAAAGCAATACCCAAACCCAGAAGAACACTGTATGTCAAATTTCTCCTCCAACTCTTGTCTCTTTCTAAAATTACAAGACTGGCAACAAAACAAGAATCACCAAGCCAGCTTCAGGCGACTTCATTCCCCACCTACACCATCCTTTCTCTTTTCCATGGAAAAGAGATACATCTGTTCAGTGCTTTCCCTCTCCACCTCTCCCCCTGACTTTCCTCACTGCATTTCTCCCTGCTCTCTTCAATTCACTGAGCAAAACAACTCCGGTTCCTGCTGCAACAGCTCTCACTGATTACCCAGTGCTGCAGATTTTCTGGCTTTTCCCAGTCCCCCCAACTGAATCAATTCTATTCCTTCTCCCAGCTCAAGTTCAACATCTGCCCATTCCCCATCTTATCAGTCTGCACCACAAACATCTATTTTGTCTTCATCCTTGCATGTACTTCTCCTGATGCTCCACGAACTTTGCAGTCCTTACCTCTTTCCTCTCCTAGCACTGGAAGGAGCTGCTGGGCTCCTTACACTGCCTCTTCCCACTTCTCTTCCAGTCAGACTGGCATCAGCCTCTTTCACAAATGTTGTGCTATAAAGGTGTCTGGCTCTGGAAAGGTGGGTGCTTTCTGCTTCCCTTAGTATCTCCGATCAGATGTCCTCCCTGCACAGCACAACAATTGTGACAGCCGGGACTGAACAAAGAGCTGGAACGGAGAGAGCCAAGGAGGCACTACAGGGTCTTCACTGCAGTTCCTACTCATGATTACTGTGCAATCACACCTTGTTTGCTGCTGTTCTTGAGTACACTATAAAACAAAGAAGTGGACTAAGCAACATGTAGGACACTCCAAACTGGGACTAGGTAACTCCCAGCCAACTGGGAGTGAGCAACACAGATTTCAAGCCAGGCCGGAGGAACACAGGCAGGAAAGGGGAGTTTGAGAGCACCTGCAGGAGCCCTGTTGAGCAGTCTCATCCCAAGGCAAGCAGAAGCCCACTCCTGGGGAGAAAGACAATAGGAAGACAGAGGTGTTCATACACCAGGTCCAGGAGCAATACGCAGCAGGACTCATCCAGAACAGCAGCCCCAATTTGAAGGCAGAAAGCCATCAGCACAGTGAGGGGGATGCCAGTGGCTGGTGCACCCCACTGGGAGACTGGAGGAAGCAAGGGCCCTGGCTGCAAGGACAAAGCACGTGGCGATGGAGGGAGACGCTGCAAATCAGTGGTTCAGCTTACAGGGTCATAAGGGAAACTGAAATGCATCGGTAGCATCTGCTGGCACTGCAAAGCCAGGCTTTGTATCGTCTACACTCGTTCAACTTTTCTTTTTCCCCTCCAAACATCAAACAGTCATTCCAGTGAGCTAACTGGTGGTGGTAAACATAGAAAAATTGTTACTTTGCACAGTAATTTGTCATAAACAGCTTGTAATTATTACAGGAAGAACACGAAGATTGAGTGAGAACAGATTGAGTGAGAAAACACTGTAGATGGCTCAAAAGAAGTACCTGAGAAACTGACAGAAAATCTAACAAGCTGGGACAAACTGTCACGATTTCTAAATTCCATCCAGCTCATCAGTGATCAGAAGGGATCACAGGAATGGTCCTGGGATGATTGGAACCTTTTACTTGGTCTTGATTTTCATTTATTAAATATAAGACCAATATTTTGATAAAGTGCTACTCCTGAGAGATGTGCTCTAACAAAAATATTACTCTACTCCTTGGAGGAACTAGAAAAATCTTGCAAAATGTTCATTAAAATAGTCATATTTCTGAGAAATCTCTCATTCCCACCAAGTTACTAAAGCACTGCTGGTGTGGAGCAGCAGCCAAGCTTTGCACTCTGATGGTTTTGCACTTTATAGCTTGATGCTTTCTTCATCTTTCTGTTTTTGTGTACGAGACTGACTTTTTTTTTATCCATTTCATGTACTAATGATGAAAGTTGAAAGAGCAGAAAAATTAAAAGACCTTCCCTGGGAGAGGTTTCACTAGCCTACCCCCCTTTCAGAAATATTCTAGCAAAACTGCTCTCTCTGTCAGGAAACAAAACACGGAACTCTCAGGTGCAGGTTGTGAGCCCTCTGTAGTCTTGCCGCAGCCTGTTGCTACTGCAGGTAAGGGTTAGCCCGCAATGAGAAAATTTTGCAGAGTTCTGAATGACGTTTCATTTAACACATCTAATCAAAGAATTGCAAATAAATGGCAGCTAGTCAAAATGCAAAATGCCCCTGCCTGTCCAACCCAACAATTCTAAGCTGGAAATTGGCAACCCAAAGCCCAGTATCACTCAGCAGTCGCTCCCAGGCACAACCCAGGGAGCGGACGGTGGAGGCTAAGTCCCACCCACGTTTTCGGAGACCTGTGCTAACTGGTAAATAGCTTCGCTGGTTCCTAACAGCCCAGACTCCTGGTGTGGCTACCGTGGGAGGGGATGTGAGCCAGACTCTTACTCATTCCTATTTGCAAGCATGGGTGCATGTGAGTCCAAAACTGCTTCACAGTGAGCTATTTAGAAGAATGAGAAGTATGTTTAAGAAAAATGACATTTGAGAAAGTCACAATCTGTTGCCAGTTTTTCTTCTTCCTCTGTCTATCAATTAACAGCAAATGTCTTATTCACCACCCATTCTTTGCCTTCTTTTTCTTCTATGTGAGCTTTTCTTCTCCTTTCAGTCTTTAAAGAATTTTAGGGAGTCATCGATTTTTCCATATAATATATTAATCTTTAAATTGCTTTAATATTCACATCACTGTCAAAAGCAGAAGTTCCTTTGCTGAAGGCTGTGGTACTGCCAGAAAAACTTTAAATTTAGCTCAGTATATATACATATATTTTCCCTACTTCCCACACACATAAAAGCTGCACATTCCAGTTGGAACCTCCTTTAAACTCTTTAATTACACAGGTTATTTAGTCTGGCTCTTTCCTTTCCGATTACTTTTTAACTAAATTAAATGTCTGCCTCTTGCTGTCCTTTCTACATTAGCAGGCCCATTATTGATTTTTATTACCTTTCCAAAGAGAAGTTTTTGCAGCTGATCGCGATTTACACTGTAAGCAGTTCATTTATGCTGAGAATTCATGCTGCCACTGAGACTGCTAAAGATTGTTCTCTCACAGCTCAGCTATGCCCAGCGCTGAACCGCGTATTAGTGCGAACATTACACAGCTTTGCAATGGGAAACGAAGACGAATACACAAATGCTTCTGTAGCATAAAGAGCACAATGATATTGTTCATTTACGAAGCACTCTTGTACCAAAATAGCTCCTCACAAAAGTTTAGCATTTACCAGCTAGCTCCCTAAAGAGGTTCCTATTTGCTCTGCAGTCATGTTTGCAGAAGCAAACATGTTGCTGTTTTTTCTTCACTCACAATCAATGTATGGAAAAGGCAGGTAAAATAGAAGGGAGAGAATGAGGGAAACAAAAAAGTAGCGAACACTTTGGATAATGTTTGGTCTTTTGACAGCCCCAGAGATGCTAATGAAGGGGCTCACAAAGGATGCTTCAAGTCCAGATGTGTCAGGACAGCTGGTCACTGATGCATGGGATAGAATTACCAGCAAACAAGGAAAGGGTCAACTCTTAACAGCTAGAGACCGGGTTTTTTTCTTCTTTGGTGGGTACATCTGAACAGTGAAGCTCTACACAGCAAGTTGCTTCAGTGATAGCTACTGTTCATGATATATTCCCACCAGAATGCTTCAGAGACCCGATTTCTCATTGATTATGCCACTTTCCACTCCTAGCAGCAGCATCAGAGCAGAGGAATCAGAGTCTGAAACAAGAACAAAAAAGCCTGAAGTAGCAACACTGATTTGTTTCACTCTCACAGGGCAAGTGTACGTTTTTTTCTTAGCTACAGTTCTGAATTCCTGAAGCACTGCAGAAATGTTCAAAACCAAATGAAAATGAAAACATAAACTGATGATTCAGAGATGAAGCTGGAAAGAAGCACATTTCAAGCAATACATGGTTTACAGTGGATTGAGAAAATAACTACAATTAAAATAAATACAAAGCCTCCTGGCAGGCTTACTAAAAAACAGAGAATGCAAGACAGTATAGGACATTATAAATCTAATGACTGAGAACATACAACATGTTGCAGTAACCAGGACCTCTGCATCTGTCCCAGGTATCTATACAGTTGGATAAAAACATCTCACCAACAAACAGAATTGTTTTGCAATTTAGGCCTTGACAATCTATGGGATTTATATAATGGGATGCAAACTTCTCCCTCTAAATTGATCAGTATCCTCAAAGGATGCATACAAACCTATTTGCTACTCTGAAGACTGGAACCTCATTTTAATCAGGGCTGTGGGTGCCATCGTGACAGTCACAGAAACAGTTGCAGTTGAATATGATGATGCTTAGGTGTAGTTACAAACTAACCAGCCAGGTAACGATTGCAGAGTGAGTGCAATGGCACTTGCCAAAACCCTGCTCCAACTCTGCCAGTGGCACCGCGCTTCCAGTTGAGCAGCTCTCAGCCTTCTGCTAGAAACGGGCAAGGCTTTGCAGCCCTGGCAATGCAAGTCCTGAACAAGGGCTGCCCACAAGATACGCAAATCACATCGGTCACAGGATAAACAGGAAATGTAATTCTGCTTTTTCTGATATATATACGCGGCATCAATAAAGTCGCCCTCTCAAACATATGGCCTGTGAGTTGCTGTTCTAAATTCCAAGGAGCTAAAAAAACCAACTAATATTTCTTCTCCTTCCTGCAGAATTTCTAGAGTGAAAACAAATTTCAAAGCAATTTCTTTTACTGTTCTCTGAGTCACATAGATCATCCTCCCTCGTTTCACAAGAACTTTTTGCTTCACTGGCAACTACGTGGTGCACGGACTGCGTGTTGCACTGCACCTGTAACACGGAGTAAATATCTTTTGCTGAGCCCATTCATTACAGCACAATCATTCTGGAAGCTGTAAATTTATTAGTTTTATAGCATCACCAAAACATATCAGATTAATGAAAGAAACATTGCAGTCCATCACCTTTTTCCTCTTTATTCCCTTCTGTGCCATTACTAGTGTTTCTTTCCATCATTTCCATGTTCTCCCTGGCTTTTAATGTCATGTTGGACCAATTTCCTCTTTTCCTAGTAACTGAAAATTAGAATACATCTAACTCTGTGGAGCTTTGCCATGTACACCACATGGCAATTCGTATATTTAAGTAAGGTAATGTCAAAAGGTCAAAGGCATCACTCTTCACATACCAACCTCTACATTAATCTGATCTGACTGGTGGACTGGGAGAAGACCTCTGGGTGATTTCGTGGCAGACCTTCCTTAACTCTCACCAGCCACCCCTGGCCCTCCAAAGCAAGCTTAATGCCCCTGTTCAGACCAGCACAATTTTCCCTGCAGCCCCACAAGCCCTGTGCAACGTTCAGGGCAGAGGGACAAGACCAGAAGGAAGCCACAGGTTGCAAGCATGGCCTTCAAAACGAGGCAGATATGTTTTAAAGTAATTTCTTTCACTTGGTATTTGAAATTAATGAGAACAAACTCATCTTCAAATTTTGAATCTGAAGCATTTTAATGCCTTCTGAACTACTAAAAAGAAGAGGTCACAGTCCACAGGTGTGGAGGTCCTACTCCTCCTCTACCAGAAGAATTTGCAGTGTTATAGCATAAAACTGTTTGCCATCTAGCCCTTACTATTTCATAGAACCTGATTCACAACACTATGTTAGCAACCTTTATTAAAATTGCATCAGTCATTTCCCTTCAAAAAAGATGACGTATGCAGTTTTTCATGCTACACCAAACGCTGGAAGAACAAGATAGAGACACACATTTCAATTTACATAAAGATTGCAAGCTGTTGTTCCAAAGTAATTCTGAAGTGGTGTGCCCTGTGAGTAGGCATTTGATCTGATCGCACTTCTGCATATTGAGTGTAACATGTACAAAATCTGTAACTGGAGTCTGTTTTCTGAAAAGAAATAAATGGCTTCTTTCTGTTAAAAGAGAAGATGATACATTTCTGAACAGGGTCTTCAAGGCCATTTTTTCATCTAAATTGAGTATTTTGTTTATCCAATAGATATTTGAAATGAATAACAATTTTACAAAGAAATGCTTAAATACCTTTTCTGTTTTAAAAAGGTTACAGTTTGCTAAACATATCTTTTTCTTTTCTATTTTTTTTTTGGTTTTGTTTTTGTTTTTTTCCACCTGAAGTGTAAATGCTATATTTTATTGCTTACTTAAGGGGCATTTATATGTGGGGATTGATTTGTTACTGCATACCTGCCTGCATCAATTTGCCACTTCTGGACAAACATCCTTATTTCTGGGGAGTTATGGCACATTCAGTATTACTTAGTGCTAGCTTATACTTTTGCTAGTCTATACACTTAAATGACATTACTGCCTTTCAGATGGGAACATCATAAGAAAAAGCTCCCTGTACAACATGGAACCGCCCAATCAATCAATTTCCAGTGTTCTCTAGTCTCCACAAGCACTGAAATTCCAGAGGAAAAATAAAGAAAAATTGATGGATTTTGTTTGGGTTAAGTTTTAAATTTTAGTGTCAATTTTCTCTGGCTGGACAGATCAATTTTTCTTATGAATTGCTCATGTCCTCCCAGTCCACTTTATTCTAGAGCATGCAGTACACAACAAACAGCCTACTCGGAGCATTTCACCATTTCTTCTACTCCCAAAGCAAGTCAAAAATTTCCCAAGTTTGTTGCCTTTTCATGAGAACTGCAGATGAATGAGAATCTAAAAGCAGATCTCATCTTCCCACTCTGAAACTTCAGACCACAAGTGCTGTACTTTTCCAAACTCTAAACCTAACAAATCCAAAATATAAAACAAAGTAGCCACAGCAACGCAATAACATACAGAAGCACAGAGTAACAAGAGTCTAATGTGCTAACCCTCTCCTCCTGCAGTCTCTAGCCAGAAGGAAGCTGACAGCAGGTCCCAAAACCGTGACCCTTCCACCCTCGTAGCAAAGTCTACAGCAGATTGCTGTAGATGAAAGCCTACATCACTCACGAGGTACGCCAAGTAAACAAGGTAATTAACATAACCTAGGTAAAAACAAGAGTAGAAAGAAGCCAGCCACTAGCCTCTCTATCTGAACTGAGAAAACTCCAGCAAGCACCGAGACATTCAGTTTGCAATTTTACTACAGTGTAAGCATAACTGTATCTCAAAACCCCAGGCAGATCATCCATGAGTGCGGAAGGCATGTGCTGTGCAGACAGAGAAGCGATACGTCAGAGCAGATGCTACACCTCATTAGCACACTTTCTGGAAACGGCAAATTGTTGCAGGTGTTGGCCAAGGTGGAGTCTAGCTCCAAATTGTCCCCAACCTTGACACCTACACCCCTGCTGCTCAAAGCAACTGACACCAGCTCTCAGGACCCCACTGGTACATAACAGCCAGAAGGGAGGGGTGGGAACCTACCAGTGCCAAACCACAGCTTCTTGCTCTGGCAGTAACGGACTCCTGCAGGCCATCAGCCTTGGCAGTCTCTGCGTTTCCCAGCGCTAACCCTAGCCCCGAATCACAGCAAACCCTGTCACTGCAAAGGGCTCCACTCCATGCAGTGTCACACAGTGCTGGCCTGTCACATCCTTCTCTGAAACCTGCAGACGTTTGCAGGCAGCCAGACTCTGCAGCTCCTCCTTTTCCTAACCATGACCTGACCTACAGTAACACTAACCTTGCACACACAGAAGCAGAAAGGAACCAGAGCCTAATCAATATGCAGACCCCTGCCAACAGTCAGCCTTTCCAGTTCTGACTTTACTACCCCTATGCCTAATCTTGATCCTACAGCATACTTACACAAGCAAGAGTCTACCATCTTCAGAAAACTCTTACCCTCAAAAAAAAAAACCTGAGTATGCGATCTAAGGGCTATTAACAACTACAGACAGGAAGAGAACAGGGACCAGGCTTGCAGATCTCTGATGTTGTTTCACCAGGGACAACTGCTTTGTTCCTGCAAATCACAGCGCCCACACGGCACCTGCCCACCTGCTCTTTTACACCAGTGCAGGCAGTGAACTCCAGAAAAGAGCCACTGTCTGTTCCTTCTAATCCCTACGAGCAGCCTCTTCATTTCTTTGTCTGTCCTTTGAAACCGATGTGCTAAGAACAACGCCCTCCTGGAAATACAGGGATTTTACTGCCTTTATTCTTCCAAGAGTAAAAAAATTCTCACTCTAAAAGATGCAGTGAGCTGGCTGCTCCCTGTTGCACACTCAAGTCATGGCCTATCTTTCAAATGCTTTGTTCTCACGCCTCTTGGACTTACAATATTGAATAACAAGATGCATAAAAGCACACAGATGAGTGAGAATCAGCGAGTTTTAAGAAGCAGAACCATAAATAGAATCGTATGTATGTATGTCTGTCTGTATTTTTGATACAAATATACATATAAATGCATACACACACAAAATGGGTAAATAAAAAAACAGAACACAGCTTCTGTCAGTGGACCTATGGACAAAATTTTACATTTGCCCTTTAATACTTGCCTTTTTTCACATCTTTTTTTAAAAGTCAAAGTATATACGTTAACAAAGGAAGCTGCTGAATACCAGCAATTCCTTTTATCCATACTAGTCCACAAGATAATATCTTGGTTTAAAAAACCTGTATTTCCTATATTTTTCCAGATCTGTCAGAGCGCTCATCTAAAATCTCCCAACCCTGTGCTCTGTCTCTTGTGCAAAGTCTGAAGGAATTTCTTGCTGAAACAGGTTGAGCTAGAAGGCAAGACAGGCTTCAGCTCACCAGACACACTGGACAAACAGCATGCTACTTTTATCTGTGTGATGAGCTGCAGCACAATACCCTTAAAACAGAATAAGCCTAAACTGGTTTGTTTGCAGGCCTGGAGGAAAAAAAAAAAAAGTAAAAAAAATTATTGCACATGATACATGATTTACAGCAAACAGAATTGTAGCAGATCCAAGCTACTCAAACTATCAAAGCAATTGCACTCAGGCACATCTTCAATAAAGAAATATTAAAAATCACAGAAAAAGCAATCTTTTTTTTGTGCTTCTCAATTAAGCTGGTATTTGAATATTGGCCTTTGTTACATTTTGTTTCCATTATTTCTGTGAATTAAAAAGGTCTTTGTTGGCATTAGGGCTGTGATAGATGAACCACAGCTACTATTCACATTTGGTATCCTGTATATGCCATTCTAACTAATGGGAAAAGCATGAAAATCAATATATCTCAACTAAGAACTAGAACTATCTAAATTGACCTATGACATGCAGCAAAATACACATTTCTCATAATTTTCTAAAATGGATTCTGCATTTTTCAGCTCCACAGTAGTTTACGAATTGAAAATATCTAAAATTTAGTTATTACGTTTGTGGGGAATGACAGAACGAATTAACTATGGCTACTTCAGGACATCTTAATACCAGAGATAAATTTATATTATTCAGCAGAACTAAGCAATACAGCTACCAGACCATTAATTATGGTTGTTTCACATGCTTTAAAAATTTCAAACCTCTAGGATCTCACATTTCATAGCAAAAATCTGTAAGCCACCACACAAAGACAGCAGGCACTTTTAAAATTCTCGGCTACAAGCTATACATTGCCAAATTGTACTATAAATTATTAATTCTTTTCCATTCACGCAACAGGACTGAGGTCTTTCCAGTATAATAATCTAATAATAATTGATATAATTGCTTTCGGCAAATCAGTCCTTCCATGGCTAAAATTAGTCCTTGTCTGCTTACGTTCCGAAGGCTTGCCTTGTCATGAATTTGGGAGTGGCTGCCGGGTTCATCATTCTCATCAAAACTGACAAATTTTGATAGTTAATAATGTAGAAATTTGGTAGCTAGTAGCTACATGCTATTGCCAGAGCACTGCAACTCTGGTATGTAAATAGTGCCTTCCACCTCCCAACCCCACTAACAACTTTATTTCCCTGAACGTCGACTAAGACAGACCTTTGGCTTCTTGCTAATAAACAATACATGTTTAAATCTCTGTTTGCCAAGTAGATTCCACGAACTTCAGACCTGTTTCTATTGCTTCATCTGGAGACTATGCCACATGAAATCTACTGAATTTTTTTGAGGGCTTAATAGAGAAGAAATATGAGGCTCTCATCAGGTTTCTTTTGGGTGTGGTTTCCTTGAATTCTAGGTTAAACATTTTGGCAGCAATTTGCAAGTCCAGCCAGACAACTACATGCAAGTTGACTCAGATTCATGAAGTTACGTTTGTGCATTACTGATTACAAGCTAGAGGCCTACATCCAGAAAAAATCTTCCCAGGAACAACTCTAGATTTTTTTTTTTTTTAAGAAATCCTCCCAAAAAAATGTGTTGAAAAAAATTCACTGGCCAAAATTAAGAAATCTTCCTTTCATCCATTTCTTAGAGAAAAACTTTCCATTGTTCACTATTTTTAGAGACAACGACAAGCCAGAAGAGCAGTAAAGATGCCCAGAAATCAAATCATGCTGGGCCATAGGAAGAAGACAATGTCCCAGGTTCTACATTTCAGCACAAAACAACAAACAAAAACTCTTGCCAACAATTTGTATGCCAAAAATGAGAAGCCATAATTATAGGATTGTAAAGTTTATGTATCTACTAGAGGGCAGAAGAAAAAGGTAAATCTTCAGCTTGTGTAATATATTAGTTGTTCAATAAATGTTGCTATTTAAAGCACATCATTGTTCTGTTTTACTGAAGCAGTCAACTGCTTTCTATAATTACAACCAAAGAAAAATTTTGTACCCCATCTCAAAGCCAAAGCTACACGATGAGCAGTAAAACCCTGAAAGAAAGCTTCCCTGTGAGTTCTTTCAAGGGCATGGGCTAAAGATTAGCATTTATCTGAAGTTACTCGCACAGAGAAACAGGTGCTTTCATCTGAGTATTACAGGTCAAATTCTTACTAATAAACACGCACCTGACAGACCCTGTGAATCCTTTAATCTCTGTTCCTGCCCAGACTCCAGCCCTCATTTTACATTTCTGTTAATTCATGCAGACTGAAAGAAAATGGAAATCCTTTGCTTCATTCTTAAAAAACTTCTTATTCCATATTTCAGCCAAAATCCTTTCTGCTATACGTACCTCTTCAATAAACGTTGCTCCTCCACACTCTACCTCACATATCTGCCTCCTCCAGCTGAGACAATCCCATGCTGGAACTAAATTAAGAACTTAGAAAAATGCAAATGAAGTAGGCAGAAAATGATTTATTGCAGCACCAAAAATTTAAACTAATAGAACAATAGAGCACTTTTTGATCTATCTACAACGCCCCACAGGCAGTTTTATTTAAATCAAAGTGTTATCTAAAATAAGATGAAGGAAAAAGTAATCCAAAAGTATATTCTAGAAATATTTAAAATTGGCTTTGTAGAGACACAAGGATACATGCTTTCTGCAGCATTAATACTGATGGGCTGATACGGTATCTGCAGAAGCCATGCAATTAGAGCACCATGGGATAGTGCTCGCAGGACTCATTGAACTGTAGCGTAGTTAAAAAAACAATATAAAATAGTATTAGATGGAAGAAGTTTAAATAGTCAAGATATTTATATCCAGAACGATTGTTGACACTTGTAATCAAGATTCCTAAAGACTTTAGTAATTAGATGCTGTAAGTCTAAATAATTGAATACATGCTGCCACATTATTAAATTCTCTTCCCAAAACAGGCAGGGAAATTTTTTATTGGATTCAATGAAACTTTGTATCACGTGACCTTTGGCGATACCTGCAACCTGCTGAAACCTGGGGGCTCCAAACACCTCATTAAAAATACAGTAAGCTGAAATAAACCCCATCTGAGCTAAAATCAACCAGTCTAGAATAGACCTGCATCGCTACCAACACCGAGCAAAGTTTTGGGGTCTTTGAGGACAATACTCAGTAGTTTTGCAACAACAGAATTCTTACCAAAGTGTTTGGGTTCTCTTACATGGATGCTCTCTTTCCTCTAGGAGCATTATTTATTAGAAAAAAATCCAACATTTCTATAGCAGCTTTATTCCATCTCTAACTCCACAGTTACTCTACATGTAGGTGCGAGGATAGTTCTTGTTTTAGACACGAATAGATGCTTCATCCCTAAAAGAGCAGACCCCTAGCAGTTACCTTGTCTTATTTATTGCTTCACTGAAATAAAACTCTCCCCTGCAGATATGCTGTATCAAGAGAAGGAATTTGCAATGATGCTCAGAGAAATAAAATGCGAAAGATGAAGTATTTATTTCTGGGTGCACCACAGCTCTAAATACACCCAGTTTTGCCCAGGGCAAACAAGTATCCTGCCTCCTGCAGTTGTCTAGATCTGGGATCATCTCCCTGTCTTGCCGCACCAGCTCCCCTTAATCAGCAAGGCTGGAGCAGAGCTGACTTCCCTGCCATCTTCCCTGGGGGCTCGAAGGCCTGTGGAAAGCAGCCCTGAGCCAGCCAGTCCCTGCATCCAGCAGCAGGCTGCAGGGCAAATGTACTAGTGACCACCTTCCTGTCCTCTGAGAAATAAAAGCCCAGCCATGCCTCCCCCCAGCTTTACTACAGACTTATTTAAGCCTCTGTGCCAGAGCTGAGCCTTGCTCTAAGACACCGCGAGGCTTTTCTGCAGCTTGCTTCACTACTGGACCATCAGCAAACGGAGTTGCTGGAAATTAACATCTCCATTAAGCACAAAGAGAGAGAGAAACTGCCGAGAGCCACAAGCAATGCACCAGGTGCTACGCTACTGAGTACCACGCGTAAGCCAGGGCAGAACAGACGCTGGGAAGTTCTTGGTGTCTAAACAGGCTGTCATCAGGCTTTGTGAACTTGTGTGAGGTATCATCCTTAAAAATGCTTTTCAAATAGAGATACACAGCCAAGGTATTCTAGCTAGGTCTGTTCCGTGTGAAGAGGATGAATTACAAGAACACAGCAAACTCTGTACCGAAGATGGTGCTCCAACTTGTTCACTTGCAAAACAAACAGCTCTTCTTCAAAACGCATGTGCTTACGTGGAAGGGATGAACACTTGCTCACTCTCATTTGCCCCAAACAGAGGATTATTTTCTAAAAAAAAAAAACCCACACCAAAAATCCAGCCCACAAACCAACAAGTCCCCAAACTTTAAAATCCAAAAGTACATACTGTGTATAATCTGTTCAGCAATACAGCCTGCTTCTTCTGGGAACATGGCTTTTTAAGCCTCTACTTCTTTGCTAGATGCTTTAGCATTGTTCAGAAATAGCCAGAAATAGAGAGATATCTTATTAATACTGAAAGATGAAAAAACTAGAGAGACATTTGACAAATTACAAACTACATTTATACATACTTTATCCTAGTATTAGCACACTTTAGACCTTAAAACTCCCATGAAGAAACCTTAAATCAGGACTGTAAATTTAAACATTTGCAGATACTAGTTCTGCTGTACAAATCCGCTCCCCAGCTCTCCCTTGCTCTGCTGAGTCATATGCAGAGCCTCACAGGGAAGGATATAACTAACATCCTTTTCTCTCATCACTCCAAAAAATGCAGCCCAAGTACAGGAAATCATTACCTGGAGCAGGCTTTCAGGGACTCAAATATCAGCACTGGGATTCAACTCCCTCCTCCCAGAACTTTTCTAAAGGTCCACTAAGGTAAAACCACTCAGCTAAGGACCTCTTACATAGTACACTTCTGGATAACTACCTACACCACAGGGGAGCTAAATATTAATGTGACAACAAAAATTAGAAGTGATAGAATTTTCTATTAACTTATTGCCAAAGAGCTAAGTTGATCACCTTATCTTTCTGGTGTAGGTAGAGGTTTGCAGGAGGACTGATAGTGACTGCTTAATGCCTCCATTTCTTACGTAAGGAACGTCCCATTACACAGCTTCTTTAAAGAACTCTTTATTTGAGCCTAGTTACAGTGAAACACAAATAAACCACCCGAATCAGACAATGAGGTCAAAAACATTTATAAAAGACTCATAAGATAAAATGCAACAGCTCCATGGCAGGGAAGGGGGTCTGTCTTACACTGCTGGCCACTGCGAGGTACCAGCATGGGTTTCAGCTCTCAATGACCCATATCTGTCTAAAAAAACACCCAAGAGAGGATTACTCAGGCCTCTGCCTTAGGAAAGTCACCTGTAACAGTTTCCCACAGAAAACAGCTCCAGAGGCCCTCCTTCGGCAAACCTTCAAACCTTGGGGCATTCAGAGCAACTCTACCTCGGTGCTGCCTGTGTAGGTTTAACAGCATCTCGGAGAGATTCAGCCTCTCCTCACCTAAACTCCTTCTGTGCCTGCCTTTTTCAAGGGACACACAGTCATCAGCTTTCTTAAATAAAATAGAGGTCAGTGTCCTCAAATACAGAAGTGGCTTCTTGCTAGACTAAGAATCCCCTCACACATTTCAATCGGTAGTAAATCGCCTCAGAGGTAAACTCCGTCCTGTGCCCCGAGTGCCTTACAGATGTTCTTCAGTAATGAAATGCGTTTGCTGGAGCTTACATCTGAAACCACATCCAAACCATCGCAACACAAAGGCCCAGACAGGACAGCTCACGACTTGCTGTTGCCTGGGGCCAGAAGCAATGGGGGAGCAATGGGCTTGGGATGCACCATCCCCAACCTCCCTCTCTAACACCTGACATAAATGATTCTTTAATCAAATTATTGTCTGCTGAATAGCAATTACAGAGTAATGTGTGTGTTTATCAGCTATTGCATGTCAGGTATGTGCCATAGAGATATTGTTGCTGCCACCTAGATACTGTTGCCCCAGAATGCAATGTCAGTTAAGTATTTAGGAATGATCTTTCTTAGAAACTTGGCTCGTAACTGTAAAAATATTCTTGAAAACAATTCAGCCACCTACGGAATACAGTCCATTGTGTCTTGGGATACAAGATGAACAACACACAAAAATCCCACATTTTGCGTTAAGCTTTTACTTCTAGTAGTAAATGATTTGGGATCATCTTTAGGTTAGATATTTCTCAAATAATAATTTGATGACTCTCCATTGCTCTGAAACAAAATAGTAGTTTTCAGCATCGTTCTTCATGGACAAGAGTTTCTCTTCTAAAATTTAGTGTCCCACCCAGCATCGCCAATGGAGATTGAGCTGGAGAGGCACAAAGACTGAAATCTCTTTACTGCCTGGTAGAAGTCATTCTTCCTAAAAGGAATTGTAGATTTTAGCAGGAAAACAGGCAAGATACAGGCAAGTCTGATGTTATTAATGATACAGTTGTTCTGTTTTTCTTCCAAAAGTACCACATTCACTGAAAAAGTCATCTCTTTTCCAGATATCTAGTAACACATTCTTCATGAAATTCTAAATGACATTAAAGAAACTTAAAACCTGTTTCCCAAAACAGAAAACTTCTGCAATAAGCCAAAACAACTAAAGCCTTAGACGAAATAATAATGCAGCTTCAAAAGGAAAAACTCAGCAATTTTTCCTCTCCTCTATCATTTCCAAGAAAATATTTGCCCTTAGACTCAAAGTTCAAGTATTCTCATGAAAAGAAATACAGGTGATTCTTAAAACAAAGAGATGTTCTACATGAACTGCCGAGGAAATTTCTTTTGGTAACATACGATATAAATTATGTAGCAAACTAATTGAGTAGGTAGCACGAGTACAAGAAAGCGCTGCCTAAATTTATGCACTGGCCCTTTTTCAAACACTTTTTTTCCTTGAGGATGCATAGTTTGCTCTTTTAAATATCCTTTGTTTTATCAGTTGCCTTCCCACAGGCATAATTCTCTCTCAGGGCTGTAATGTCAGTAAGTTACGTAGATGCTGAAAGTGCAAGAAAACTTTGACATTTAGAAGCAAACTAATTATTTTGCTTTAGCAAATGCCCTGAAAGGCTGCAGAAATTAGCATCTTTTAGTACAAAGAAACCAATGGTCTGGACAAGGAAAACAAACACAATGCACTATAAAAGAAGGCAAATATTTTAATTAGCAATTTTTTTTCAAGGACTTATTTTAACACACCAGTTATTATCTTTAAGAAGTTGTCTCCTTTGTAATGAGATGTTTTCTTTACAAAAATTCCTAAAATGAGAAAATAAACATTCCATTCATTTATTTTTATGGAAGAGTTTTGTGGTCTAAGCCCTGTTCTCCTGATTCTAACATACGCAAACTTTTGACTTTTCTTGGTTCACAAAGAGCTCTGGAGTCATTTCCCCAGGCAATTGTTCAGTCCCGTGTTTCTTGTCACTGCTCTATCCAACCCTGCTGCTCCATCTGACACCTCTCTCACGCCTGTGCTGAAAGCAGCAGAATTTGGGAACTCTGAAGGGCAGCTTCGCACAGAACAAGGACACGGGAGTCTGAACAGACTATCCATAGCACACTCTGCATTCACACTGAAATCAGCCCTGGAAAAAGAGGTGCGACAATCTCTTCTTTCAGTGTCCTTGGTCCACCAATAATGTCTGGTTTTAGGGACACCTTTCCTTCTGGAGCTGTACTGACACCGACCTGTCTAGAGAACAAAACCTCCTCCTATTCACACAGATCAGTTCTGCCACTATACAAACTTAAAAATACTAATAATAAACATAAGCAGCATTTTTTCTAACATGAAAACCTTACACAAGCAGCACAGGAGAAACCTTCTCAGATTCTGTACAGTAACATCACTGTCCATAACACTGCAGTAAATCATGGAGTCACCAGCCCAAGCTTGGGTGTTCTTGACAAATCTATGTAACAAATTGATTCCAACAATTAAATCAGTTCCACCAGCAAAATCACTGTCAAAATGCCCCTTTGGTTGTTTCTATATTGTGGAGCCAGTTGTAGCTCTAACAATTAATTGCCAGGGTATTTCATCTAACTAGGTCCACCAATCTAGTTAAATGTCAAGAAATACTTCATCTGCAACCCTGTTCTGTTTAAAATGGCGGCAGTTAATATCACCACAGCATATGCAAAAATTAATTTGGTAGAAGAAAGCAACCACAAGGTTTTGTCTGCACCAAACCCTTCAAAACCATAAAAAGTGACTCTTGTCATTTTAAAGTTTTGTGATTGTCACTGTTGACTAGAGAAGCCTGTAAGTGAACACAGCAAAGCAGATTTGTAGTCACTAATGGAGTCCAATGGCTCTAGCGCTAATTGCGCTGGAGCGACACATCTCTGCCACAGAAGATGATGACCAGTGTAGGACCTGTGTTCACCCGAGATGCACATTCAAGCAGTAAGATGATCTGCAAGACTTAAGCATGTCTATCACAAACAAACCCCAAGTTTTTAGTTTTCAGGGGCTCCTTTTGATCAGCTTTTGAATGGTTGTGGGTGCTGAGGTTACATTTTACTGCAGAGAATATAATTCAGCTGAGTCTGTAAGGAGTTCACCAGGAGATGGTAGATGTCAGCCATCATCTTCTGCAGGCATTCCTGTGCTTCATGACAGGACATACATTTTCAATAAATGCGAAAGATACTATTGCCAACGCACAAATGGACCAAGAAAAAATAGGGGATTAAATAAATAACAAAGGAGGAATACAGCAGCACAAGTTTTCAGGCCAAAGCCTAATAAAGTACACTACTGTATTTCCACATCATTACTGAATCCAAAAGAATGACCACAAAGCAAATCTTTTTTTTAACAATTTGTTGCAGTTTCACCCAAAACATAGCTTAAGTATGGCTTTGATAAATCATGACATACGCCACTATGTAAAGTGTTTTATAAACATGTAAGTTTTACTACCAAATCACCCAGTTGGTGCCTGATGAAAACACGAAGGGACAGGCCAGAGATTACTCAACTGTGTGGCACTAGGCTGGACCTACGGGACATCTGAACTTCTTTATTCCATGCTACACTCAAAACCACGTAGCTAAACCCACCATGAAAACTGCAGTCACACCAGTGGTGAGATCCAATGACTGAGGCAGAGATGTTAAGTTTTTTTGGGTTTTGGGTTGAGATTTTTTGGTTTATTTGTCTGTTTTAAAATGGAGGGCCGAAGCATTAGCGGTTAATTCATCATGGTAATCCTGAAACTGCTATTGCCTAATCACCTTAACACCAAAATCAACAAGAAACTGCGATGTGACCACTGAGGCAGCTACTGGTGTATATGAAAGTTATACAATTCCAACCCAATTCAGACTGTTGCATCTGACTGCAACACTATTATAAAATCACCTTAGATCACACTAAACTGATTTCATACATAGGGTATTAGCAAGGGATTTTAAGATGACTCTTTCTTTGATTTTTATTTTCAAGTAGAAGTGTTCCAAATGTAGTCAGATTGTTTCCAGAGAGGCAGAATTGACTGTCTCCTCAGTGTTAAAATTGATTTGAATCAGTCAGATTCTAGAAGTTTACATTTTACTTTTACAAGCTTGATGCTGCGATATGCATACAAAGTGATTGATTCTGTGGGTTTCTGAGCCTTAAAATCTCACAAATTGCTGGATTAAGTCAATATTCATGTCAGCTACAGAAAGAAAAAGTAAAATAAATATGTATACTGTAAGCTATTGCTCACAGAATGCTGAAATATAACAGAATACATGGAGGAGACCAACACAAATACCTCCTCACAGGGGCAATGCTTGTCAAAACCTCAAAGGAAGAAAGAAATATCCTTGAATATAACCTTATACATTTGCCCGAACTTTAATTACTGGTAAACTACAACAAAAGAATTGATCATTAGTCATCTTTTGTCTAATTTCCCTTTGTGGGTCAGCACCTGTCAGCCTCTGTTTCAGCTTTCAAGTCAAGAGAATACTCTAAATAAAGGAAGAGTTGAAGATTCCCAAATCATAACTGTATAGCAAATACTCTGTTTCAGGAGAGACTCCTTTTTAGATGTTTAAAGTAAATGTTAAATCCCATCCACGAAGATAGGCTTATTAGTATTGTTCCAAGTCAGATCATTCATAAATTCGTATTTGTAGGACCCTGATTTTTGATTACCTAAGCACGACAGCCTCTCTATTATCACACAGATAGATGCAAAGCAATTCAGCCTTGAGTTTGCAGACATGAGCCACATGAGTAATCCCAACTCTTCTCAGTTGAGTGATTTGAATCAGTGAAGGAAAAAATAAAAATAATAAAAGCACCTCCACAAAACCACAAACTTTGACCCATAGTTGTTAAATCCCAACCAGCAATCACTCCTATGCACTGCTTCTAAACTAAGGAATATAGTTTCTCTCCCTTTGCTGCCATCAGAACAAGTGCCGAAATTTTGGTCAATGACAATGCAAATCTAATTTAATGAACTAAAAGTTAAGCTGGTCACCCTCAGTAAATGGAGATAGGCACCCAAGACAGATGCAACGAGTTACCCTTGAGTACACAGGGAGCCTGAACAGCTAGCTAGATTTTCAAATTACATGAGGAAAGTCAACAAGACACCACACAAAGTACCAGAGGCAACATGTACAACATACTTAACTAGAGCTCTTCTGGAAATGCAGGCATGCCTGAACTTCAAGCTCACTTTCTGCTGCTATAATATAACCAGAACACATCAGAGCTGATACACCCACTGTGAGTGAAGGCCTGCTAAGAAGTATTCTAAATTCAAGGGGTATGCGTGTGAGAACTACTTAATCTACACTTAATTTAAGAATTAGTCCATTGTGGTGAAATGTTCTTGGTTGTAAGCACTTTAGGAAGCAATGGGGGCCAAGTGACAAGGCATTGAGCATTTTCTAACTGACCTGGGATACAGCTGAAGCAGAACTATTTAAAAATGTAAGTATTCCCTACTGACTTCCCTTTCCAAAGCTGAGACTTTAATCAAGATCACAGCAATTCACACAGAAAGAATTTAGATATTGCTTGTCTGAATTTTACCTTGGAAAAAAAAAATACTCTGAGCAACTGAGCTGACTTCGGCCATCTGCATCAATTCCAGGACAAAGCTGCCTTTCTAGAGTTGTAATCATTGTATAAAGGCAGGGCTAAGATTTGTTGTCTTCACAGAGCATGTTAAATTGCAGATTTTACCTGGGCTGTAACAGCAATTTGTAACTCTCACCCCACAAGACAGATGATGTTCCCTGAAAGAAAAGGCCTGCTTTCCCCAAAAAGACGACCTTAGCCAACAAAGCGCACGAGGAGAGGAATGTCATCACTGACATTCTATTTCTGTTTTGCCTACATATTGGAATCCTTATTTCAATGTTCTTACACTCAACCTAACTTACTCAAATCATACCCCAACCTTTCAGCATTACTAGTGTTGCAAAGCTGCTAATTCAGTGTCTACAGCGCTGAATGAGGTAAAGAAAATGTCTAGCGTATACACGTATTCAAGACTGTCTCCAAATGTCTGCATGTGACTCCAGGCGAAGCTTGCCTATGCAGTCATTGTACCTGCGTGTACCTGTACCATCACGCTCAGAGCGAGACTTATCACATAGCAACTAGTACACAGAAAAAGCTTTGGTCTTCAATAACTCTAATTAGACAATGGAAACGAAGCTTGACATTCTGCTGTGGAAATGCCATGAATAGTGTTAAATTAGACAGAAAGTATAGAAGATTCTATTCTAGATTAAAGATCCAGAATGTTGATTTCTAACTGAGGGGAGGGAGGGGGGAGGAGTAGCAGCAGATGAGCGCCCAGTCACCCTGAAGCATAACTGTCTTTTCTAGAAATCCTTTGTTCTAAAATTCCAGTGGGAGATTTTCCCTGAGATGTGGCTTTTAGGTTTGACAACCAGTGCTTCCTACATTCACTTGAGTCAGAAAAGCCAATATGCAAATAGTCAGAAATTAAATCCAAATAACTGACAAAGGACTGTTTCCGAGAGACCTGAAGTGAGTTCAGTCTCCAGAAAATAAGCTGCTGAGTGCTAATCTAGCATTTTAAAAGACCAGCCTACCCAGGCAAAGTAGGAGGATGTCATTAATAAAACACTAGCATTTTTATTTTTCTTTAAGGAATGTGCTCTGAGTTGAAGAGCATGTCTTTAAATCTCCAAAGCAGAGGTGTGTCATAGAGTCCCACTTGCCTGGAAGCAACACAACAGTTTGCTACTTCCCTAATTCAGAGCGGAAGGAAGCTAGAAAAGGACAGCATAACACAACTGCAGAAATCTCTCAAAAGCCTAGGCAATATAAAAGTACACAAGAGTAAAAAAAAAAAAAAGAGATGATATATTCCACGGAAGTTCATGTTTAGGATGCACTTATGGAAATGCATTTCTAGGTACTCATAAAAATAAATGCATTCAGGAAAACCTTTTCTGACACATAAGAGAAAGAAGCTGTAGAGTAGGTCCAGCATGTTACATGGATGTGAGACTGCATCTAACAAGCCACTAAAAGCATGGAATCCAGGGTAAGGGCTGCTGTCCTCTAACCCAGTCTTCTGGGTGTGCTCCACTGTGGTACACAGGGTCATTGACACAGCCTCAAAAATGAAAAAGATGGAAACATCTTATTTGCTTGTCTTTATGTTCGCAGTGAAAATCAGGGCTGACTAAAGAGTTACATTAGGGCCATGAGGAATTTAAATGGCAAGTGAAGAAACACAGAAAAACTAAGTGAGACACATGCAAGAAAACAGACCAAAGTTCATGTATAGGATGAGGGCTGCTGAGTTAAACTCCCACTCAGAAATCAAGTCTGGAGGTTAAAATGAAAAATTACATTACATAATCATATGAAATTATGCACAATTCTGGTCTCCTCTCACTCCCCCAATACCATTTCAGAAATTATACAGAAGATCTGGAAACCATTCAGGTAAGCATGGCAAAGTCAGGAACAGCTGCCGAGCTTGTCAGAGGGGAAGGGAGAAATGATAAAGCTGAGAAAGAAGTCCGTAAGATCATTAGTGGTGTAGAGATTCTACTGGTTGTCTATAAAAAAAAATCAAGGAACTTTGGATGAAAATCAGCAGGAAAAGCCAAACACAAAGTTCTCATGTGTTTTGATTCTTTAAGCCCTTACTACAGAAGATAAAGATGCTGAAAAAGTACCTGGGCTCGAGGGAAAATGGGACAAGTGCATGGAACAGCCGTCTTCTAAGGCTATCGAGTACCAGGTCACTACCTCTTGCTTAGAAAATTCTTCCACTGAAAAGGGCTGGAGGTTGAGAGAGTATTCAGGGAGCTATCACAATCTGTTCACTCTGTTGAAAATTTTTCTCCTAGTCATTCACTTTGGCTACTGCCTGAAACAGGATACTGGGCAAGACAGACATCTGGCGAAACCAAGCGTAATCTTCATCCTGCTTCAAATAGATACGGTTGGTGGAAATTGTGATCATGGTATTATCTTTTGGTCCATTTGGAGTACCCGAGTCATTTGGGAGCTGATCCTCATTTCTTTCACTTCAGGATATTTGACAAATTCCTTGACTCCTTTCAGCCAGCACATTACAGCTGTGTACTGGATTATTCTGCTTTAACTGAGCCGTTGCCTGGTTTCTGAGTCATAATGTATTAAAATGACCAATGACATAGAAAAAGAAAATAAAAAATGAATAGTCCTCTCTCAACAAACTTCTAAGTCAGCTGCTTTCAGCAAGAGCTTTTCATAAAATTCAGGACTCAGCTGGCACTCAGTTAAGTATTTCCAATGACCAAAAGCAGAACTTGGAATACCAGCAAAGGTATTTGTCAAGCGCTTTTTTATTTGACCAGCACTGGCCTTGAGTCAAGTAGAAAGACAGATACATATATTGAACATTTTTCCACAAATAGCAAGATGAAATTGGAAATTACATATAGTCCTCCCAAGAGCAGGTGCTGCTATTCATGCACACCAAGTACACTGAGGAACAGGCTGTGTTACCACTTCTCAGGACTTCCATAAACCAAAACATTTAGCCTTGAGCAACAGTTTAGGTAAAAATAAGCTATAAACTGTGAAGAAAACTTCCAAAGCATAAGTAATCAAAACACTTAAGTATAGTCTTCACGTAAGAGTACTCTCAGAACTCTAAATTTATGTGAGATCACATGTATCAATATGATATACATGTGTAAGAAAGGTTCAAAGCAAAGACCCCATGCTGAACAGTGTTCATGTGTGCTTCTCAGTTTATTTTTCTAACAATGCCTGTGAGATTACAGAAATAATTTCTGCATTATCCATGCAATGGTCTAAAGTTCAGACAGGATCTTTATAAATATTCATAAATCAGTAGTATACAGGAAAACAGGGAAGGTCTGAGACTTCAGAAAACTTGAATAACTTTTGCTGTCAGTCAAGTCTGGGCTGCTTCCAGAGTGTCTTATCTCAGTAGCATCTATTGTTAATTTTAAGTTATTTATTGGTCCAGTTTTCACGTTACAAAATACAAATCTGAAGCGGCTGTAAGATCATACTAACTACAGAAATAATCCTACAAAACTTTTTTTTTTCCAATTTAAAAAATTCAGAAGTCTCATTTAAAAATTGTTACAAAGAAATTATTCTGTATTTTTTTAGTTTTACTCTTTCACTATTCTACTGTTGTTTTATACCCATCTTTGTATTTCTTTTCTTACAAATACAAACTTTACTGCAATTGAATACTTGAAATAAATCTTCACTTTTTCCCAAAATTTTTTCAAAATTGTCTTCAGCAGTTTCAAAAATCAATTGTTGATTGTTTTGATGTCCACCTCCAAAACAATCAAAGATACAGAATTTTTCATGAAGCAAAATTTCTGAGGTCTGAGCAGTTGTATTTTGTTGTGTCAGCCCGGAAGAGAGAGTTGCTTTTACGGGAAGTAAAAGCCTGCAAAACACATCCAGTGTTAAAAACAAAATTCATGACAAACCAGTCTGACACCTACATTAAGCTGAAATCCTGGCACACAATTACTGAATGCTCTACTTGCAACACATACAGAACTCTAACAAGAGCAGTAAGTCTCTGTGTGGGATGCAACTTCGAAAGGATTTTTCTCTGGCAGGTAAACCATGTCAAGGCAAGATTGCTAGCAAATTTTCTTTTGTCTCACTTCAGAGTTTGATGTATATGTGTTAGCCAGTCCTTAATTTACCTAAGCAGCACAGTTGGCTATGTGTGGGAGGCTTTTGCATACTCAAATATCAGAAAAAAAGAAAACTTTAATACTGCTGCTGCACAACAATAATAATAATAATATATCATTTCTCCAAGGACATTTATGGCAGATACATGGCTCATGTCATTGTCAAAAGCAATAAAATAACACTGTAAGTAACAAAACAAGTTTTCCTATACTTTCCAATTAATGTCAATTTATGAATCTCCAAACAACGTAGCCAAACATCTTTCATTCAGTTATTCTCATTTACATACTATAGAAGATCATCTCAGCCCTGATATAACAATATCAATCATAACCCTAAAAACAGCAGAATAGCCAAATAAATATAAAACTACCAGCTAATAATGACCCTGACCAAAACAACCTTATCCTTTCTGACAGCTCCAGAACGAACCTCACCCTACACATTCTGGGTCCATTTCAAAAAGCTGGACTCTGCCCTTTACTCTGAAGCTCAGTCTTGTCAAGCTCAATTCAAGGGGTGAATTATATCCCAAACTACGAAGACATTCTCTTCCGAGCAGGGAGAAGTCAGTGTCTGGTAACTGCAACTGTAGCCATGCAAGAGGCTGTAAGTAAGCTCTTGTTTCAAGAAATAAGAGGTTGGTAAATAGACGTGTGTATTTCTGCCAGCAATTATTTCAGAGCACCCCTGTAAACTACTCACAGAGACTAATTCTACCCACTGAACATGGTGCCCTGTTGTTTTAGTGTCAGTTTGCAGTTGGATTTTTGAGACACGGTTCACAACACCTCTACCTTTAGGCAACAAAAATTAGGTCAGCAGCAATGAAAAGCAGGAGGAAATGGCTGCAACCTCTCAGGTGACTTTGGTATGTGTGTATGCACAACCAGAACTAGAAGTGCCGTTCATTCATAAGATTCCCATCCTAGCTTTAAAGTAGGAAACTCGGGTACCAGCAGCAGCATAATCCTGGCAGCAAGGATTACAGCAACAGGTGGAAATTCCTCTTGGGCACCGGGAAAATCCTCAGATGATCCTTTACCTGAGCTCTGTTGCCACTGACGCCGCTTTGTAAGAGGCCAGCCAGCCTATACCTACATGAAGTGGCACCTTTGTTGACAACATAGATCTACCCAAACAAGAAAATGAAACAAAAAAAATCCCCACAATTAGTAATTTGTTCTGTTTAAAGGCCTACAGCAGGCTGGGAACTAGTAGACATCCCATTTGCCAGCCGTGCAATTGCAGCTATCATTTGTTACTCTTCGAACTCTCTAGCAGCTTCTCCAGCCCACCAGTTCAATTGCTTACAAATCAGACTGCCGAGATGCATAGCAGCCTTCCTTAGCATCGCCTGACAAAGTCAGTGAGATTAATACCCTTAGCACAGGCAAGGGGCAAACCTTCTGGGGAATTAGCAGCTTATCTCTCCATCTTCTCACTTCAATCCCTCGCACACTTGTGGGCTAAAAACAGCAACAGTATGGGGACTCCAGAGTACTCCAGCCACAAATCCGTGCCTGCAATCCCCGAGAAGCAGCTTAACAACAGGAGAGCACCAAAACCACACCCCAAAAGAAGACAACATCTAAACATAGTCTGGTCCGGAGAACAGTGACTGGTGGATGGTCACTGATCAAAGATGAGTGCTGTAGCTAATGATAAAAGCTAATGAAAACAGTGAAGAAAATAAGAAGGAAACTGAGAATCACCTTAACGCCACAATTTCATATTCTCCAACTAAACATGGAACATTAACCTCACAATAAATCACTGCAAAGATTGCCAGTACTGGAGAGGACATTTTTAAGCAGGAACTAAATGTTATGTCAGCATGCACTTTTGCTTGACAAAGAAAGTGGCTGTTTCCCCCTGCAAAGGGCTCTTGGGATTTGTGCAGCCCAAACAGATGAGGCTTTAAAGAGCAACCACTCCTCCGCGAAGTAGGAGATGGTATCTTATATCTGCAAATCAAAAATAAGGGTGCAAACAGTGGCTGTTCCAGAGTATAGACAGATACGATCAATGTCTCTTCCACAACAGGGGCACACATAGGCCTTTCAGAGATTCACATTTTATACTCGCAATATATAAGGAGGAAAGAAAATCTTATTTGTGCAGCAGTTTGGATAACTCTCTCCTTTTTTTGACAAATCTGGGCACAGTACCTCTGTGAGCTTTTGAACCCTTCCAAAAGATTTGGGAACACCTGGGAAAATGTGAAGTTTTTTATTCAGAGTCCACTCAAAGAGTTTTTGAAAACGTCTCCAGCTATGGTATACGTGTGTGCATGTGTGTGTGTACACCGTGCACAGAGTTGTTGACTGACCTTCAAGATATAAATGTCAGGTATTTTTAATCAGTAAAATAAAAAAGTCAAAAATAATTTTCTGGGTTAAGAATCATTAAGTTTTAATAAAAAGACTCTCATAGCTAGCAGAGCCTCTGTTTCAAGTACTCAGAGGAGATGTCTACTTTGCTATCGCTAAATGAAAAAAAAAAAGTATTTTCAATACTAAAAAAGTAATGTTATGTAAGAATATAGTTTTATTTCTGAAGGGCATTTTTAAACTAAAATTTAACATATAATGTTGAAGCAATCCATGAATGCTGCATTTTGTTGATTTAAGACACTAATGTTCAATGATTTGAAAATTTTTAATGAGAACGGCCATCTCTGTAGATTGAAGACCTTGAAAAACAGAATGAAAAGCTGATGTCTTGTTTAGCATTTGAAAAAGTGACTCTGCCTTTAAACATTCAAAAAATTGTCGTATAATCTTAATTTTTATTCATATGGCTGCTGTGTACTACTGCATCCCCAATAAGCTGTCCTGCCTAAAATCAAGCAACGCTGTGCAGGCAATGAAGATTGATATGCTTTATGGAACAAAAGATCTGTTAGACCTTTTAGAGATAGAGAAAAATACGTCCAACAAAGTGAAGTCCTTGTCTGACATCAAACGCATCTTCCCTCATGATCAACAGAACTAGGAACACCAACTGAAAATCAAGTTCTCATTATCACTTCTCAGGCAACTGCAAGGAAAGCTCTTCCTCTATTACCAAAACCCCTACGATTCCTACATTCCTGCACAGAAGAAATGCATCATTAGAGAGGCCAAGGAGGGTGATTAAGCAATAATAAAAGAGCCTTTACATTTTATGGCATGTCAGATTTCAGCTGATTTCTCATGGCTAATTCCACACTTCTTGTGTTGGCAACAAGTTTGTAGGACATGAGCTGAATCCTCATGCAAGCATTAGTTTCTTCCACCATTAGCAGTGAAGGTCCCTTGTGAGATTTAGTGTATCCTTGCTAGACTCTGAAAGAAATAGTATCGGCCTTTGAAAATCACCCAGTACAGAAGACAGTATATGTTCTTAAACAGATTTCTAAAAGTAGGAATTTGGGTTTGGTTTCACATCTCTATTCCTAACAGAATATCAATATCGTAAAAGTTGTAAATTGAGAGCCCAGTGAGGTCCACATCTGAATGTACTCTGGCCTGAGTTATTTTCATTTTTATATAATACAATTTTAAAGCCTTAGAGAGTCATGAAAACAAAAATGACAATTTCTAAATGCAGTCATAGAAGTTATAATAAAAACACACATTTCAACAGTTTAAGTGTCAACCTGTCTTGTTACCTATAATCACAGTGATTGAAGCTTCTGTGTTTCAAAGGCAAAAATAGCAGTGATATAATAAGGAAAACCTATAGCAGTTCATTAGTCATGGTACATTAGAACAAAGAGATTCTTTGCCAGTTTTATGGCCATTATAAAAATGGTGCCTTCTCAAAAGAGATAGTCTTAAGAGATTCATATTTCACTTATTTTTCAGAGGCTGGGTAAGCTACATCTAGAAAAACAGTGAATTCCAGCAGGCCACGCAGAAGGAAGGAAGAAGTGGTTGGGAGCTGCAGATCCAGTGCAGAGATTCAGCATCTTGTTTACTTGTAGTGCCTGACCTACAGCCGAGTATCCAAACACTTAGAGAAGAGTTGAGTTCAAAAACTTGATCCGCATTTGAAAGACGTGATACAGACCTCGGTGGAGAACAGTAAACAAGCAAGACAGGAGGGAAAAGCAGCAGATTTTTTCCCCAAAAGCAACGTTACATCCTGTAGGAAGCCTATTCAACTTACACTGACAATTTTATCCCGTAATAAAAATAGGCCTATGGCTGAATTACCATTGAGTAAAACGATGAATCCTGTATTTTTAAACAAATGAAACAGAATCTTTGTGTGGTAGAACCAAAATGTGATTAACCAGACTCTTCTCTCTGTGATTTTCCTCAGTGAAATAACTGTGGAAAGAAAGGGGCAGGGAGAGACTGTGAAAATGAGAGAGGACACTTCTCTCCTGTGGCCTTCAGTTAAATATCGTTGGATATGTATCCAGTCATCAAGAAAATATGTTGATTATAGGCAGGTATGTTTGCTTCTGTGATACTCTTCATAGCTAGCTTTTAGATTCATATAAAGTGATGCCCATGGCAGGGGGAGGGGCAGTGGCCTCAAACTTAATTTTCCACATAAAATTATCATCACTTAGGAATAAGCCCTCAGTGTTAGAAAAGATGATTTTATGAAAACATCATCTCAGTTCACAAAAGTAGCTTAAAAAAGGAAGTAAACATTAGGAATTATTAGGACAGAAGTAAAAAGCAAGAGAGAACCATGATGCAGTTCTACAAATGTACAGTGTGGCCATGGCTTGAATGCTCCAAATGCTTCCAGTTGCCCTACTTTAAAACGATTGGAGCAGAAATAGGAAACACGCAGAGAGGAAATCATCAAAAACACATTATAGCTTCCGTATTGAATACAATCTAATCATCCTACAAAAAGAAAAGAGTGGGGACATGGCATAGATCTATAAAGCCATGAATATCATAAACAGAGATAGGAATGGCTGTTGAGTATTGCTTCCAGTGGAAGAATTAGCCAGACTACCTTTTGCTGACTTCAAACTACAACTCTCTAAAAATACAACAATAATTTATTACAATCAATTTAAGCATTGCTACTAAATGAAGCATTAAAATTGAAAGGCTGAATAAACTGAGCTGAAGACCAATGTAAGTACATGCCTATGGAGAATAACCAGGCTTTCTTAGTTTTCTTTTCAGATATAAGATAAAGCAAAATAATTCTCACTAAGTTTTAAATTATGAATGATACAGTGAATTATTAATGATAAAGGTACATTAGCGTTTACTCTTAGCTTCCACTCCTCCTCTTCTCTGTTTAACTATTGTTTGGTAACACAGACAGCTTTATTGAAGGTAAGAAATAGCAGGCCCTTTTTACTCTGTGATTGAAAGTACAGAGCCTACACACAGACATCTAACCTGGGAGCCTCTTCAGTCTCTAGAGAGGACTGTACATGATGACCAGCACTAGAACTAACAAAGGGTTCATCCAGAGTCAGTGATTCAACACCATTGTCCAAGATCTTTACAAGCCACAATGAATAACACTGAAGGCCAAGGGGACATACAAATTAAGGGCCTAGTCTTGCAAACATCTAGCACTGGAGATAAAACTACTCCTGTTTGACCTGTTTTCTATTTCTCTGGAGGCATTCCTCTGAGGTGGACATCAGTGATATATTTACAGTTCTCCACCTTCTTTCACAGTTTAAAGGTTTCAGCAATGGCTCTCAAGAAACCACCACCCTCTACAGTATCCACCTCCTGCTCTGCTGCAGGGAATGGGTTTCTTGTGTGTGTAAAAGCAGTCTGTGTCACACTTCGGATTACTGAAGAGATTTTCTTGTGATGGAGAAATTCCAGCTGGGGAAACTGTAAGCTGCAAGAGTCTTGAGCGGGAGGGAATAAAAAAATTGGGAAAGAAAAGGAATTGGGTCCTTTTTAACCCTCACTCTTCCATTATCATGAGCAACCGTCTCAGGACGAAGCATTTAATTTTGCTTAGTATATAAGCTCTTCCTGATATTAAACAGTTATTCCGAGGTAGATAGCTAAGAAACCATGGACCATGAAAAATCCGCCCTCCTTTCACTAAAGTTAATCAAAGCTGTGTCACTAAAGTTAATATGAGCAGAATAAAATAAAATCTAGATATTTTCTATTCCTCTTTTATGCGAATTAACTGACATGCACAGCTGTATTGCTTATTTCAACAACAGCAGGAAACCCAGGTAAACTAACGCATTTTTCTTCTACAATTTACACTTCAAATTATATGATCACCCACAGCATGCTGCATTGCAAAATACTGCAGGCTGACAAAACACAAGATGAGGATTTCATTGCTTGCAACAAGCATTTCAGGACTGGCAGGAAAGTGACTGGCAATGTTTTCAAAGAAAAGTTATGGTAAATAGTCATTGGGTTTTCTTCTTGGGCAAAGCCTTAAAATGTCTCCAACACTCAGTAAAGCATTTTTATATATGTCATTATGAACTGCAGACAATCACCTACTTCTGAAAGTTTAGAGACACATTTAAGCTTCTGTAATCAAACATGGAAATAAAATCACCTTGTGGCATTACAACCTTGATTAAATGAGGCTGCTCTTTACTAGTAGTCACTTAGAACTATATCATAACCTGTTTTCAAACTGGCTGTCTATGAAGCTATACCATCATTGCTCAGAGTCTGCAGAGCACTGTCCACTCTTCCTTCAGTCTTCCCTCCATACGCAGCTCCAACCCGAAAGAACAATATCACTGCAAAAACTGCCTTACATTTCCCAGGACTTCTTTCATTTATCATATGGCAGAGGAAAACAATAGCAGGAGGCTAGGAAGGACTTCAGCATTTACAGTCTTTTGAAGCCAAATTTGCTGGAAATCCAGGTCTCTTTCCCCAGGATGCTATAGCTATGAGTACAACCTTTTTCAGACGGCCTCGGAAGCTAAACAAGATGTTCAAAGTAATGCTGACTCTTGTCAACTGCTGATGAAATATCCTTAGATTTAAACAAGCTAAGAGCCATGCAGCTTACTTAAATGCACACACAACGCATTTCCTTTGTGGAAGAGAGAAGTGCTGGGAATTCTTGACCAGATACAACAGGATAACACGAATTTTGTTGGCAAGTGCAAGGCCAGCATAGCTACTTCCTCTGAAGTTGTCAAGAAATGCATCAGAACTGGCTACAAGACAAGACTAACGTGATCTCAACCCATAAATAGGCATCTAAATTGCTAACACCAGTCACAAGGAAAAATCGAAACTGAAGGCATTTATTTTCATCCTGAAGTGCACATGCAGCCCCTCCCCATTGCACATGCCCCTCCTGTTTCCCAAACCCATTACAGCACAAGCATCCATAGCCCCGTGTCTTTGAACAAGAGGAAAAGGGATTTCCTGTGAAGAACACTAACAGAAAGAACCACAGTAGAAAATTACACATTTCTTATTGGGAATGCTTCAAGGTTTTCTGGTCAAAGAAACCCCAATCAAAACTAACAATATTTCAGTAGGAGATTCAATTTGATCAGACCTAAAATTATTCAATTCCAGTGAGTTCATACACTGATAATCCCCTGTCCCATACGCAATATATCGCTTTTGAAGGATGTGCACAGAAAATTACGGAAGTTTGCAGCAGTTTCCAGACAGCAGAAGAGAAAACTTAGTTCAAGCTATCAAGAGAGAAGGTTACTTTTTCCTGAAAACTCCCTGTACTCAGCCACTGTTGCTGATCGAAGACAGTTATTTCATTCAGATTTTGAACATTTTACATAGTAGGGTTTCACTGGAGCTACTGATGAAATTCATTACATCAAAGAATGACATCGTGTTGCCTTGAATCCACCTTTACAGGAATAATAATTAATAATACAATAAGTCTCATTAGAAGTGATGCCTGGAGGTTTTGTGGTCCAGCCTCCCTCCCTCTGAAACCTGAAGTAATAATTTAGGAAACTTTTCCTCCCATTTAATTATGATCCCACTTCAGCAAAATAAAGCATCTATAGACCTAGTTCACTTCAAGCTAACACAAAACAAGCAGAGTCTAACTCTGAATTTGGCCTTGGACATTTCTGAATACAGCAAAGCCCTGACACTTCGAAATGTTTATTTAGTGAACATTGCCTGCTTCTATGTTATTTCACAAAAAGGCTTAAGGGACCATTGTATGTGTTTCACATACCACCAACCCTCCCCAGAGGATGAATTATTTTTAAATGCACAGCCGGCCAAACTGTTTATACTTGGAGACTAGCATTTTCTTTTTGAAAAACAGATTTTCAGGATTTTTGTTTAGGCCTGTTTCCCAGCATGGTGAAAACTTACCGCTATCACCACATCACCATATCACAAGACACTCCCAATTCCCAAAAGAATTTCTCAAAGAACAAATTCTGCAAAGCTACTGGCCTTTCAGTATTTAGAGATCATTTTAATTCTTAATTACTCTTTTGTTAATTATAATTACTTTTATTGTTCTGGAGAGTTATAAAATTTGACTATTGCTCTTCAAGGTTTTCAGTGTCTGTGGCACCTATGGAAAACAATGAATGGTCTGTAGGTAACAGTGAGTGGTCATTTCTGAAGCCAGAGATCTCGGATTATTCTGCAACACTGGTAGTGTCAGGTATTAAAAATAACAAAATAGACAGAATTTTATATAGATTATTTGCTTTGCAAATGATCAAAGGTAGTCTTATACCTCTACCAAGATTCCTCTTTATGCTTACAGATTCTAGGCCATCTGAAGCTTTCTAGATAACCAAAACTGTACTCTTCCCAGCCACCAAGTACATGCAAGTCTTGAGAACCTGATAATTGTTTACAGCCTGTGAAGCTGGGGCTTCAGAGCGACATAACAGCGGCTTCCCAATCCCTGCAAGGCAACATCAGGGAGACGAAGCCAGGATCTTCACCGAGGTGGCATGGTGGGAGAACAAGAGTGGAATAAATTGGAGGGCGGGGGGGAGGGG
>Ga0065711_1026386_pt1 | contig 74364 bp, 114 predicted proteins | sample Hoacrofraction12_FD_59098 | JGI IMG/M metagenome (GOLD analysis project Ga0065711, IMG submission 59098) | Hoatzin crop microbial communities from Cojedes, Venezuela - Epithelial fraction 12 v2 (version 2) | ecosystem: Host-associated > Birds > Digestive system > Esophagus > Crop | place... | reverse complement strand
ACTTTCCAGCTCCTCTCCTCTCCTCCCTCGGGGGTGTGTGGGGCACATATCGAAAACACAGATATTGAACTGTCAAAACTATTTCCTACAAGAAAATAGATTCATCAGCTTGCAGCACGCAGGGTCATTGCCACATTTTCCCCTCGCGCCAGCACCTGCACATGCCGGCGCATACCCAATGCCTCTTCGCAGCACCGGCACTTTAGCTTGTAGCTCAGGGCCCTTAAGTGACTTTGAGAAATGGATAATCGATTATAATTCCACGGGCCTCTCTGCAGATTTATCCGGAGAATGTATAAAAGCCAGGGCTTGGGAGAAGCGGGTCCTTCTGGCCAACACGTCGATTGCCTGTGCTCTCCGTGCCCAGCTCGGAAAATCGCATCCCAAGCACGACTCTGTTTAATCCATCAGTACACAATCAATGCACTCTGTAATCAACTCTTGATCACTTAATTTTACACATGTTGGCTGAATCCCTTTGTTTAATCACTAGATCAGGCCGCCTTGTTGCACTGCCCCCTCCCTGCTTAACCCTCCCTGACCCTCATCCCCCCCCGCCGGCACCACCAAACACGGCCCGGAGCCTTCATTTCACCTTGAGGAAGAGCTCCCGTGAATTTAGAGAGCTGTGAGATGGCAAAGGAAGAGCAGAAAGGAAAACAGAGGGAGTGAAACAATAACCCGGAGAGAAAGAAAATATTTTCCCTTCTGTGTCTTCCTAGAGCTTGTCCTGGCCATTTCCACCGACGTAACAGAAATCTCTGCTGGAATTTAAAAGGGGGCTGGATGTTGGATAAGTGTATCGAAGGCCTGCAGCATCCCAAGGAGAACGGGCACATTGGGGTGTCACTGGGCAGACGCACTGGCACACGATGGGCACCCATCACGTGGCTACCTCGGCTGCATCTACCTCCTCCAGCATCCTCCCCACCCCGTTATTAATTTGACTGTTTTAGCAGACGAGGCCATTATGAACATCGGTTCTTGATCTTTCCCTCTCAGAGGCATCCTTGGGAACATTGCTCACATCTCGCTGGGGTTCATCTTCCTTTTTATGGCAAGAGCATGACCCTCGGATTGCGAATGCATGTAAACGCAGCTATTTGGCATTTTTAGCGTGATTTCTGTCGCTAGCCTGATGCCACCTCACCCTTCACACGTGCTCCACTGGCATGCCAGGGTCAGTGTCCGGGGGATGCTCACAGGTGGAAATGTCTGACTGCCTGACATTGAAATGCACTGGGATTTTGCCTGCACGTGCCTCATCCTGCTATCGAATAACCCTTTCCAAGAGGAGTTGGTGGCATTTCAGCTGTGTGATGAGAACCTCAAGGCTCAGAGATAGGGGGACCATGTACCTGCAATCCAAACATGGACCATTTTGACTGGCCATGCAGGTCACGCAGCAGGTTCCTCCTACCCGAACAGCGCAGCGGTCATTCATAACCTTGTTAAATCTTCCTTTTTAAAGAGGCCTTGATGTTGCCTCTAATTTGGCATGTGGAGTAACTGCTGCTCATGCTTGCAAGAATAAATGATGGGATATGCTTGAACAAGAGGGATCTGGAAGCGCAATTGCCAGGGGAGTGTGCAAATGTTAGCTTTGCACAGGAAACTCGCACAAAACTGTGTGTTGACACCAAGAGGCCAGTTGTAGGACAAAGCAGGCGTGGATGTTTAAAGAGAATTCCAGTTGCTATCCTATAGCAAATAGTCTTCAAAGAGCCCCTGGAGCTCTCGGCTTCTCAGCATGGAAAGAGGAGCTTGTACAAGATGAAACGCAAATAAATAGTTTACCATAGAAAAGATATCCAAGGCAAAGAGTGAGATGCAAGTTTTAGATCTCACATTAGCCAGCTGGGGTTTTATTGGTCCCCAAGTAAAAGCTGTAAATAAAATACAAACCTAACCTGCATATTTTCAAACTACATTCAAAAGAACCCGCAACTTAATTGCACTCAAGAGCACCAAGGGGCGAACTGGTGCACGGTGCATCACAAGGCAGCCCACAGAGCTGTTACTAAAGTGTAAATCCAAGAGCTGGACAAGTGGAGCCCTTTAGCTTGGGATCTGCTGACAGGCACAGATTACTCCAGCTTTGCTAGCGCAGCTCATTCCTGCCCCAGAAGCTCTTGCTAAAGGGTTAGTAAGAACAGAGAGCATTTAAAGCTCTCTCCTCTGCTCACACTGACATCAGTGCCAGGGACGAAGGATGGGTGATGGGTGGGGTGCTGAGACCCAATCTCCTTGTTTCCAGGCTCCCGTCTGGCTGTAAGGGAGCGAAGGTGATGCTGCACTGTGGGGAGGCACAGCCCAGGTGACAGGGACAGCGGCTGCAGGGAAGGGATGAGGGACCAGAGCATCTTTCCCTCCTGTCCTGACTGCTGAGGGCTGCCGGGGGCTCCTGTGCCAGCCTCTGCAGCAGTGCTTCCGGGGAACAACAGAGCAAGAACAGCTCTTCCCTCCAAGCCAGGCTCTCGTCACTCCTGTGCAGAGTTTCACTGCTCTTTTCATCCACTTTTCCTTTCTACTGCATTCATTCTTTAAACCTTAATACATGCTGATATATTGACAACATCAAAACTAGCCCACCTGGCTCAGCCCAAGGAACCGATCTTTTCAGCAGATCCTCGCTTGGGATCTGGTCTGGCGTTCACCTGATCACAGTCTCCAGGGCTTTTCCCCAGCATCTGTGCTTGTGCAGGGTGGCCTGACTTCCACGGGAATAGGCAAAGCCAGACCGGGTCACTCCGTCCCAGGAGAGGGTCACCCTGCTTGGGGTCTGCCACTGAACCAGAAAAGGGACAGCTTGCTTTGGCCGGGGGTGATGCTGGACTGTACGACAGCTGCTCTTCATCCAGCCCCTTCTGCCCATCCCCACTCCTCCTCCTCGTCCCCTGGCACAGCACACACTGCTTGGGCTGGGGTCCTGCTGTGCAGGAGCAGGGCAGGATGAGGCCTCGCCGGCTCATCCAGGGGATCTGGCAGCATCTCTCCCACCAGCACTGCTGGGGAGGGGGTTGCACCGGTCAAGCTGCCCTCGAACCCCATGGAGCAGACCCACCCCATGGCCAGACAAACCCCACACAGATTTATTTGCTGTCTCCAGACCCCTCTCACAGGCATGTCACAGGCAATCAGGGACGATGTTCTGTCCCAAAGAGCTTAGTGTCCGTGTGGAGTGTGCAGCAGGGGAACTGGGACAGAGACGGGATGTGCCCAGATTGGGAGAAGAAGGTAACAGCAAAGCTGGGGAAGGGTTTGCAAACCCTGGCCCAGCAGCAGCAAACCGTTTATGAAGAGCAGGAAAGACCTCGCTGCAAGCCACCACGGAGGAGACCGAGCGCAGGGCCGGAGCGGAGCCTCCCCTGCTGTCACCCACATGCCAGCACAGGCGATGACAGTGTCACATCCCTTTTGCCGTTTTCAGGTGGAGGGAGGGAAATAAGAAAGAAAAACCCAAAACAACCTGCCAAGGACTAATTAATATTTAATTTACTGCAAAATGTACTTATTATTCCCAAGTAATTGGCTGATTGCACAGCTGTGACCACTAATGAATAGAGGGGGGACAAGATGCAGGGACAGGAGGCAGGCAGGGGGAGCGCAGGGGTGGTGTTGTCTTTGATCAGACCCTGCTGCCTGCCTTTAATGTGCATAATAAGAAAACTTAAACAGCTTTGATTTTTTTTTTTTTTAAGATCTAAAATCAGCCGTGATGCCACTAATGGATTGCATTTAGCTTATTGCACTGTAATTGCCCTATTATCACTGCAACTTTAACGAGGGGGGAAAAAAGGACTTTGGAAGATGGCATTTGCAAATAGGTTGTTGAATAACACTGCTGCTAAACACAGAGAAAACAGACGAGTCCTGCTTATTGTGATTCCTTGCATAGATTGCCAATACCTGAGGCACTCAGTATCCCCGTCTCTATTGCCGCTTTTTGCTCCGTGATTGAACTATTGGCTCATTGAACTCTAAGGATGGGAAATATTTTTTTACTTGCTAATAGAAGTGTGGCTCAACTGTGGCGCAGCGTAGATTTTTTAGATCAGTTTTTCCTGATGGCTTATTCTGCAGAGAGAGTTAATTTCACCCCAGTGCAGAGTGCTTAAGTGGGATTTAAGTGGCGCGTGAGTCTTTCGCTGACCCCTTCGCACAAGGTGAAATCTGCCCTGAGAGCCTCCCCTCCCCAGAGAGCGATGCTCAGCACAAGGCGGGGACGCATCCTGACACTCAGCCTGTTCATCTGCTGCTGGGATCTGGTGTTTCACATATGGCCCTGACCTGCATGGGCAGAGCTTCTGGGGACGGGGATGCCCTCATCCCCGTGCCCCAGGGTGCCTTGGCTGATGCACAACGAAACGCGCCTTTGCTAGGCGGAGGGGATGCAGAGGAGTGTGGGGAAGGGACTGAAAGTCCTGGTTGCTCCGTCCTTCTGGGTCCTGACCTGCCCAGACCCTCGCTGTTCCCTCACACGATGGCCACTGTTGCTGTTGCCATCGCTTTTTCACCAGGAGGCCAAAAAGACCAGAGCTGCCTTCCCCCTGCCCTGAGTCTCACCCCTCCTCTCCTCCACTGCATCCCCCACCCCAATTAAAGGCCTGGCGGTGGGTCCGAAGCTCCTTCAGCTTTACGACGGCACTGAGACCTCGGGCTGAGTTCCCATCCCACTTCCATGGGTGTAAATCCAAAGCAACTTCATGAACTTCGACAGCGCGAAAGCCAGATCAGCACTTGGCACCTCAGTGCCTCTCGGCATCCAAGTCTGTCGAGCGGCGGGCCGGGAGACGTGCCGTCACGGCCGCCCGCTGCTCCTGCCCCGTGGCTGGCTCTTCGCTCAAGCTAAGGCAAACAGCTCATCAGACACCGTCCCGAGGAAGCTGTGCCGTGGCAGGCGGCCATGGCACACAGCAGAGCAAGGAACGGCCCCGGCAGGGAAGAGCTGTGAATCATGAAAGCAAAGAGGAGATGGTGCACGCACACCCCGTGCAGCCATCGAGCGGCTGGAGGGAGATCAAAGGAGGGCGGTGGGAAGGATCAGGGGTTGGCAATGCTACACCTGCAGCTCAGTGGAGCGAGGAGTGATGTCCTCGACCTGCCGTGAGCCCCGTGTGCCCCTGTGCAGGGACTTCATGCTGAGATGTCACCAGGACACCTCTCCATCCCTCTGCAAGGGACCGATGCCAGCGGCTTTCCTACCCGGTGGGGACAGAGGCAGAGCAGGCCAGTGCATGCAGCTTGCGGGGCGGTGGAACCACTCTGCACAGTCTAACATGCAGGGAAAAGGCAGGGCTGAGCTTGGGAAACGCATCCCCGTGGGTCATGCAGCCCCAGAACGGCCTCTGATGGAAAGGCGTGGGCACCTCGCTGCTCACTCGTTCCTGAAAAAACAGTTGAGCAGGGCAAAAGGAAACGCACAGCTGGGAGCACACGTCTGCATGTAGGTCTTCCCAGCAGGAATAAAAGCACCTGCATCCACTGCAAAGGGAGCAGCTGTGTGGTGCATGGTGCTGGCAGGGCTGGGATGAACTGGTACCATCAACCCCAGCCAGGGCAGGACAGGCAGGAGGCTGCCAGCCCATCCCCGTCACCCATAAGTGACCACCATGGGCAGAATTGGCCAAGAACGGCTCCTCCCGCAATGCAGCCCCAGCTGATACCCGAAAGGGCTGTGTTTGGCTCAAAAGCAACTCCAGCTCTACTTTTTGACTACACGTTGTGCATTATCCCCATAGTGAAACCGTAACGGCAGCAGAAAACTATATGCTAACCCAATAAATAGTAACAGGCCCCCTCGGAGGCATTAGAGGGGAGAGTGTCCGCACACAGCCAGCCACCTCAGTGCCGAGGGAGCCGCAGAGCCAGAGTGCACCAGGGCTGCAAGGCGAGGAGCAGACTGGGTGCAGCGGGGTTTGCGGGGAAGCCCCCTCTCCCTGCCCTGCGCAGTGCCTGTCACGCGTCGGACCGGCTCGCGTGGCTCCTCTTGGAGGGTGAAATTCAAACCGAGAAGCCAAGGATGAGCCAAGACCATCAGTACCACACCAGCCCCGTCCCTGCTCCATGAGCCACGTGCTTTTGGGGGTGCTGAGCCGCAGGCAGAGGTACCCTCTCTCCTCCCAAGCTCTCCATCCCCATCTCTGCCTGGTGCCCAGCAGCTTTCCGTGTCTCTCTCGGGCTGCCCCACTCCGTCCCTCTCCCCTCCGTGCTCTCGTGCCAGCTGGACCAAGAAGCAGGCACCGCTAGAAAATCCTTCCCAAAACCACATTTCTGACTTGCTCCCAACCGGCAGATCTTGCAGAAGAAAAACTGCCACCAGACATCAAACAGGGAAAGCAATTTTGGTTGGGCTCTTGGCAGGCTGAGCTGGTATTTGCCTCGCGCCACTCGATTTTCCTCACTGGGTGCTGCCTCTCCAGCATCAGGAAGGAGCTGGCTGTCAACCCACAGAGTTTTATTTTGGATTTTATTAATCCTGATCAGAGACGCACTGTTTTTTCGGTCCTACCTCAAGGCGGCACTCAGCCGGTCCTCAGCATCTGCCAAAACAATAATTACCGTGTATTTGATTAATGCCTTGTGTGTGGAGGCTGATGCTTCGTAACTGTGAGTTGCCACTGGAAAGCAGGTCAGCACTACCCCTATTTCCCAAAAAACTGCTGCAAAGAGGGGAGCATGGTCTTGTGGCCATAACATGACCCAGGGACTCGGGACCAGAGACCGCCTCTTTGATCTCACTCATTTTCCCATGCTTCGAGCCCTCATTTCCAGAAGGAAATTGTCTTTCCCATATTTTGGCCCTCAAGCTCAACAGGTCAGGTACTGTGCGCAGTGCTCTGCTGCTGTAGGGGCTTCATCTAAGCATAGCCTCAAGAAAAACATAAATAACATCATAAAAAACACAAAAAATACTAAAATAATGTAAATAAAATAAATAACGAAAAACTCAGTCTCTGGCTCCCAGTCCTCTCCTTGCCTGACCTGACTTTTGTCCTCCCGCTCACTCCTCGGAGCCGATGCTCAGCAGCAGATTCCAGGTCAACCCCTCCCAAATATCCTCAAATATCAGCGTTGCAGCTTGGACATGGACACAAAAATCCAGCACAGGCAAAAAAACCTCAACAAAACACCCCAGGGAATTTAAAAATCTGACCAGATAGGCACTATTGATGGAGAAATATAAATGCTGCTATATTTCGGTGGCAGCTTCGTGAGCCCTAAACCTGAGCTGCAAAGTGGATTGTTGGGTTCCATTTGTCAAACTGGGAGGCTGGCAAGTTTGGGCAGCTTCACAGACTGTGTTTTATGGAACCTTTCAGGAACCCTCAATAAAAAATGTATTAGATTAGTAATTTGAGTCCCAAATGACCAATTTGAAACGATTGCTTTCTTATGATTTTTCTGAAAGTGCCTGTTTCGTGAGAAATTGCTTGAAAAATCAGACAGAGTTTTTAGAGACAATTGTAACAGCACACATGAGGGCTGGGCACGATGGGTTGGGAGAACATTCATTTAATTGAGAAAGGGAAAAAAATCCTGTGTAATGCCTCCTCTGTCTTTCCCCAGCTTCTGCGTTATCATAACAAGGTCTAATTCTTAAATACTTCTTCAGAAAGCAAAGTGCCTTATTCACCCCCACGTTCGGGTGGGAGGAAGGGAGGTGTGGAAGGGAGACACAACTTGCTGAGGTCGCGCATCCCGAGCGGACCTGGGACGGGAGCCTTGTGCTGGGTCCCCAGCAGGTCCCAGTTCAGGCTGTTACGGCTTCTTCCCTGCAAACCGGTTTTCCTCCCCTCTGCTCGGCTCAGAGCTGCCGGCATGGGACGTCTGCCATTGCAGCTGGGTGCACCGCAGGGCCAGGGCGCAGCCGGACTCTCGGCAGAGATTTCTACTTCACAGTATGGAGATGTATAGTATATATAGTTCACACAAAACTATGAGCTATGTTTTATTAATTTTATTACTAAAAATGCTAATGAAAACTGCCATTTAAGTATTAGATGCACCAGAAATTAAGTGTACGATGACCTCCCTTTCAGCCTAAATTATCCTACAACTCCACAACTCTGTGATCATCTTCTTCTCTGCTGTCTAGTCTCTACACTTTAAAGACTCTGCTCACAGCACAGATTCAAGATTTCTGCCCTGACTGCAGGGCTCGAAGCCTGCCTTTGTTATTTATTTAAAGGAAAACTGAGATTCTTATGTCACCACTTGATTGCGGGGGCTGAAACTTTAAGGAGGGAAAAAAAAATCCTGAGAGCCTTATGATAAACCTGTGAAAACTGGCAATCCTGAGAACGAATCGCCCTGGGATACTGCTGTCTGGAAGGTATTAAGGAATTACAGTATACAGCCTAATTAGGATTATTAGTCGAGGCTCGGCTGGTTAGGAAAGATGCAGAATTTGGAGGAGAAGCAGGAGAAGCAGGACTAAACTACCCTCCATCCTCTGCTCTTTATCCTATCCAGTAAATCCTGCCTTCGTACTCCCTACCCTCTCTGTTCTCTTCCCCCCATATCCCACTATGCCACCTCTTTCCCTCAGTTTCCCGCTCCTGTTTTGAAAGGAGACCTTGCCTCTTTTCATAGAAAATACAGAAATAAAAGGGAGTCGCTGGGCTCTGACACCTCCATCCACTGCGCATGCAAACGGCATCCCTTCTGCCCTATCCTCTGCCCTCTGCCCCGGGAACTCCCCGGGACAGCAGCACCTCCGCCGGACTCTAGTCCAGCATCCCCTGTGTGTAACTGGGGGGTCGCATCCCATTAGAGTGATCAGCTCTAACTGGGACATCTGGGCACGACTCCATCCCAGAGTAAATTAACTTAGGTCCCAGTAACAGCAAATAGCTTTTGCAAATACATAGCAACTGTTGTTTTGATCAGAGGTTAACCCCCAGGCAGCAAGATTGGGGCCATTTCAGGGCACCTCCAGGGGTGAAGCAACAGAACGCCCCCCCCGCCCCCCCCGACTTGTGTTGTTCAGCTTATCAACTTGATCACTAATGAAAATGCAAAAAACCCCAAATCACTGAAATGTCTTCACTCTTATTCTGCTTAATTGCTCTTGTTGAAGCAATATTTTTAAACAGGCCATTTTTTAAGACAGGAAAATACCAAGTCAGTAGGTTTTGCATAAATGGCAATTTGCAAAACTGCAAAGGTGACATTTTTGACATGAACATTTAACAAAAAATTAATATTTTGTCTCTTTAATAAATGGGTATTTGCAAGAGAGAATCCATTATAAAAAGGGAGCTAACGCAAGGTTCTTGAAGCCATTCCCATCAACTGCTATAAGATTTATATGTAAATATGTTAATGGTACTATTAATAATTTAATGGGGGCATGGCAAGCTGTGTTTACATAATAAATATGATTAAGTGTTTCCCTCGAATGAAGTTGCTGAACTGTCACGCTACCCCAGGTTATTATCAACAGGGCTTTAAAATGTTAATCAGACTATCAGAAGGAAATAGTCCCCATCCCCGCCGGACCATCCAAGTTGTTTGAAACACATTTACCCGTCACTGTGCCAGCCGGTCCCCAAAACCTCCCACAGTCGCTGCAGCGTTACTGGCAGAGGCGTGGAGATCTGCTAAAATACATGGATGATATTTTATTTGATTTTATTTTTTACAAGGGTGGGCTAGCACCATCCACTTGAATGGAGTCACTTCAGATTTATTTGAGTGTAATTGAGAAGAAAATCTGGCCTGAGATAATTAAGTCACTGAATATGCTTATCGCTCCTTAAATCCACTGCACACGGAGCAAGGAGAATCACACCGCCTTTGGGCAGTGGGAACAAGGCAATTTCTGGGACAACGGGGGAGGCTGCAAACTCCAGCAAGCTCCTCCTGCCTTGCTGGACTTTGTCCACCCAGAGTTGCGGGATCCTCCGTCACTGGAGCATCGCCGCCTCTCCAAGTGCTTGCTGGAATGAAGTTTTCTGACAGCTCAGGTGAAGCTGCTCTCAAGGTGGGCACCACGGAGGGGTCGTGGGTGCCGCAGCCGAGTCCCAGGCTAAGCCCCCGCGCAGCCACACCAGCTAAGCCTGCCTTGCCCGCTTCCAGCAAAAGTCTTAGTCTGCGCAGGCAAGGGACAGAAAGGGTTAATTTAACCGCAGTGCAAGGCCAATCACGCTGAGGTGTCAAACTATAATTTTATATTAGGGCCTGTAATAGTTACTAGAGTTTTACTACAATAACTACATGTCCAAGCAGAGTTTAATGAGAAAATCTATAGTTTTGCTATGGTATTTTCTCTTAGTTTGCATAATTCCCTGAATGCAACCCAGTAAAGCTTTTGACCCGAGATAATAAAAAGGTGATAAAAATGGGCTGTAAAACCCAGCATATACATACATATATATATATATTAAACAGCCACTACAAAATTATGGGTAATTTCCACAAGATAAAAAGAAACAAAAATCCCCTCTTCAGACGCAACTAAATCAGGGGAGAACAAAACTAAATTCAACAGACAAACTGAAATCACAAGCCACCCTAGAACTGTGGGTGACGGACCTGATCCTGCCCAAGCTCAGCCTGGGTGCCTTAGGGACAGGATCCGCCCCGAGGAGTCAAAGGGCTGGGTGCATCGCGCGTGCGGGCTGGGGCTGATGCTGCACAGCTCGGAGAGGGGATGGGAATCTTCCTGCAGAAGTTTAACTCATACTCTATGAATTAGAAATAGGAACAGTCTGAAGCGCTGCACTGATAGCTGGCCAGACAGACAGACAGACGACGAGATGTGCTGTGGGAGGCTTTTCTCCCAAGGAACTGCAAACAGGAAGGCAACTAATGGACAGTCTGTTTGGATGCTCAGAACATGCCTGCACCACTCCAGGTTTCATTTACGGCAGATTACATCTGTCTCCTGCATTTCGGACTTACAAAGCGCCGTCTGGTGCTCTGTGGATGACAGATCTCCCTGCGTTATTGTCCCTTCCTCCCGGGTGGGAAAGCTGGGGCACAGCTAAAGGAAACCCTGCGCAGGAAGGCAGTGGAAGAACTGGAAGACCAGCTTTTAAACCTGGCCTTGGGAGTGTTAATAAATATATATGGGGAAATAGCTGCTGTTGAGAGCCCAAATACACAAGCACCTGCAGGGAGGTCCCAGCCGAGGGCCACGCGTGGCTGGGCAGGAGCAAGCCCATTGAACATCACTGCTAGCTAACCAGGGAGCAAACCTGGCAGTCCGGCTCAGGCAGGCGCTCCCCGCTCCCAGCAGGAATGGTGCCGAGTTTGGCAACAACCCATGGGCTGCAGCCAGCCCGGGTTTCGTCCGTCTGGGTGATAAGAGCTGGTGAACTGCATCGGCTCATCCTGCACAACCCTCACGCTGAAATATTCCTACCAGCTAGATTGTTCCCTACAAATACCAGGTGCAGATTTACTTGTTGGTGGCTGTAAACTCTCATGAGCACCCACTGCCTCCTCCAACCACCATAACCTCCCCAAAAGCTAGTGGGGAACCCTGTGCTTGGCCTTTTGAGGTCTAGGGACCATTTATTTCCGTGAAGACTTTACCAAGAAAGATGCAGGTCTGGGACATGGGTCTCCAGGTTCCTGCTCCCCCATTTGGACCCTGGTTAGACCTCTCCTCCTTATCTGCATGGGTGTGATCCCAGAGCCAGAGCTCTGCTGAGTGCGGGTTGGCGAAGGAGGGAGGAGGCTCCTTAGCTGAAAGGCACGCGAGAAGGACATATTAAATCATCTCACACTCTCTCCGCATTTCCTCCTCCACCCTGCGGCTGGTTACGAGGAGGGTTGGATTGTAAATACAGCAGTAACTTTCTCCATAAAAGTCAGCCTCTTCTCTCCGCCGGAGCCATCAAGGGATGGCACAACCCAGTGCTTGGGATCTAATAATAACAGCATCTTTCATTGCTACGGCATCTCCTGCCCCGAAGGCTACTGAAGGGCTTTGCAAGCACGCTCCGCACGTTTGGATCTCATCCTGAAATGCACCCGCTTCCAGGGACGGGCAGAAAAAGTTATTTACAGGAGGAACTGAGGGAAGGCAAGGCAGAGCGAGCTGCACTCCCATGCATTTAGGACATGGTGGCAAACAGGAAATATGCCTTGGAAATTTTTATGTGCAAAAGCAGTTTTGCTTTGGATTCTGCATCACCCTAAAGGCTGGACATTTCACACATTCGCACCCCGAAGCACCTGCCTCGTGCACGGAGCACGGCTGGCAGCTCCCCTTCCCACCTCCCTTCCCCAGCCAGAGGGTCCTAGTGAGAGGGAAGACGCCTGGGCAGGGCTGCTGCATTGGGGAGAGCACCGGGAGGGAAGCACAAGGTGGGTTGGACATGCCAGGCACCGCCTGCCCTGACCGGTGGCCCCTGAGGTTCATCTCCATTGGGTCCATCTCTCTGGCAAGCTCCTGGCTCTCTGTCACCCTGCCAGCTCCGGGCTGTCCCTCTCCCGTTCCCCCATCAATCACCCACAACGGGGATGATGTGTTAATGTTTTTCCTATAGACAGACACATTATGTTTCCACACTGCCTCTGCACACGCTGTGTTTACGCCCCTTCTCCCTCCGGGGAGTAAATCAAGCAAATTGATGCGAGCCATGATTAATTGTGTATCTCGGACCAATCTTTTACCGAGTCCCTCACACGGGCAGGTTGTTCCCCCCCTCTCCCTCCCCGACGAACAGGGGAGAGGAGACGGCGCTCCGCTCGCTCCCTCTCGTGCAGTTTGACGGATAGAACCTGCCCGGGACGCGGCGAGATAAATTTGAAAGGCCTGCGCCGGGCTGTCAGCGTTAAAGATGATGAATGTGGGAGGTGAGGCGGGAGGGACCCGCCGAGCTTGGCGTAATGGATAGGGCTCCTCGGGAATGGATGCTCGCCCGGCGATTCTGCGTTAATCTCTGGGCTCCGCTGAGGTGCCGCCGACTGATAACAAGGAAATAGGAATGACAACAATTTTTAGCCGAGAGATTCTTCACAAAAATGCCAGCCTGCTGGAGGTCTGACAGGCCCTGATTGAATGGGAGCGGGGAGGGGGGAGCCTGCGAGCACCTCTTGACTAACATGCAAAAGATGGATCATTTCATTCCTCCGCCTGACCATTTACATTTATTATCATTTCCCTTAATTCTGCCTCGCTTAGATACCTGTCAGCACCGTTTCTCTTCTGAGGGCCGGCTGATGGGATCTGAGCAGGGCCAGAGCCCCTGTCCCTTCTCTGGTGTGGAAAGCAGAAGTGTCCCTGCTGCGCCGGGCAGCATCATGGACGTGGCTGCTCTGCCCTCGGCTTGCCTGGATGGACGGATGGGCAGATCACCAGCACAGGCTTTGATCCTCGAGGTGGGCTCCACCATGGCCCCGCTGCTGCTGCCCGTGCCACTACACCGGCACCTGCATTCCCTGGCTTCCTGTGCCTGGGGGCAGGAGCCATGGTGGGATCCCCGCTCTCTCCTCCTCTGACGGCAGAGCGTTTTGTGTCTCCTCCAGCCGAGGGTTTCCAAGCCACATCACAGTGATTGCAAGGTCGGTCTTGCACACTGGGAGTGCTTTGCTGGGGCTCAGCCTTTGCTCACCCACCCTGGGCACCATGGGCTGCCCGCAGCTGGAAAAGCCCCGTCTCCCCCACCACACAGTGTTTAAGACACTAGCTTTGCCCAGGCTCAGCAAAACAACTCTCTGCATCCCAGTTTGCTCAAGCAGTGGGAAACCAGAGCTGGAGGATGCGGAGTGAAGTCTCACCTGGCCAGAGCACAGCAAGGTGGGATTCTGGTGCCGCTGCAGAAGCTTCAAGCTTTAGAGGGACTTCTTGCTACTGGCAGGAGACATCACACCTCACTTTTTTTAACCTTTCTGCCACAGCCTGTCATGGCCACAGCATCAACGTTGCTTGCTCCCGTGTGACACCATGTCTCAGCTGGGCGGCAGTGATGCCCTGGTTGTCAGCGCAGCGGGAACAGGAGGGCCTGGGAGGCAGGTCTCTGCTCCTGGGCTGGGGATGCACCAGAAGGAGGGAGCAGCTCAAATGGCAGCAGTATGTGGAGAGGCTGACGCTGCTCCCCAGCTTCTCCTGGGACAAATCTCTGGATCTAGTGTGGTCCCTGAGACACCTCTTGGCCAGGCAGACGGTGTCTGGCTCACCAGCCATCATCTGGGTCCCCAGCCACCCTGGGGACCACCTCACAGAGTGCTGGTTCAGGTGAAACTCCTGGGAAGGGATCCTTTGAGAGGTGCTAAGGTCCAAGAAGAGCTGCCTGGAGCACAGTGTGGAGAGGACAATGCTGTGAGATGCTACCCTGTCACATATCCAACCCTCCTGGCCACGGGGAGAGGACAGGGCTTGCTGAGACCCAGCACAGCAGCAGCAAGTACTGATAGCAGCCTCTCACCTGCTCTTTGCAGCCCAGAGGCCACATCAGAGGGGCACAGTTATGATGCTAAGGGGAGGGTGACAGCCTCTTTGGATCCAGCTGCACCTCAGCAGGAGAAGAAAGAATCCCTGGAGGGAGAGTTTCTAGATCCTTAAAGGCTGTACAGAGGAACCTGGAGGTGACAGTGTGAGCTATGGCACTGACCAGAGCAAGGACAGCCCCAGGAAAGCCAGGTGGGACAGGCACAGGAATGGGGGCACTGGAAGGCACAGGAATCGGCGCACTGGAAGGCAGCAGCACAGCTAATATGCACCAGGACTGCCTTGCAGAGGGCTGTGATGGAGGGGAGCCTCCCTGGCACAACACACATTGCCCTGATCTCTACCTCCCACGTGCGTGGGCTGTCCCCAGAGCACCCGAGCACCTGCAGCAGGAGCTTGGAACTTCCAGGGTCCTTCATCGACGCGTCAGAGCAAGCAGGCAGGGAAATCACCGCGTTCACCAGCAAACACCTGGGCACACCGAGCTGGGCAGTCACAGCACAGATTTCTTTCCTGGGGTTAGCTGGGATGTGGACACCAGACTGTCCTCAAATTTCATCCCTCCTCGAGTGCTTCTGGGTTGACCTGCACCCTCTTCCTCTCCCTGCAGCCTCCTCTTCCCCTCCTTGCGTCTCTCCCTCTGTAGACAGCGCCAGTTCCTTAATGACCCTGATCATACAACTATTTTCTGGCCACACATAAACGCTTTCATTCCCCCCCCCTCCTCACCCCTGACTGCCATCGCCGTATTAAAAAGCAACCCGCTGCTGGGAATACATTAGTGACTTGCAGCAGATCCTTCTTTGCAAGGATAATTACAAAAAATAGAGGGACAATAACTATTAATATTTTATTGCAGTATTTAATGAGCTAAAGCAAATTGTCTTGCACTCCACTGGAACGACATGCTTTGTCATTCTTACATTCCCTCCATCATTTTCCCTGGCTCCCCATCTGAGGAGCCCTCCCTGCTTTCAAGTCCTGCTCACTCAGTACAATTTATATTTCCTCTAAGCTGCTTTTCTCCAACTTGAAAAATGACCTTGCTACTTTCCGGGGCTGGTGTGCTCTCCCTGCCAGTGGTTCAGCCTCCAGACCCATCCACTTATACCAAACGAGTCCTGGGGAAAGAGCAAACCCCTTTATCTCGGCAGAGGAAAGCTGCCCTTTCATCGCAGGTGTTTATTGTCTCCATTTCACATGCAAGGAAACAGCTTCCAAAGGTTAAAGAAGGAGTTTTAAAAGCACTTTTGGACTCCGAGGGACTTGCGTCCTTCTCGCTTTTGAGAGCCCTTGCGTGGCGCGGGTCACCCACCGCTCGAGAGGGAGTCAGCGGCTGAGCAGGGGACAGGGACTCATGACAGGGCTGTGCTGGAGGGCAGCAGCACCGCTGCCTCTGCTCAAAGTTGGGGCCGGCTGGGTCTTGCTCACCCTCAGGACGATGAGCAGGGTCACTGCCGCCAACAGGCAGTGCTGGTTCCCGTTCCATCAGCTGAGCTCGCTTGTGGGCCTGCAGACCCGCAGAGGGATGGCGGCGGGTTCCTGGCCCCAGAGCATGGTGCGGGCTTGCTCCCAACTGGCAAACCCGCTGCATGCTGATCCCTGCCCTGCTGCCAGCCCACCAGGGGTGCTGGGGACGTGTTTTTGGAAGGCTCACCAAGGCTGATCACTCAGCATGGCTCCTGTTGGGGCTACTGTCCCCAGGAGGGGAGGATTTTTCAGGAGTGCTCTGCAGGGGACCCAGGGTGCCAGGGCAGCCCTGGGCATCTGCACCTCTGTGCACCAGAGACCTCCCGACATCCTCCTCCACCGGCCACAGACCCATGGCTTGCACCCACCGGGGCTCCTCTGAGGAGAACACCAAGATGTCAATGCCTGCTTTTGTATTGCCCTCAGTTCCTCGATTCCTGCTTTCTGGTTCATTCTGACAGAGAAAAATAATGCTGTAAAAATAGTTCTAAAGGCTCCTATATAATAGTTCTATATAATATAATAGTTTTATACTGTATAGAGAGATTTAGACATATGTATGTAGTTCTGTAGTTTCTATATAGAGTTTCTCTCTCTCTCTGAGCCTATATAATAGTTCTATAGGCTCCTATATATAAGTCCTACCAGTCTGGATCCAAGGAAACTGTGCTCCAATTGTTTAAACTCTTTCTAGTACTCAAACATCTCTCCCTCCCTGCTGCAAGTTTATTCCTTTTGACAGCCACACCACCGCCCTGGGCTGCCCTGGCCTCCCAGGCAACGATCGTTTGTGTCCCAGCCACCTCCCAGTTGCTCCCCTTTGTGGGTAACGCAAGCTTGCAGGGGCAGGGCCCAGAAACACAGAGCACAGCACCTTCTCCAGGATGGTGATAACCCTGGAAAGGGCATTAGCAGGAAGCTCTGTCATCTTCTCAGTGTCACGTCATCCTGCTGTGCTGGCCGGGCACCGAGCAGCAGGTTTAACCCACTGCAACCAGAAGATGCTCTAGGGAAAGGCGCTGCTCAGGCGGAGGAGCACAATGCCAAGCCGGCACATTCATATATTTGTGTACCCCCACTGCGTGCCCAAGAGGTAACGTTACTGCGTGCGTAACGCCTTGTCGCACACAAGCCAAAGTCAATCAGGCTGCAAGAATGCAAGCAGCCCTTAAAAACTAACCAACCCAGACAGACCTGAAACAAGATGATTTCATTTTAAAAAGGGCTCGGTAAGGTAAAATAAAAGTTGGAGTTATTGGCACGATGACTTTTACCCATAAAAGCATGAGCAACCAAATATCTTTCCCTGAAAAATGATAAAGATATCTTACGGATACACGCATGTGTGTGCGTGTGCATAAAAGTATATCCGTCCCATTCACTCATACCACTCTCAACATGCTCAGAACAAGGAGAAAAAGGGAGATGGACCTGAGCAGCATCGCTGTCCAAGAGAAGCGAAACACGGGAAGCAGCAGCATCGCCGGTAAAGCCAAGGGGCTTGTTTCAGCTGTTTTGCTGGCAAAAAATCTGAGGCCAGGTGCTCAGTGGGGATCACTTTGGTGATGATTTACACCAGCTGAGGGGCTGAGCCAAGGATTTCAAGCTGATGGGACCCCATTAACGTGTGCTCTGGCTGGTCACTGCAGTGGATACGCAGCCAGGAGGGTTCAAACTTCTCTTCCCGACCCTCCCTCGCAGGTGGGTGGGCTAATGGGACAGGGGATGTGGGGAGCAGCTTCCTCGTCCTCCAGAAATAAATAATCACTCCCCCAGCCTCCATGAGCGGAGCGGAGATTTAATGTGCTGACAGCCTGCATTTTTTACCTTTAGTCAATACAAGAAAGGCCCCAAGACTATGATTCCCAACATCTGGATTCCATCAATATGTGATCTGTCATGATGTATCGGCATCCCCCCCTCTCTCCAGATTGAGCAATGTGGCTGGTTTTATTAATACGTCAAATACATTATCCGTGTAATACACTTGTCTGCCTCTGCCCTCCTGCTGCTCCGGCACAGCAGATTTGAATGTATGATGAATCAGTTTGCATTACACGTCTGTACGTCATAATTTGTCAGGATTAATAGAACTGTGTGCGGGGGAGAGCGGGAGGGAGCGCGTCATGTGTGTTTAGTGCAGAGATGTCTGTATCACTTATTTATCTCTGCTCAGGCCGCCGGGTTCCCGGAAAACAGCGAGCGCAGCACGTCTGGGAATCGCTGAGCAACCCGGAGCACTCTCGCAGGCACAGCCCTGCCCAGTGGCCGCTCAGCTGCGGAGCTGCGGGAAAAGGGGCCGGGGGGTTTTTTGGGGACCTCAAGCCCCCACACGCCGTGTCATGTGCCAACAGAAGAGACATGAGGAAGGTGACACGGGGCTCCCGGTCTTCCTCCCGGCTCTGCTACAGCCTTGTTACTTGACCCTGAAGCACAGTTCCTTGCCTCAGTTTCCCCATGCATGACATCTATCTCTGCCCTCACCGCCAATTCCCTGTGTGACTTGAGGAAAATAATTTATTTTCACTTCGCAATTGAGTTTTGGTCTCAGTTATTTACAGGGAAGAGGTGCTGGGAGCTGGAAGCTGTGTGCAGGTGATGAGCACCTCTAGAGCCAGAGCCAGCTGGTGCAAGCTATGCTCTCCCTAAGACCCAGCAAAACGTGCCCAAGAAACAGGTCAGGGCTCGGCGGGAGGCACCGGTGCCGCCTCCCCTTTGCATACAGCGCATTTGTTTGTAGCTCTGCAGCTGGACTTTGGTTTGCCCCTGTAAAACACCAATTTCAGCTATAAACTTTATTTACAGTATATTACACAGGATTTAGTGGGACCCATAAAGACCGGAGAACGGAACTACCCGTGCCATTGCTTCCCAGCAGCGACCCAGCAAGACGGGCGAAAGCAGCCTGTAATGGGCATGCGAGCTGCCCTGCCGCACCGCCCAGCCGGTACGGAGAACTGCTACCTACGTCCCTCGGGACCCCCGCAGCTGCCTGCCCCAGGGTCTGACACCCTGCCCACAGCATCTCCTCCTCGCTCCTAATGAGCTCATACGTTCACCCAGGACAGCCCAGTGCCAAGCAGAGCGCCCATCTCGTGTCCTGGAAGCAAGACAGCCCCGTTAGAGCAGCACTACGCTCCATCTCATTAGCACTGCCTCTCACCAGGGCTAATTATCCCAGCCCTTAGTTTGTCTCTCTCTGCCCAGCACGGCATGGCCAAGAGGAGGGGGTGTGAGGTCTCCTCGCTGTCCTTGTGAAGGGTCCTTGCCCCAGCACTGACAGCAGCATTGCTGGGACCGCAGCATCCAGTCCCAGACGGCTCCTGCGAGCCGTGAAGCTGCCCGTCCCCATGCACTGAAATCAGGGATTTGGGGATACGTAGCAGGGACTACCCGCTGCGGCATCTACAGGAGCTGGAGTTGGGTCAGACTGGAGAGGGTGGCGAGCCGACCGCAGCGTGCCAACGCGCCTCCCCGCTGCCCCCCGCGCTGCCCCAGCCTGCTTCAGTTCCACTGCATGAATGAAAAGGCAGTAAGTGACCACCTTAAAGACTGGCATTGTCTAAATATAATGTCAGGTATCAGCGTTACGGTTACGTATAAACTGTCTTGAGTGAAGAACGGCGGTACTTTACAGTATTGTCAGTGCTGTTACCTTGCTTGCCGCAAAGCTCAGCAGAAATGTGGGTTTAAAATACTCGTAACAGTGCTGACGACTGCATCTTGCCGCATCATGAGCCCCTGAAAATGGCTCACGACCCCCCTGTAGAGTGTGCACCCCCCAGCAGAGCACCCCAAATCCTGCCTCTGCATCAGGGGAGTTCAGTAACTGCGAGGGGCAAGGCTTGCACCCCTCCCCCCTCCCCAGCCATGGCCCAGCAAAGACCCCCAGCTACCCAAAAATAGCGATGCTGTCCTACACCTTGCAGGGGGGTCTGCAGAGTACCTCTCAGCTGACCCCACCACTCCTCTGGAAGGGTTTTGCTTGAGCAAGAAATGGGCTTCTCAACCAAAGCAAACAGGGACATTTTCATCAGAAAACTGAAAATAACCCCCATGATTTCCCCCTTTCGCTTCTCCCAAAGGGCTGGGGGAAGTCCTGGCTGAGAAACCTCTCCTACCTCCAAAACCCAGACCCTGCTGCAAGCCCCAAACCCACCCCCTCTGATGGTTCCTTGGGGGGGGGTCTCAACCTCCTTTTCTGCATGGAGACACAAGCCATGTCCCCAAGGGTCCCCAGCGGTTCCTGGGGTCCCCAGGGCTTCCTTTGCTGGGGCCACCGCGCAGCACATCCAGGCCAAGGCTGGTGCCACCCTCCCTGTGCTCTGGTGCAGGGGATGCCATGGGTCCGTCCCCTTCCCATGGCCACTGCCTGGATGAGCTCTGTCCCCCTCCTCCCAGTGCCGCTTCCCGAGCGCGGCTGGAGGACGTGACGTCAGGGTCCCTTAATGGGCAGCAGTCACCTCGCTTTAATAACAGCTCCCAGAAACAATTGTACATTTACAACCCAGCGAGCGAGCTTGGCACGCTGATCTTGCTCCCCTTCCAAGGCTTAATTTGATTTTGACATATTGGCTTGAGATTAAAGGGCTCTCATAAAAAAGAAAGAAAAAAAAAAACCACCACCAAAAAAAAGCCCCAAACACACACACACACACACACACACATCCAGCCCCCCCACCACCCCCTTTTCAGGGCTCAAGCAAAAGTGCTAACATTGTAATATTTTAAGTAGAGAAAATCCAAGTGTGCTTTACCCCCTGCTGGCTCTTATGCTGGGCTTATAAAAATTAAGTGGAAACCTACACAGCTGTAGGCTATAAATCCTTTGTCGCTAACACAGCCAGGCCTGGTACCTGCCTCCAAAAAAAAAAAAGAGAAAATAAATGCAAACTCCAAGAAGCGAGCGGCTGACAGAGATGCGCTGGGCTGGCCGGGCTGGGCAGGCTCGGAGGTGGCTGCCGGGGCCCTGGGGATGTCCCCGTGGCCATGGCGATGTGCCCACGGGGCTGCGGGACGAGGAGCGGGGAAGGGGGAAAAGTGTCGGAGCATCGGGGAGAGCGCGGCAAAGCAGTAAGAGCCCTCTCGGCTGAAGATCAATTAGCATCAATTACTGACTTCATTTAATTGTCGTAGAAGATGAATTTGTCATTTTTAGTCTGGAATTAATGGGAGACCTTCAACTTTCCCTTGGCAGCCCCAGCAGGTCACCGCGTTTTTTTTCTTTCTCCTTTTGCACAGGGATGAAATGTGGCAGTGGGAAGGAGAGGTGAGATCCACCGATGCCGCCCGGGTACCCGTCCCCATCCGTCCCCATCCATCCACATGCGTCCCCACCTGTCCCCAGCCATCCCCATCCGCTGCCGGCACCGTGGTGGCAGCCAGCCCCAGCAGCCGATCGGCACAAGCAGCATGGCCGGTGCCAGTGCCCTGGCCAGCCCTCGTGCCTTGCCCAGCAGCACTCCTTCCGCCACCTTTCTTGTTTCAGCCTTTCTTTTTTGTTTTTTTTGGCACCTTCCACTTTTTATCCCCTTTCCCGTTTTCTGCCAGAAATTAATTTTGCAGCCAAGGGCTGCGAAGTGTTTACATTTTCCGTGGCAAACAGGCGACAGTAAACAATGAATGCTCACAGATAAAATTGAATTTATAACTGCATTATGGGGCCAGATAACACCCTAAAATAATACAACGATAAGGAAATTCGATTTGATTGCCGCCGCGAATCAGCTTGGGCCCATCTGCAGCCAGGGCCTCCCGTAATAATTTTAAATTGGGTTTGTAAACCTTATTTGTCCTTAAATATTTCTGTCATTTTTCATTGCCAGAGACAGATCCTTGGGTGCGAGGCTGTGGATTGGCCCCGATGGAGCCGCGCTGGCGTGCAGGCGGAGGGCCGGGGCGGGTGCCCGGCGTGCCGAGCGGGCGCCGGGACCAGCGGTGACAGCCGCTCGTCCTATCCATCACCGTGTCGACAGCCAGGGAGGAATCTCGGGTAGAAATTGAGTTTGCCTCACAGGGGACAACTGAACAAATTAATAGACCATTAGCCAAGCGGTGACCTGAGAAATGAGGGTGCTCAGGCTCCCCGCAGGTTTGGGGGGGAGGAAGGGGAGAGGCGATGGAAACCCCATGGTTGTCCCCAAGGGGATGGTCCCAGTGCCCCAGGATGGAATGGGAGATGCGAGCAAGCGGCTGTGCCAGGCCTCCGTCACGGCTCACTTGCAGCCTGGCACCATCTCACCCAAAGATGGCTGTGCCTGCGTGCTGGCGTGCAGATGGCACAGCAGGAGGGATGCGGGGCTCCAGCGGGTGGGAGGTGGCAGGAGGGGCGGCGAGGATGATCCGTGGTAATACGGAGGGACAGCCAGGCAGTGGTAAAGGGAAAGGTAGGGAGAGAGGGAATAAAATAACCCAGTTCTGTCTTGTTTCTGAGAAATCTCCTGTAGCAAGCCATCACACAGAAGTGCTGTGTGAAATGGTGCTGTGGCATGTACGGGATAGCTCCCAGGTCCCCAGGGTGCAGGGGCACAGGACATCCCCGGTCCCAGTGGGTGACAGGCTTGTGGTTACCGCCAGGCTGGACATGGGTGTCTGCATCGACCCCTGCCTGTCTCAGCCCTCTTCTCACGATGCAGGATGCTGAACTGGGAAAGGGCTGGGCAACCCCGACATCCGGCCACCAGCTGGGGCTGCGGGACCTTGCAGAGGGTCAGTCCCAGGGAGGACACTGTCCTCCTGCCTCCAAACGTGGACAGGTGCCCTGTGCAGCATCTCTCCTCTGCAGCCTCCCCCGAGCTTGCCTGTATCATCACCATTCATTATCCAAATGACTGTATTTATGAAGTCCTCTGCCAAGACATTACTGAGTGGTCTGTAACAGAGATTAAAAGCAGAATAAAACACCAAAGTGATCTTTTTTCAAGTAAACAAAACTATAAACAGCCTCAGCATTGGCTACCAGAAGCACACAAGCTGTGGGAAGGACACCGGATTCATCACTGCCACAACACGAACATACTTGCCCCTGCAAAGGCCTGCTCTGGGAGGTGGGGAGCAGCCCCACATGGGTGTTTCTGCGTATCCAGCTGCTCCCCGCGCTGAAGATCCAGTTGGTGGGGAACACCTTCACCCACCCTGTACCACCCCATCGGCCGGGATGCTGAGCCCCCCGGGAACGTCCTGCCCTTCCTCTGCCCCTGCGACTGGTAGGGCAGGGGCAGCTCAGGGACACTCCCCGGCTGGTACCAACAGCCTGCTGCGAAGGCATGCATGAACCAGGCTGGTGACTGTCCCCAAGTGTCTCAGTCCACCGACCCCAGTGACACTGAGGGACTGCAGCCCGGGGCAGCAGATGGATGGACCACCATGGTCCTGGTGGAATTTGCCCATGGCTGGGGCAGCAGCGGGACATCATGGCTCCTTGCTCCCACCCGCTCGGGTCTGCAGAGCACAACATCAGCCCCCACAGCACGAGGCTGCTTGGTTCTTATTTTCAGAGGTATTATTTTAAGTCTGTGGAATGAGGTGCTTTGCAAGGAGTCATCACATTTCCTTTGTCTCTGCTGGAGATAATCAGGTGCAGATAGGATGTATATTCTGTAAAAACATACACTCACTTCCACTCACCGGTTACCTTTTTTCTGAGAGCTGTAAGGGTTTCAATTACCGGATTCTGGGATTTAGTGCCCAGGGCTTTTTGGTGTGCGTTAGATTTATTAGAAGGTTTAGTACCAGCGGAGGATTCACGCATTTACTCCCAGGAGCCCAGCTTCCGTTCACAGACCCTAAATCACGAGCTGAGATGGGCTGTTGTCACTTATGACATTAGCATGGTTAACGTACATGGGGATGATTAATAGCAATATACATGCAGCCTCCCCCACCTCCCCAACGCCACATCTCTGCCACGTCTGCCTGAGCCCGGGGCTGCCCCTTCGCGGGGAGAGCCATCCCGCATCCCCTCTCTGGGAGCACCTGTGCTCAGCACCACCCCAGCGGCAACAGTATTACTGCTTTATGCTTTTTTTTTTTTATTATTGTTTTTAAGATGAAGTGTTTCAGGCAGTCGGGGGGCACAGGGCTTTCTGCCGAAGTAGGGCTATGGGAACCCCTCACTGATGCTGGCTGGGAGATGGGGAAGGTGTGCAAGGGGAAGCAGGATTCTGGAAGAAGCGGAAGGATGCAGGTTGGCAAAATCTGCGGAAGAAAATTGTTATTCTAAGAGTAAACCCAGTCTTCCCTGGCAGGACCCACCCACCCTTTGCCAACTCCTTTTTCCCAAAGGAAACCTCAGGACAAATCTGCTGCTGGAGGAAAGAGAAAAGGAAGGTGCCCTTATTAAGCAGGGAGCAGTCGAATGAGGCAGCCCCTCTGATCCAAGCAGATCTCCACTGAAAAATCCCAAGGGGTTCTCCCACCTGTCTGCCCAGCGTGCCTCCCATCTGCAGCGGCAGGAGCAGATCCACATGTTATGGTCCTTCCTATCACCCCGGGAGACCAGTGACAAGGCTAAAACTCACCACACAAGCAGTCTCCCAGCACCTCGGGGATGCGACAGCCTCTGCGTCGCGGGCCCTACATCTCCCAGTGGCGGGTACCTGAGGCTGGAGGCAAGCCCTCGGCTCTGCTGCGCTCTAGGGGAGGCACGACCACACTCCTAACGAGCAAGATCCTGATGGCTTTTGTCCTTTTTCCAATACTGTGTTGCTTACATTCCTTATTTTTTAATTAAAGCAGCCCCAACTGATTTTACAAGCTTGCCGCTGCTTCTCTCCCAGTCTCTGTGTCTCTCATATGGTTGAGTGCTAGTATTAATTATTAGAGCCAATTTACTGTTTATACTCTGATGTTTTAACTAATTACCACTAATGGCAGACACCAGTGGGCAATCAACTTCATTTAGTTCCCAGTGCAAACCACTCATTACCATCTGAGAGAGGGATAGAGAGTGCGCAGGAGGGATAAATAAAGACCAAGCTACATGGGATGCCTGGGACTAGTGGTGAGCTGTAGTGGTGGGGGATGGTCCTGCTTCCCAGTACAACCCTTTGGCAAGGCTCTGGGGGAGGATTTAAAGCTCCAGATTGTGTGGATGGGCAGTAGGGGCAAGTCCCTGTGCTCTGTAGGGGCTGTTAAGGTTGCTGGTACTTCATGCTGTGTCTTAAGCCCTGCCTTGTCACCAGAGAAAGGCTCTAAGCCTGAGACAGCTACAGTTACAGGTGAGCAACATGTGCCTCTTCTTGGCACTTGGCTCCTTTTCCCTGCTGGGTTTCAACCTGCAGTTCATCCCTGGGGAAGTGCAGCCCCTGCTCGTGTTCTCAGCTTGGTGTGATGCCAGATGGAGCCAGGTTTCCTGAGTCCCAGGTGCCTCTGGTGTTAATCCTGCCATGAGAGTTACAGTGGGTGATGTGAAGTCAAGATGAGCTGGGGCTGAAAAGCCCTTGAGCTGGGCTTCCTTTTCTCTGGAGCTAAGTTTTAAGCCTGGGCTAATGAAGCTCAGTCATGGAGCTAATTTAGCTGTTTCTGTGTGTAGTGATATTGTTGACACTAATCCTTCCTTAACATGAGCAGATCCCTCAGCCTAGCTCTTCTCTCTCTCTCGACTTGTTCCCTCTGGAGATTCAGGAAAGCCACCAAGGCACACGCTTATCCCTCTGCACCCCAGAACCCACACAGAAGCCCATGATGTTAAAAGCACATAACCCTCACAAGACACAACTCCCCTGGCTGTGGTCTTTCTTTGCTGTTTTGGACCAAGAAACAAACAGGTGGTGTAGAGAGGGGCCTACGACAAGAGATGATGGAGTGAGATGATTCCACCAGAGCTGACCTTGCCATTCCAGCAGCCACCTTTCGTGGGTGCAACCAAGAGCAGAGCACGAGGGACTGAGGTCCCAGGTGTCCCCAGATGTGGCTGAGAAACACCTCTAAAAAAAAGTGATGTCCAGATCCATTTGCCTCCTACAGCGAGACCTGTTAGCCATGGCCTGGGACAAACCTCTAGCCCATTGCGCTTGTGGTTCTGGGGATCTAGACTCCTCACGCGTGAACCCTTCCAGGGGACAGACAGAGCTCTAATGACCTGCCAGCTCATTACCAGTAGTGGGAGTCCTGCCCTAACAAAAGGGACCGTGGTGTTTTCAGATTTTACGTTCCACCGATGTGATTTTAGTGCAGTGATGCTATGACAGCTCAGCTGGGAATCCAAAAACAGAGGCACGAGCCCAGCCACAGGGATGGAGCTGGGCACCACCTCTCCAAAGGGATCTCCAGTCTTCCTGTCTCCCTTTCCCCCTTTTTCTCGTTCTTTCATTCCCTGGTTTGCTCTGTTGAAATCCTGCTTTTGAAAGGGAGACAGGGGGCTTGGAGACCTGCTCTGCAGTGGTGGGGACGTGGTCGCCTGTCTTGCAAAGGGGGGGGTTTATAACTATGCACACATCTGAAATGTAATTGCTGTCAGCTCTCTCCATTCTTGCAGCACGAGGCCTTTAATCTCTCCCACCAGACCCATCGGCCCTGATATTGCAGCTTCAGAAAGGCTGGTTTTATGTACTTTAACCCTGCGACCTTTACAAATCCCATCATTCCAATCAATACGTCTCATTAGCGTTAGGTAAATGTATGGGATGGATGGGGAGCTGTGCTGGGAGGAGCCCGCGGAGGGTGAGGTGGAACGTGCTCCTGCCTGCCCGCTCTCGGGGTGCCGCACAGCCCCCCCACGCTCCCCGAGCTGCTGGGGGCATCCTTCCCCCCCAAATATCCTTCCCCCCAGAAGCACACCTTGGTCCAGCTAGGGAAGGGGGTCAGCTAATGCAGAGCACGAAACAAAGTCCCTGCGAATCCGACAGCAGAGTCGAGAGCCCAAGCCGTTAACTGGACCAAGCTGTTGGAGTCGTTTTTTTCTCTCTCCTTGGGAAGCAGACATATGTTTTACAGCTTTCCCCTACGCCGACTAAACGAAAACATACGGGGCCGGTGGCAGGTGATGGGAAAACAATGCGGGGTGTGCGCAGGGCTGCCTGCCATCCCTGCCCATCGTCGGGATGAGAGCTGCCAGGGAAGGCGGTTACTGCAGATGGCAGGCCAAGCCAAGGAGTGGGGTGAAGAAAGAAAATCTCTGGCACTTCCTGTGAAAATGAAGGGCTTAATCCTTAATCCAGGGAGATGTGTGAGTTTACACCAGGTGAGGACCTCACCAGCACAGGAACGCTGGCCCTGCCAGGTGGCACCGACCCATGGGCTGGCAGGGCATCAGTCAACCAAGGATGCTTGAAAAAAAGGATGGGGCCAATCCTGCCCTTGGGAAGGCTGGAGATGGGCTGGTGTTGCAATCCAGTTTTTGCTGGGGAGAGGGTTCCCTTCCCCCTGGATCAGTGTCTCAGCCAGTAGGGCTGTAAATACTATTACTGCCCATTAAACTACCCAGCTCTCCCCTGAATCCTGCTCAAACGCTTGACTCAGGTGTCCCACTGGCAGCAGCAGATCCCACAGGATTGGGCATCTCGGGGGCTGCTATTGCCGCAGCGCATCCGGGGCGGGGGGAGCTGGCTGCTACGGGCAGCCTGCCCTGCCATGCATGCCTCCTTGCTCCCCACGCCGCCACCGAGGCATCGGGTGGCTTCCCGGGCGGCCACAGCACGAGTGGCCTCCAGAACCCGCTCCGTGTGCCTCGCAGCTCCGCACCATGCCAGATCTGTGTCCCAGAGCTCGAACTGAACTATCCCGTGCTTAAGCAAATTCGTCCCTGGCAAATCCAGCTCCTCCAAAGAAACTGAGTTTGAGGGCTTCTCCTCCCAGCAGGGCAGGCTGGGGTGGAGGAGGAGGTGAGGGTGCCTTCCTCACCCTCCCCAGGCAGGGCAAGCTTTTTAAGTGGCATCTGGAGCCGGGTTTGGTTTCTGAGCTCTGCTATCCCCATCTGCAGAGCCAGCACGTTACTGCAACAGCACTCAGCCCGCCGGCTTCGGGCTCAGCCCAGCAGTAAAAGCAGCCTGATGAATGTAGAACACAAAACATACTCATATGCATACATCTATTTCTGCAAGAGCCTACAAAATCAAGGGCTTAAAAACCATGGGCGAGCTCTGTTTTTTCACGTTAGTGAGGTTTAATGAAGGTATTTCCATGAGGTTTAAACTTAGAGCTGGGCCAAATATACCTCTCGCCGGAGTGTGGGACAGCCAGATTTGTCTCTGTGCCAGAGGGGATACGCGGAGCTGGGTATGCGACATTCCCACACATGCAGGGCGGTTTGGAGACCCGGTTCATGTGCTCCCCTCCTCCCAGCACTGGTGCCCGCTCTCCCCATCTCCCCGCTGCTGTTTGTCAAGGCTCTTCAGCAAGACCTCAGACTTGTTGACAAGCACTAAACTCCACGGCGGCATGAAAACCATTTAAGCACTAAGCCTCCCTTGGCTTTAGCGAGATGACTGTGCAGCGCAGGATCTTAGCGCAGCCCCTGGCAGGAGGCAGAGGGAAGGAGAAATGAATAAATCCTCCAGCGGGGCCAATTTCACTCAACCTGACACTGCTCCTCCTGGAATTAAGCAGACGAGTCCCAAGGTGCCTCTGTGGAGTGGTGGGCTGCTCTGCACCGCGCCAGCAGCCCTGCCCACCTGCTCCCTGGCCACCAAGCTGGGAGCAGCTCCTGTGTCTGGTCCATGATGGGAAAACCCAGTCCATAGCTTCAGAGTTGTCCTCTCCAGCAGACCAACTGCTGGGCCCAATAAAGCTCCTGCTGTGCAAGTCCCCAGCTCTGCAGCACGCCAGGGTATCTTGCCCTGGCTAGGAGCCCCTGGCCGCAGGGCACTCATGCACAGGGGACTTACAAGGTGTTTCAAGCTTGTTTTTTTTGCCACCAACAGCACGGAGCTAGCAGCAAAGCCTCCCAGGCTACTGCAGAACCCCAGCAAGCCTTTCAGAGCAGCGCTGCCCTCCTTGGCACCGCGGTCCCTGCCTCGCCATCCCCACCCGGCAGCAGGACATCCCACCCAGCCGTGGCAAAGGGGAACTGGGAGAGAGGGCAGAAAGCTAACACTCCCCCCAGCTGCACGGTTATTGGCAGAGGACAGAGCAGTGGCCTTGCTGCAGGACCCTGTTTAACCTTCTTGGGCTTGTCCGCCGGAGGAAAGCTTAGCGGGAGGAGAGATATTGTAGATAGACAGAGAGATTGGTGGGTCCAGAGATGCAGGGGACTGCAGCAGCCTTAGATTTTATCTGCGTCTCTGCACGGCCAGATGACCTTGGAATCCCAATCAACAGTTGTTAATAGAACGTAGGGGAGAAGCACGAGGGGTTAAAGGCAGAGCATGCCGCAGGGCGCTGGAGGAGCCGCGTTACAGCTGAGGGCACTCCATGCTGCCACTGTCTAGTCTAATACTGCCCAGAGCACATAAGCTTTCTGGCTTCCTTTACCCATTGGAAAAGCTGCTTTTGGATAGTAACGGAAACAGAGGGAATTCCCAAAGGCCTGGAAGCCCCCCCAGATCCCTGTCTGCTCGGTTGGCTCCTGTGTGCCTGCCTTGCTGCTGTGCTGCACCCCCTCCAAGGGCTGGGGCTGAGCCCGGCCCTGGGGAGCTGGGAAGAGGCTGAAGGCAGCAGCAGAGGTGGGAGCAGGATGCTTCCCAGTTCTCCCTTTCACTCCTGGCCTCTCTTGGCAACGCTCAGCCCTCTGGGCTGCTCTTCTGCATGTGCCCCTCACCCCCACACATGGTCTGGATCTGCAGGACCCTTTCCCTCACTGCTTTTCACCCATGCCACCGTAAGATCCTGTTCCTTGTAAAGAGCTGGGACAACCCCAAGGCTGGGAAGGGAAGGGAGAGCTAGATCTGGTCATCACTGGAGAGAGCAAGCAGGTGCCCAAAGATCTGGGACCTCATCCCAGAGCCACCGCTGCCTCCCTGCTGGGCCTTGTCTCCCCCTCCCCTCCAGCCATGCAGAAATCTGGCCCTTACTCAGCCCGGCATTTCAGTCCCAGCCATTACAATGACAAGGGTGATAAGAGATTCTTATCACAGTGCTCGGCATCGATTTGAAGCTGAGCCCCTGCCCCGCACTCCTCCTCGCGGCTGCCAGAGCAGCAGTCAGGGCTGCAGAGGGCTTGTTGGAGAGCAAAGATGACAGTTTGGGGTTCAGATCCCTCTGGAGATCCATCCCTCCAGCCTAGCAGCCCCAAGCATATCCTCCTGCTGCAGACAGAGGAGAGGATGGGAGCCAGGACACCTGGGCTCCTTCCTGCCATGCATCTGCTGGAAGACCCTCTCCATGTCCCCGGGCTGCAGCTCTGCATCCCTGGAGGGCACCTCCAGCCGGGGACCTGGGCAAAGGGCTATGGCCTCCCAGCCGAGGCAGGACCTTGTTCTCCTACTTGTGCTCACGGGAAGAAAGGAGAAGGTCCTGCTGACCCCACAAGTGACAGGGAGCAGCCTGCAGTCCTGGGTGCCAAGCCTGGGGCTCACTGCACCCTCATTTTGCTCCAGCCCTTCAAAGAGCTGTCACTTTCTACAGCTCAGCGTGGCCTGCTGCCACTCTGACCTCCTTCCTCACCGATCCTGCCCACCCACACGTGCTTGATGCTGACAGATCCTGTCCTCCCACATGTGGCTGATGGGGACAGATCCTGCCCTCCCACACGTGCCTGATGGGGACAGTGCTCAGGGAGGAGACATGTCCCACCAGCAGAGCCAGAGGCTCCCAGGCTGGAGTGGGTGTCTGTGAGCCCCAGTCACAACACACCAGCCAGCATCCCCCCAGCATCATTGCAAGCTGCTGTCCCCTCTCCTGCCGGGAAGCTGTCCGGGTGTCTCGCGTGAGGAAGCAGAGACTGCAGACAAGTTTCCGCGGGGTTAGGGCTGATTTAGCACAGCTGCCCTGTCCCTCCATCTCTTCCTGCAGCCACCACCTCCACCATTTACAACAACTCAGTTCCTCCCACCAGCCTCGAAGCACAGCCGGGTCCCTACTTGGAGCAGTTCCTCAGAGACCCACACCAGCCCAGGCTTCCACCTTTCAGTTTCCCTCTTCCCAGCTCCGGGATGGCCAGCGGGATGTTGTGTGCTGGGGTGGGAAGGCAGAGGACCTGGCAGCACAACTGTCTGCACCGAGGTGGCCCTGGGCGGGTGGCACTGCAGGTCCCCAGTTCTTGGGGGTGCCTTGGCTCAAATGCACGTGCCCACACTTTGCAGCACACCTGCAAAGGCGGAGCAGGATCTCAGCCACTGGTGGGGAAACTGAGGCACTGGTGGGTTGTGGGCTCACACAGTCTCACAGCAGAGCTGCTGGGAAGACTGAGACGTCCTGGTCTGGAGCTGCCCATGGAGCCTCGACCCTTTTATAAACCTTGAAGCCCCAGCAGCTCTGGCCATGCAGATGTTGCAAGTCCTCCCTTTCCTCCCAGAACCGTCTCTGGGAAGAGCAGCAGCACAAGGCGGTGGCAGGGGAAGTGCCTGAACAATGGGGGCTTGTGCGGAGATGAAGAAAGGCCCTTCTTGTCGGTGGGTGCAGTTGGGGTGAGCCCAGGGGCATCGCAGGATGGCACCCCAGGTACCCCAGCTGTGCCAGCTTTGCAGCCCAACAGAGAGGAGGCTGTTGTGGGCCCAGCCCCAGCACAGGGTGTCACCGCCTGCCTTGGTGAACAGGGAATGCTCTCTCTTTGTGCCTGCTGGTTTCTGCTCTGCTGACCCGCTTTGCTCCCTCCGCCGGCGCCATCCATCAGCTCTGGCAGCCCTGTCAATTCCAGGGCTCTGCGATGCCATTCCCCAGGGGAAAAAGTACTTTTTTTTTTTTTTTAAGGGAAAGGAGAAGTATTTTCCCTCCCTGCAAGCTGCTAGGCTCCCTTCCTCCCCCCCTCAGAGACATCTAATGCTCTACCCAGCCCAGGGACAGGGGCACAGCAGTGCCTGTGTTGTTCATTCAGCCCCAGCCTCCCTGTCAGCTGCCGGGGCCCAGAGGGGCTGGCGTACCCTCAGTGTCCCCGGGCAGATGTGCAGCATCCCAGAGACAGATGTGCTCCAGCACCCTGCCTGCCCCCGGGCCCTTGCTATTGCAGGGACTGGGCTGGTGGGCAGGTCGGGAGGGCAAGTGGCCATGCCAAGCTGGCAGGAGCCAGGGGAAATCAGGTTGGCACTTGCCAAACGAGCCCAGCCCTTCGCATGGTGCCTTATCAGGGCTGAATGCAGCAGCAGCACCTCGGGGAAGGAGTTGTTGCATATGGCAGGTGGTGGTGGGGACGAGCCAAGGGTGCCAGTGCAGCTGCCAGCTGCATCAGGCGTGGGAGCACGACATCGTTGCCAGAACGAGCATGGGGTTGGGTGCGTTCACACCTCTGCCCCTGAAAGCCCTTCTCAAAGAGGTGGTGGGTTTGGAGCACGTGCTGGTGGAGTGAAACCTCCAGCAACGTCCCATTCCTGAGGGCTTGCTGTGAGGCTGCACCACCGGAGACTAGCTATAGCCGAGCGGTAGGAAAAAGCGGGATCCTCTGAGCAGCCTTCATCCCCTTTTCCTGCCACGGCCAAGCTAGGCCAGGGTCAGCCCAGCTGGACGTCACCCCAGCACTAGACATCACTGCAGCTCTCCCCAGACCCAACCCACTGTCTGGAGGTCCAGATGTATAGTGGGGACCTGATCATTACCAGGGCTTTCTCCCTCTGCCCCAGCAATCCCACCTCAGCACCAGAAACATCTGCCTCACCTCTTCAGTCAATACTCAGCTCTTAATAGTTCTGACAATTCACAAGAAAACAGGGGCATTAAACCTCAATTATATCTATTTGGATTCAAAAAATTTTATTACTTGAATTAATTATAGCTGGAGTCATAAAAAGGTGCAGAGCAAGAGGCGTCGCTGCTCTTCGGGGCGAGCGGGGCTGAGCACCCCCGGCCATCCCGAGCCATCGGCCGGGCAAGGATGGAGGGACGTACCGGCCATGAGCGCGGCCGCCTGCCTGGCACGGCCGGACCCTGCCCCTGGGGAAGGGGCTGCCGTGGGAAGGGGCTGTGTGGCGGCCATGGTGGCGGGGGGGTGTGGAGCCGACGGCGGGATCTCGGGGAGCACGGCAGGTACTCGCTTAGCTGCTGCGCCGGCGGGACCTGGGCTGCCCCAGCCTGTGGGCTTCTAATTTACTGCTTTCCTTTTACCGTAAAACTGAAAGGGGAAGGTGCACCCTTTAATCACTGCCTCCGGGGCCCCGCCTGAAACCACACAGAGACCGAGTGAAGGCTAGGAGTTAATGCTCCTTCCGACACCTTTTTATGATTCATGGGCCTGACCTTGAGCCGTAAACCGCTCAACCTCCCCGCCACACTGGTAGTATTTACAGCCTGCAGGGGCCACTGCGCGCAGCCACCGCTGCAGATCCGCAGCCCCGGCCGCGCGCGGCACAGGTACGCAGCCAGGGATGCAACAGGTACGCAGCCGGAGGTGCGCAGGCTGGGATGGCCACGCGGCCGTGGGCGCCCGCGCAAGTGGGCAGCCATGGACGGATGCGAGCGCAGCACGCGGAGATGGAGATGGACTGTGAATCTGGGTTTACGCACACAGGGGCATGCGCAGGTAAATGCACTGGGATGCCCTCCCTGGAGAGTGCCTGCAGATGCACGTAAGAAGCGCGTGTGCGTGCGGCGAGGTGTGCGCCCATATGCCCGCTGGCTGGGCGTTTGCCCCTGAGCACAGAACAATGGAGGGAGGCTTTCTCCTTATTGCAGCAGAACAGGGGACTTGGCCCCATGGGGAGAGGGCCAGGCTGAGCTGGCACACCCCAATCCCCCCAGCATCCTGCAGCACAGGTCCCAGTCCCCGGCAGGACCGAAGGCTGCTGACACACAAACCGCCTCGGTGGTACCACGGAGGCAGGTCCCAGCATCAGGGTCCGTCCTGCTGCACCCCACCAGCTGGGCAGCCCCAGGTCTTGCTCCACAGCTGAGACCCATGAAAGCTTACATTGGTCCAAACTGGAACAGGGTAAGGTCTAATGGTTAAAGCAAAGGTTGTGACTCTGGGTAGGCTCAGACCAACCAGCTCTTTGCTTTATGCCTCAGTTTCCCCACCACCGCAGCAGGAAAAATGATCCTGAACCACCATGTTTGCACGGAGTCGGGAGACCGAGCTTGTTAATGTTTGCGAAGTGGGTTTGGCTCCTGCGATAGAGCAAGCCAGAAATGTGAAGGTCATTATTATTAGCAGGATTAAAGCAATTTAACCGAGCAGTGAGGGGGTACAGGTGAATATAGCAGCTGTGTCACGCTCAGCAACGAATCACACATGTATGCAACCACAAAACAGTAACAAATGCTACAATTATGGCTCATTATAGAGACAGTGGGCAGAAATAGAGGGTTGCCAGAGTGCCCGCTAACACTTCTACCCAAAGAACACCCTCGCTGAAGGCAGTCGGGACTGAGGTACGCTGCTCCTGGGGACACCCAGAGCCCTTGCAAGCTGTCAGTGCCCACTCAGCACACGCACAAATCTCCCGGCACAGGCCCACACTCATCACTTGCCAGTGCAGAGGCTGTGCTTGCACACACCCTGCCTGGTCCTCGCCAGGACCAGGACCTTCTCCTCCACCCCAACGGGGGACCACAGCAACTTATCCGGAACAAAAATCTCCCTCTTTTTTTTTGCCTTTACAGGTTGTCAAAGTTTTTTCTTTCCTCCTTACAAAACAAAAGAGGGAAAAAACATCCTTATCTCGGAAAGCAGAGTTCAGGAAAAAGCTACTGGTCTTTTGGACTCAGTGAGTCCCCATTGGTAGCCTCACTTGTCACGGAGAATTTATCAGCCAAACACAGTGCTGGTATAATGCGCCATATAACTAGTGCATAAACAAACTTCAGCATGATAAATGCCCTGCTTTGAAGCCATAAAGTTATTAGCTAGTGGCTGTTAGCTACTGCTTAGCATGGGACACACTCCTTCCGTTAACCCCTGGATGCCCCATCCGTGCTCAGAAGCCCAGGGAGCTCTCTGGAGGGCACCTCCAGGAGCGACCTGGTGGGCAGGGATGCCTCTGTGGGACTTCTCTGTGCACTTTGTACCCATTGCAAGGAAAAGGGTGAAGACTTCGGGAGGGAAATGCTTGTTCGGAACGGGGCTCTGAAGGCTGGCACCCCATCACTGCCCTCTGAGACCTTCAGCAGCTCGTCTCCTTCCCTCTGCCCCCAAGAGGCTAATGTGAAGGGGAGCAGGGCCAGGGTGGCTACATACCTACCCACGACTCAGACACCCCTGGGCTGTACCCGTTTCAGAGATGGGCTCAGACGAGGCTGAAGGGCAGACACACCTCCAGCGCCCAGGCCACCTCCTTTAGATGAATTGCTGCTGAGGACTCTGAAGCCCTGAATTTTTGTGGCAGCAGCCAGGCAGTGAGCTCTGGTGAGGTGTTTAGAGTTCCCTCTGCTGCCTGCAGCGCATGGCTGCCTCCAGCTCCTGATGAGCACAGCCTCACCGGAGGCTGGGAGATGCTGGAGCAGGGAAGCACCGCCATGCCCCAGGCGATGGAGATGGCTACCCAGCATCAGCAGACCCAGCAGCCAGCAGTGCGAAGGCTCCTGCTGGCCCCAGACCTGGTGAGCACCCTCCACTGTGCAGGGCCACGCTCTGGCACTCACCAAGGTCCTCTGGTCCCCTAGGCCACTTCCTGCCCCTGTCCTGCGCTCGGGTACCAGACCGAGGCAGGGAGCTGGGTGTGCTGGGGATCACAGCAGGTCCAAGGCATGGATGGGGTTATATAGCAGCATGGCAACTTCTCAGCCACACAGCCCAGAGCCACAGGTGGGAGATGCTGGTGGCCAGGGGCTAACTCCCATCCCTTTCCCAGTAAAATCATCCCTGCAAGGAAGCAGGAGATGTCTCAGCAGGGCCAGCTGAGGGGCAGCAGGACTCGGGCTGCCTAAGCAACTGTTCCTCATTAGAAGCCCAGTGTTGAAGAAACTTGTAATTAGAGCCCAGAGTATTAATTAATCTCAGTGACCCTCCTCTCATTCTCCTTCCCCTGCTCCCGCAGCTCAGGAGGTCAGCCTGGATTATTAACATGTGCAAGTAGAGGATGGCAAGCTCGCCAAGCAGGTCAGCAGACCCTGGGCCACATCCCCATGTTCAAAGCAACTGAAGGTGTCCTGTCCCTCCCCGCCAGCATGGTGTCCCTGCCCTGCCTCCCCTCTGCTGTGGCTGGGCTTGGCTGGTGACACATCCCACTCACTTGAGCACAGTCAGCACCTTGGGGACAGCACTTAAGTGGGCTGAAGCATCCCAAAATGAGTAGAGCTGCTTTTATGCTAACTCTGCTCGCACAATTCCTCGCAGCGTGGATGAGACCAGACCCGAGCATCCCAGGGGCTGGGATGACCCTCACTGAAGGTAACCTACCCTTGGAGACCTCCCAGCACAACGGAGTGCAGAGCAGCCAGTCTAGCCCAAAACCACCACCGAAAAGTCTTTGAGCATCCCATGTCTGCTAATCCAGACCTTGCTTGCGTCTTTAAGAGCCTCAGCGCTAAGAAGGCAGCCCTGGGGCACAGAGAGAACACAGAGACCTTTTGTGCAGCATGGCCTCTCCATCCCAGGGCTGTCCAAGCAGACTCAGGAACTTGGGACATGGACATGGTTCCTGGGAAGGCCATGCTCCCCGGCAAGATGCTGCCCAGGCACAACCCGAGGACCCATGTTCTGCAGCGAGCTGCCACGGAGAAAGAAAATAAGATATGATATAAATCCAAACTTTTCTGACTCCCTGGTAACCACCAACTGCTTCTCTCATCTGATTTTTCCCCCTTTTCTGCTGCAGCAATAAAAAGGGGAAAATCAACATCCAAATGATCTTGTTTATGGCGACTAAATAAGCTGCATGTGCTTAATCCGTTAGAGTTTAATGAATTTACGACTTGCTTTGGAATTTGACAAGGGCTGTAAAAGAGTAATTAACATTTATCAGTGTGTTTTTTACACACACCCTGCCCTCCTCCCGTCTCCCTTCCCTCTTCCTGCTGCCTGTCGCGAAGCAGCACTGGGTATCGGGGGGAATATAAAAGTGATCAATTAATTCTTAATAATCTCAGGGAAAGATTGTGGAGTTGCAGTATGAACTCAGGGAGTGTCAATAAATGTGCCAAAGGTTGGTCCCCCCCTTCCTGGCCCTGCTGCGGAGGAATGTGGGCGGCCGGGGAGGGGACAGGACTGCAGGGGCAGCACTTTGTTGGAGCAGCCCTGCACCCCTTTGCTTCTCTGTCACACTCCCCCTGTCTCCTGAGCAGCTTTCTGTCACCAACACGGTGGCCTCTGGGACAGGAGGAGAGCAAGCAGGGGGTCGGTGGCAAGTGGGGTCCTCATCTAATGCAGTAGCGGCGGTGATTTTGGAAATGCAACCCCAGTCGCTCCCTGTGCCAGCCGACAGCTCCATCCTGATAGACCTGAACCTGTTGAGAGTGACCCCAAATCCTCACCACCATGACCACGGAGCAGCCAGACATCTGCTTAGATGGAGACTGCAGCCAACGGCACTGGCACCTGTGCCCCTGCTGTTGTCCCCGCTGTCACCCTGCTGTCACTCGTCACAGGCGTCTTAGACATGAGGGGACTTCAGTGCTGACCCCTGAGACAAGCGGGGGGGGCTCACACCTCACTTGTGCCCGGCCCTCCCAGCCGCTCAGCTGCTGTGGAGCAGGGCTGTAAGCAGAGCTGCAATTTTGGGGCTGCAAGGGGACAAGCTCAGGCTCCCCTGCCCCCAGTCCCAGGGTAGGCTGAACGTCACCTAAGGATCCCAGGGCATTTCTGTGCTGGGAGCCCAGAGTGTCCTGCCCTGGGCCACTGCCCTTGGCAGCCCCAGGGAGCAAAGCCAGAAGGAGCCACAGCCATCACCTCCTTGGTAGGTAGGACATGTGTCCTGCTGCTGTGACCGCAGTGTCCTGCCCCCAGCAGCGGCCTTTGCAGGCACGTGTGTGTGTGACCGGGGTGCTGGGAATCCATGGGGCAAGAGAGGGGTCAGCACTCTCAGGGGGCAGCAGGCTCTGGGGAGGAGACAGAGAAGCATCTGGGCTTGGCTGTGGGGCAGAGGGTCCTGGAGACCCACAAATAAAAGCTCAGGATGATGAATCCTCAGAGGCTTGAGACTGTCCGGGGATCTGCTTCGGACAGAAACAAATTCTCCCTGTCGAACGTAATGGCCCAGAAATAAGCAATGAGGTAGGAATAGAGAGGGCTGGACCCAGGGGGTCTGGAAAATCTCCACCCAGCCCCACGCCAGGCACTGGTGGGGGTGGGAGGTGGAGGCAGCAATCCCCCCCTGGCAGGCTGAGACCCCCGCGTTGGGCATGCACCCAGCTGGATGGGGCAGAGTCGGAATTTCTTTCCAGGCAGGAGTTGTTCAAGCCAGTCCAAAGCAGGGTGAGTGCAGGACAGGTGGGGAAGAGAAAGGGAAAGTAATGGCATGAATTTGCCCTCATTTTACCTGAACTGCAGTTTGAGGCTGGCTGACCAACATGGGCTGCAGGGTCAGGCAGGGAGCAGAGCCCGGTGGGGAGCGGGGCTGAGCCCCCATGGAGGGTGAGGAGGCGAGGGGCTGCGGCGGAGGCACTCTGCATGGCCAAATTATCAGAGAGCACCAGCTCCCATCAGCCTCCAAGAGAGGGTCTCCAACCTTTGGCGGGCTTGTGGTGCTGGGGGCTGCACAAAAGCCTGCCCATCCTGCACACGCGCCTCTCGGGGAGGGAGAAATGAAGGCGCAGGGAGGGATTTCAGGCCACCAAAACCAGTCCAAACACACCAACGTCTGCTCCGCTCACCAGGCAGCAGGTCTGGGTCTCCATCACATGGGTGGCCCAGCAGCACCCATAGCCAAAATCGCTCAGGGACTGCTCGCCAGTGCCAGCTGCCCTGCCTCGTGCTCAGTGCACAGTGCTCCAGCATCATGCCGCATCGCCCTCCAGGCACCACAGACCCTCGCCATGACCTCAGGCTCCGTCCTCTGCCACGGAGGAGAGGATGCTGCGGGGCGATCTGGGGGCAGAGAGGGGCCTGCGGTCCCCCCGCCTGCGCTGGCTCAACCGCTCCCATGTCAGCCTGTCTAAACAGCACCTCCTCCCGCAGAGACCTCGCGCTGGGGGTCGGCAGCTCAGCGGATCTGGGATCTGTCACAGTATCGCCGGAGTTATCAAAAAGCAGCTTGGACCAGGCATCCCAAAGGACTGGGTCAACCAGACCCAACCACACCCAGCTGCCAGGAAAGCAGCCTCTGGGGCTGAGGACGTGGACGGGTCTCAGGTGGCATTGGGCTGGTCTTCCCTGGCCACTGACACCCTGCCTCACACCAGGCACATGGCTTCCCCGCTGTGCAAGGCTGGAACCTCCCCACCTCACCCCAGCAAGGCTCCTCGTTAGCGAAGGAGCAGGGCTTGGCCAACGCGTGCTGCTCTGCGACGGCGCTAACGGATTGGAGACAGCGCAGCCATGCCCTCGCCTCACTCCGCTCGGGCGCTGCTGACGGTCGTAACAAAGAGCATTTATCCAGCTGCATTCCCAGTTTCTCCCTCTTTCCATTTCCCTGTTCTGTCGCTCAGGTGTGACAATTTCAATACCCATAAATAATCAGGTGGATGGTAAGCATGACAGGACGTGCAGCCCTGTGTCAGCTTTTCTCCGTCTGTGGGAGGCCTTGGGTCGCACTTCAGATGTCCGGCGGGTTAGAAAGAGTTAACAGGAGACTCCTGGGTCCCCTAAGCATCTTGCCCAGGGTCTTAAGCCCATAAGCAGTGCCGCTAAAGATGATTTTAAGCCATGATTATAAGAAATCTATTGATCTTTTGGACTCTATAATGACAGATTAACCATTTTAATAAAACACCTATTAATCATGCATTAACCCTTCTCAGCTATTTGTATATTGAATACCAAATTGACAAGGGCGTTGGAATTTCTAGGAGGCTTTTTGGAGGGGGAGGGAGGGGAGGTTTCTTTAGATAACAAGAAGAAGAAGAAGAAAATAATGCAAACTTACAGAGGGGGAGAGTTAAAATCATACGATGAGTGGCAGTTGCAGACGCCTGGGGCCCTCTTTGGTTGTCGCTTCTATCTGGCAATCAATTGACAAGAAATTGAGATTATGAAACATTGTGCCTGTGATCAGAGGAGGCGGGCATCCTTCCCCCATCCGAGGCCAAATCTCCACTCCCCCATGCGAATCACCGTCAGCGAACATCAGCGATTTGGCCTTTGGTAGGTACCAGCCACGGTAACACCAGCATGGCTCTTAGCGTGTGTCCACCAGCCCCACGGGTCTTTATGGCAAACTCTGAGCGAGGATGCAACATCCTAAAGGTGGATCCTACCAGAGCATCTAGATACCCGTGATATTTTTTTGGAGAGATTTGCCTCTGGGAGCAAGCCATCCGGAGAGGCAGAGGAAAAAGAAGGGGAAATGGGGAAAGCAAACACTCCACCAGCTCAGGCCAGCCTGGAGTGGGCACAGGCTGCTCACCCCCTCTCCCTGCCCACCCTTGAAACCCACAGCATCAGCGTGGGACGGTCCAGCTTGCAGACCCGGACCGGCACAGCCCGGGGGCCTCTTGTGCAAGCGCTGGGGAGGGGGCAGGCGCCGCTTCCTCCTGCTCCGGCCGTTGCAGCCTCAGAAACCACCAAGTCCCCGGTGCGTTAGGAACTGCCTGGAGGCCGGAGCTTCCTGCAGGTGCCCCGCGCTCATGAATCACACCTTGTCAGGGCTTGGGGTGCCCAACGGCCGGGCGACCACCAAGATGCCCCCGGAGCCCTGCCCCGGGATGCACCCGCCTCCCCACCACACCATTCTGGCCAGGCGAGGGTTAAGCAGGCATTAATCACACTGTTTGAGAGACGTTTCAAAGCCTCTTCCAAATATTATAAAAAATGTCTTTAATCTTCTAATAGCGCAAACTCTGTTCATGATGGATGGAGAGAAGTCGCCTCTCTGCTCCTGATCCTAACAGATGAGGCTGAGGAGCTGCAGCTCCGGGGGGGGAAAGTTGGGGAGGGGGCTGGGGGAAGAGAAGGACATTTCTCAACCTCCCACCAGAGCAGTTATAAATATGAGGTCATACAGCAAGAGATGATAACGCATTAAGGGCTCTTGAGATATTAGTCTGTCAGCCTCGTTAGACACAGCCTATTTGGGGCTGACTGCATAATTAGAGTCTGGGGTACCCATAACTCATTGGTGTTTATACGGTAGGAAGGGGCTACACTCACCATCACCCTCAGCCCTCTGAGAAGTCATCTTCAGCAGGCATCAAACCCCCTCCCTACTGCAAAAATAATCTTCCTCTCCTCGGGAACAACTGCTCCTACTCCCCACGTCCTGCCCTTCCCACAGCCCTGAGCTTGCTGCATGCTCAGTGTACCCACCCTCACCTCTCCCCTCCCTGCAGCAGGGAAATGGAACTATTGAGGTGAACAACTTGCCCAAGGTGCCCCAAGGTAGTTTGTGACCAAGCAGAGAAGTCCTGGCTCCCATTCCCCTGCCCATGGGACGACTTGCTGGGGAACAGCCTGTGCTCTGCCCCATACGGGACTGCATCCCCTGAGCATCCGCATGCAGCCTCCACAGCAGGTTTGGCCCTCCTGCGCTCTTCTGCCTTTCCAGGTAATAGCTCCAAGTTGGGCTGGAAACACCCTGAGGAGGTGGACAAAGATGATTCTTGGGAAGCCTGAGCCAAAATGAGTCCAAGGAAAGGCAAAAGCATGCAAGCACCCCAGGACAGCTTGTCACTCCTGCCCTGCTGCCCCTCACCTGCAACGTGCATGAGGGACCCCTTTCTAACCCAGGGTACTGCCCTGCGTGGGCAATCACCAAGCAATGGGGCAAAGCCCCCCCAGTTCTGCTGCGCCCAGCCTTCTGGGCACTGCTGGTCTGCCCCAGGGGCTGAGGGTACCGAGTGTGGGGCAGCCAGAGACCCCATGCTTGGTGGGGAAGCTGGAGAGGAGCTGGGCTCTCCAGGTCACCTCGGCTTTCTCTTCTCAGTTCTGCCTAGGTGGTGGTGAGCACTGCCGCAGAAGGGTGCTTCCCAACCAACCCAGCCAAAAAATTGAACAAGTGAAACAGGGAAGGGGAGTGTTTCCCTTCTGCAAGCGTGCAGAGGAAGGGCACCGCAAGAGCCGGCTCCTGCTCGGAAGGGAACATAGAGGGAGCAGCGAGCAGGGGGAGGCAGGCGAAAGCCAAATGGAATCCTGTGCACCCAGCAGAGACGGCTTTGCTGCCCGAGCCTTCCCAGCAGCATGTCCCTGTAACCGCCACAGTCCCCGGCGTGGCCACCCAGCCACCTTATCCCCTCTCCCTGCTCACCCTCCACAGCCAGGGAGGGGGCAAGGGGTCTGCAGAGGCGGGGGCAACACCATGGCTTCCCAGGCTGAGGTAGGATAATGAATCCTGATGGGGGAAGTGACCTTTTCCAAATACCACATGTCATTGGATTTTATATCACACCAGGACAATGTGCCATGGGTATTAAAATCGTTTTTCCAATAGAAGTGTGTGTGTGCATGTGTGTGTCAGAGAGAGATGTGAGAAAAATAAAATTAAGACGTGAAAATTAGGCTGCCTCTAAACATGGCCTTTAGAAAAGACTTAGGACCTCCCAGAGCAGGACTGCCAGAGTGGATCCATGCCCTTTGCTCCCGAGATCACGAATGATTTTGTCAAGGGAATACAACTTGTCCAAACCCCATGACAGAACTAGGGAAGGAAGGCTCAGGAGTCCTGACCCTCATTTCTAAAGTCCTACAAAGACTTGCAACTCTACAGAGTTCCCTCTGCCGCGGAGGGACACCTCCAGGGCTGCTCTGCCCACAGCATGTACAGATGCACGTGAAGCACAGATCACCTTACTCGTGTGCTCCTGGGCACCCGCGGGTGTTAGTCTGGGCTCTGCACATGCAGGAAGAGAAGTCCTGCCTGACAGCCAACGTCAAGTTACTCGGCCTCACCTGGCCTTCAAAGCAGCCAGTACCCCTGTGGGCCAGCCCAGGGGTGTGCGGGGAGCATCCATAGAGTTAGCCATATGTTGTCCATATCCAGTTATCCATATCCATACAGGTATGGACATCCCTCCATATATGCCAGTGTACGTTCCCATGTGAAAACACAATCTAAAAAGTAAGAAGCTGGAGGACAAATCCACTTGAACTCCAGCCTGTTCCCTCAATCTGCAGGGCAATTGTCCGGCTGAAATAACAACGCTGGGACAAGAAAAAAAAAAGGGACAAGCTGTGTTTGTTTATTCAGCTTCTTTCTCCCCCTCTCCTCTCGACAATGCCCTGACACCGTGTCCTGCCGTGCCGGGGCTGCAACCCCAACGGGCTAAATTTATCCCAGCTGGAGCCCTGTTTACAAGCCTTGTCCTGTTTACAGTGTGGTCCATCCTGCCCAGGACCAGGCAGTGGCCATCTCCGGGGTGGACAGTCTGTGCCTCACCTTCCTTGGCCTCTGCCGTGCCCAGGCTACCCATGTGGTCCCTGGAAAGATGCCCAACATCCCGCACTCCCCATGTGCTTGCACACAGGGCAGCTTGTGGCCTTCTGTCCATCTGGGACGCTACAGGGAGATGTGGGTTTTCACGGGCTGCTGCTTGCCCAGCGTGGCTTGGTAGTGGTGGCCACAGCACCAGCAATGAGGGTGCAGCGCATCCCATGAGAAACCGGCCAGGGACAACCGTGCTCCACCATGAAGGCATTAATAAAGATGCACGTCTCATGCAACCGCGCATGGGTGCTTTGCTCCCTACACCTCCCACCACAGCAGAGGGCTGAGGGATCAAGCTGTCCCCTTGATGGGCTCACGCAGGCTGGGAGGACAGAGCTGGCAGGAGCTCAGCCCCCTCTTCCCAGTGGCAGAATTGGATGTCACCGCAGGGGTCTGAACAGTCAAGCCTGGCCGAGTCCCATGGGTTGATGGCACTGTGAGTATACTTTAGAACACTGGGGACATGGTAGAGGGGTGCTCGCTGTCAGCACTCCCGCTCCCACTCCTCCCACACTGGTTCCCACCTCTGGTGGGATGCACCAGCCGTGGTCTCCCGGGGGTCTCCTGCAGTTCCAGGCTGCCTCACCCACAGAAGCTGCCTTCAGCAGGGCTCAGTTGGCAACATCCGGGCTCTTGTTTGCTGTTTAATGAGTCCCAGCTAATGAATCCCAACGCATGAAAGCTTTTTGTTAACCCTTTGGCTTGCTGTCAGCACTGTCCAGCAGTTTGCAGAGGCTGGGAATCACCAGAGTGGTTTTGGAGGTGACTGCACATCTTCATCTTGGAGTCTGCGTGCTATCTTGTGCCCTGCCACCCTTTCCCTGCCCGTGCCTGGTCTCAGTGGCTGCAGAGGGGACACCAGCACCCTGCGGATGTGAAATGAAGCAGCTGGTACTGTGCTCCCTCAGTCTCCATCATCAGGGGCAGCTAACTGAGATTCGCCTTCATCCCCCGTGGCAGGGCCATTGCTCAGCAGTGATGGATCCCTCTTTGCACCTGCTCGTGGCTGCATGTACTTAGGCTTAATGAGTGAGCAACCTCCTGGCATGCTGACGATGCACCCGTCTCCTGCACTGTCCTGGTGCAAACCACTGCCTGCTGTCACCTCGGGAAGTCTCCTGCTTGAAATCAAGAGCTCTAGATCACATCCTGTGGTACGGGACACCTCATGTGCACATGGAGGGGAAAGAAGGATTTCACAGAGAGACCCTGACCTGCGCTCAGCTCCCAGACTGGGCGAGGGGCTCAAATCTCTGTGCAAGGAAGGGTCTAAGAGCAGCGGAGTCTGGCCCAAGGCTCCAGCTGCTGCACAGGGTCCCCAGCTGCAGGTGCAGGAGCAGGAGAGCCGGAGCAGGAGAGAGAGCTACCAAGACTTTCCTCTTCCTCAAGTTTTCTGGAGGGAAGCAAGCTGTCCAGAGCGATCCCCATGGTGGCACTGTCATGGTGCAGCAGAGCAGTGTCCATCTTCTAAATGCCTCCTCATCCCTCACTGCTCACACCTACCTCGCTTCTTGCCGCTGGCCCACTTTGGGGTTTGTTTGCACGCCGTGTGGGGGAAAGTCTTTCTGCACTGCGTGCCCCAGATCGCATGACTTGGTGAAGCAGAATCTCCAGGGAGAGCAGCAGAAGGGTTATCCACCCCTGCCCTGCTCCTTGTCCACAGTTTTGGATGTGGTCTGTGCATGATCGTGGGTGGGTGCGAATTTGAGTATAATGGCTTGTCTACACAAAGTACTGCTCCCGAGAAACCCCCCATGCTGGGCATTTCTTATTCCAAAAATAACAGCTTGCTCAAGCTCACCAGACCCCCTTTCACTCTGAAATACAAGCGGAGCTTTTGGGGGGTATTTCACCAGTTCAAAAATCACCTCCAGCCTTCATCCACGTTCATTTCCAAGTACAGGCAGGACATTAAGGGAAGGGCTAATGGAGTGGCACATCTGCGCACAAACACGTCCGTGTGTGCTCCTCACACGTGCGGCTCCTCATCTCCGGAAGAAGATCTTCTCGTCAGGAAGTCACGGCCCTGATTACTTTGTCTTCCACGTTTAAGAACATCCCTAACTGCTCCTTGGATAGCTCAATTAGTAAAGTGAATATATTATATAAAGTCTAAAAGATTAAACTATCATAGGCAGCCCATAATTTCATGAAGAAGTCAGGGGAGCATATCCCTCTTATTAACTCTATAACAAATGTGATGAAAATGTTCAAATAGAATGTTAATGCAATGTTACGTGTAATTTTCCCAGGCGATTTTCTGCTGAAATATTTCTTTATTAATAGTAATTGAGGGTATAAATTATGAATGAGGCGATTTTCTCCTTTCACTGGGAAAGACGTACTAATGGCAATAATTCTTTATAATAATTTTTTGGGGGGAGAGTGGGGAGGGAGCTGGGGTGAGGGGTTTAAAGAAAAAAATCTTTAAAGGGATTACAAAATATATGGACTAGCAGTGCATGTTTTATTGCAGGGCGCTGTATTTTATACCCGTGTGCTGGGCATCAGTCCTGCGCGGGTCTGTATTGCGTGCACGCTGCGAGGTTCAGGCCCCTGGCGAAGGCGATTTCCTTCCACCTTCTCTGTTCTGCACGTGTGTAAAGCCTTGCATCAAGCAAGGGGAGTATGAGGGCACCGATGCTGTGGGTCTGCAAACTCAGGACTCCCCATTTCACTGTCTAAGGGAAAGAGGGGCAGTAACCACACGACGAGCTACTGGCACTCTCAGTAGGTGGGTACTCTAGGATGAGCAGGTTAACGGTACAGGCTCTTGCCAATTTAATGCAGACTCTGACACCTTTCCATGCCCCCACCACAACCAAAGGCACTTCTTTGTGCTTGTGTGGGGGGTTTTGGGGGTTTACGGGCAATGCAGGCTGCTGCTCCCGACCCCAGACACCTCCAGCCAGGGAAATGCGTGGCAGAGAGCGAAGCTTCGCCCTACAGCCTCTGAACCTCGCACAGCTTCGAAGCGAAGGGGACCGGGTCTGGGGGCTGCGCTGGCTCCCGAATGCCACCCATTTGTGGGACACAGCCCAGGGCCACACGCTTGCACACCACGGACAGGCAGCACCGAGCAGCACAGCTGCTCGCGAGGAAACAAAAAGTCCTTTTTGTGATGCCAGAATGAAAGAGGCATTTTACAAGGATTTCAGAGCTTGCTCTCCTTCAGGTTTGTATGGTTTTCCTGACAGACCAAATGACTTCAAAATTTTTCCACTCAATTAAAAAAATGCTGGTTTGAGTGCAATTCCCAGCCCCTTCTTCCTGCACACATCACTCTCCTCAAAGAAAGATAAAGGGGAAAGAAAAGATGGTATCCCTTAAATTTTCATTACGCTTCAATCAGCTGAAAAAAGCCTCTGAATGCTTTAAAACTTTTATACCAAAGAATCCACTTTCCCCCTTATTTTATTTAAAACTTTTCCCAGGAAGGAAACTTTTTGAACAAGTTCTAGCCTACAATAACCATAGGAAGAAAAACCTCCTGACCCCAGGCCTTTGCTGTACAAGCTAAAGAGCATCCTGATAGCTGCTTAAACAAGCTGAAAAGCACCTCTGGTAAAGGCTTGCGCTCAGGGTGGGTGGCACATACTGGTACCCAGCAAGGGGCAGAGGTCCTGGCACCCATGCAAGTGGGTGCAGATGTGCCCACATGGGCGTAGATGTGGGGCTTTGCTCTTCTCCAGGGTCAGCTCTCGCATCCCCCAATTCCACTGGAGGATGCCCCCTGCTCCGGCTCTCCCTGAGCTCTCCGCTGGGCTGCAAGAGGAGGCAGAGGTGGTCCTTCCGCCGACAGTCGGGCTGTGCTTCCCCATCTCCCTCCTTCTCTGGAGGCACTGACCCTCAGGCCCTGCCTGTGGCTTACCCCGCGCCGGCAGGCTGTGCGAGAGGCTGCAGGAAAGCTGACAAAATCAGCGTGATCCGTCACCGAGCCTCCTCAAAATTAGGTTAATAATTTATGATGTTAAATGGGACAGTTAATAGCTGGGCCAGATGATTCCTCAGCTAATCTAGAGCACGGGCTGAGCTGCAACGAGTCCTCTGAGAGTTCATTACACTCCCCAGCCCTCGGCGCTAGTGCTTTTGGCTCCGCCGATACCTACGGGAGGCTGTGGCTGGTGCCGCTGGCAACACGCCTAAGACTTGCCCCTCATCAATTAAGAGAAATAAGGAAATCGACAGGAAAATTAATTTCCGAAGAGACAATGCCTCTGACACCCGCACTGCCCTCGGAAAGCCAGGGGTTATCTGCAAAGCCGCCTGCCTGGGGAGGAGGTTGCGTCTGACTTCTTGCTGAGTGCGGTCGGGCTGCTTTCCTCGGGGCTGGGCGAGCGGGGAGGGGTGTAAGCGACTGAACAGAAGATGCTTTTTCTCCTAGGTCAGCCCCAAGCAGGCTCTTCACAGGGGATGCTCAGCCACATTTGGGAGGAGATGTAACACCCACGCCTGCTGCTTAAAGCCCCCCCAACATCCTCTCCCCAGCACAGGGTAGCTCAGTGACATCAAGGAGTCACACCCCGACCGTGTACATTCCCAAGGCATCCTCAGAGGCAAAGGATTGGGATGAGAAGGTCCAGCAGGTCTTTTCTATCAAGGAGACAGAGCGGGGTCAGCTGCCTCAGGGATGAGGCACTGTCGCCGTGCTCCCTGGGGCCAGAGCTTGTCCCAGAGCAGAGCAGCGGGTCGGTCTTCAGCCACTTGCTCATCTATCTCTCTAACCTCTCTAACTTCTTGTCCCACCCTCTCACCTGCAGATCAGATCGAGCCTGGCCACTGAAACTAGGTGTTGGACATAACAGCCTCTACACACCAAGAGCACAGCCCCTCTCCGTACCCTGAGCACTCCCGTTCCCCCTGCCCTTTCTGCTTCCTCCCAGGTCCCAGCAGCCTTCCTAGGGTGCAGGAATGGCTTGTTGGGAAATGCAAGGAATTACCAAGAGTACATCTCATCTGTGTGACAGAGGCTTTCCATCCCCTTCCAGTGTAAACAGACCAGTTCATGGCACCTGGAGGCAATAAAGACCCTCAGGTACTGACAGCACATGAGTCCCACTCTGCCCATCCTGCCTCACTTCTCTTTGATCCTGCAAGGTAAATTCAAAATACATAGCTTTATGCTGGGGGCTCTGTACTGGGAAGCACACAGCCTTCACTGTAGTTTAACCCAGCAGCCAGCAGCTAAGCACTGGACAGCCACTTGCTCACCCCTCCCCTTCCCCTCAGTCGGATGAGGAGGAGAAATGGGCAAAAGAGGAAACTCATGAGCTGAGATAAAGACGGTTTAATAAGATGACAAAGGAACTACTACTGCTACTACTACTACTGCTACTACTGCTACTATCTCTACTGAGGAATATGCAAAACAATCTATATACAATGCAATTTTCTCACCACCCGATGACCGATTTGCAGCCAGCCCCTGAGCAGTGACCACAGGACCCGGAACTCGCAGATTTCTGAGAGTTTTGCAGAACTCCTGACAAAGACTGAACTCCCAGAAAAGTTCAAACTCCCTGACAAGAGAAGATTCAAACTCACAGAAAAGAGAAAGAAGAAACAGGATTCCTGTCCCCCGGCCAACCCCCCTTATAAACAGAGCATGATGCCTATGAATATTTCCGTTGGCCAGCCTGGGCTGGCTGCCTGGCTGTGCTCCCTCCCAGCTCCTGCACACCTGCTCATTAGCTGAGTATGTGAGGCTGGAGAAAGTCCTTGATTTCTCAGCAGCAACTAAAAACATCAGTGTTATCAACATTCTTCTGGTACTAAATCCAAAACACAGCAGCTACTAGGAGGAAAGTTAACTCTGTCCCAGCCAAAATCAGGACAACCTTGCAGGACTGAACCTCAGGAGAGGATTTCTGCAGAAAGCTTTCTGGCTTTGAGACCACGCTCAAGTGAAACAGAAAGTAGGCAAGGACCCACCTCATTGATCCCAACTGCACGTGGAGGTAGAAATCAGTTTCTTTGCTCCAGCATCTTGCTGGGGAATGCTGCAAAGCAGTCCCATCCTTAGGCAAACCTGGAACAGAGTGCTACGGTCACTCTCCTCTCCAGCAGATCTAGTGATGGGTGCCCTGAAGTATGCTCCTGGCAGCCTTCATCTTTCTTACAAATGGAAAAACTAAGGCACACCAAATCTGTGTGACTGCCCCAGTATCAGCAGCAGTATCAGGTGAAAGCAATAATTTCTCTATCAGCCTTGGGTTCCCTGTCCTGGGGAGTCCATGCCCTGTCCTTAGCGGGAGCCTGAGACAGACCCAATGGGCTAAAAAGTGACCAGCTGGGCTACCAAGTGCAGGCTGCTGCGGCCAGATGTACACTGATGACTCATGCAGATGTTGGCCCTGCAGCACGTCTGGGCAGTAATTCCCCTTCTCCCTTCCACATTCCTGCTCTGCCAAATTCAAACCATGCACAGTGCGGGGGGATTACCTGCAATTACAGCTTTCACACGTCGGGGCCGGTTTCGCACGGCTAGGGAAGGCGGGGGAGCGGCGAGAGGTAAGGGCATCCATATGGTGGGCTTCTGCAGCCATTCCCCCTGCCTGCGTTAGAGGCAGCCGGTGCCGTCTTGCCCCTCCAGCCCTCTCCCCTCCCCTGATGCCCCCTGCCATGAGGGAAGACCAGGAGGGACCCATGGGGGCACAGGGGTGTCCCAGCCTGGGGCCGGCAGCAGGGCTGGTTTTCTTTCCAGCTTCTGCCCAAGTGCATACGGAAGAAATGACAATTAGGGGGACAACAAATGAGGCTGCCGGCCCCTGGGGGGGCACATGTGCAGTAACTTGAGGCTGAAGCGGAAATAGCTCTGGTCGACCCACTTAGAAAATCATCATTACTGCAGAATTTATGGCTGACATGAGCTTGTCTGATAGATATGACTATTTAAAGGCAGCCACAGCCTCCATTTATAACAATGTGAGGAAAGGGAGGGTGGAGGGAGTTGGGGCAGGTTTGAAGATCAAAGGGGCACCTGGGAAAGCAGAGGGGACCGTGTCAGCCCCAGTGGTGGAGGCAAAGGGAATGTGGCTTCAGCTAGGAAAAGGGTTGTTGGCGGGGCGAGGGGGCTGTGCCTGATGGGAGGGGAGCAGCCCTGTGCAGGGGGTCTGCTGTCCCCAGACCCCTGGGACTGCAGTATCCCCCGTGGTCCCCGCAGCCGCTCCTGCCCTTGGTGATACAGTGTCACTGCCCGGGTGCAGACTGGCACACAGGTGAGCCCTTCGGGATTTGGCACCATCCAGGCAGCAGCGGGCACGGACACCGTCGCCCACTCAGGATATGCTGCAGTATTCACCAGGATTGTGCTTTTAACCAGATGTGGAGGACAAAGCAATTGCTGAGGCTAGGAAAAAAAAAAAAAAAGCAGCGGCAAGTTTGGAGGACAACAAGCAAACACCCGCAAGGTTCAGATTTTCCTTTTTCCTTAACCTGAAGGACAGAAAACTACTCCAGGGAACGATGGACCATTGCTGTACTCAGCCCCTTAGCAGTCCTCCTTGCCTTCGCATCCCTCGGGGATTTACAAAGAGGACTGTGCAATCACCCGGCAGCTTGTTGGGCGAGCACCTCGTCCTGACAGCAAGGCCAGGAAGAAGACTCACTTGCCCATCCCTTGGGCCAGGCTGTCTCTCACTGGTGAAATTTCATCTCCAGTCAGACAGCAATGCTGCAAGTGTGCTGGAGGCTGGAACCCAGGGCTGCCCAGCCTGGCTGGAGACACACCGCACGTCCCAGCATGTCCCTGTGCCGCAGTTCCCTATGGATGCGCAAGGAAATACTGCACCCAGCGGTGAGCCAGCGGGAAACAAGCATGGAGCTACGGATGGGCTCTCCACCGAGGTGCTCCCAGAGGCTGATGGATGCAGAGCAGCATTCATGCCATCCAGAGCAGGGAGCAGTCCCCGTAGGGCACCCTGCCTGGGGACATCAAGTCATTGGCATCCCCATCCCAGGCTCTCCTCCCCAATCTGGCTGCTCCCTGTCCTTTGGGGATGGTGGCAGCTCCTCACCTGATTGAATTTCCAGGCCATCATTTGCTCTCCCTGCAGCTGCGAGGCACGATCGCCCTCCCGGCAACCCCATGCTCACCCCGCGGAAGGAGGGGCTAATTCAGTTAGCCCAGTGGCATTAGCTGCTGTGAAGAATAACCCGCCAACAAGGGCCTGCGAGCCTGACACAATATTAAAGACCCCACTGCCCTCACTTGGGGCAGATTAAGCTGGGCTCATTGCTTTAATGCTGCACTCCTCGGCCGGGCTCCCTCCAAGGCTCTGCACCTTAACTGTATTACCCCAGCACCGATGTGCTTGACCTGCTGATATTGCTCCCACTGATAATTCACCTCCCAAGAAACTTTGCCTTTTTGACCTCCTGCCGGAGCAGGCTCTAACCCTGTGGAGCAGGGCTACCCCTGCATCCCTCCACCCACGGGGGCTGCCAGCCGCTGCCCTCTGCTCCCCGCTCACCTTCCCTCCACACCGTCCCCTGCATCTCGTCCTTCCAGGGGCTTCAGGGTGCCTACTTCTGCCAAGCTTGGACAACCCTCCTCTACAAACAGGTCTCTTCGGTGGTCCCAGGATCCCGGTCATCATCAATGACTGCACTGACCTGCACAGTGAATTTATAGCCATGGGATGGGAGTGTGTAAGTGGGCAGAGGATGGAGACTGTAATTTACAGTGCCAAGGATGTACAGGGGCATCCTGACCTACTAAGTTCAGCTGGGGTACCAAGGCTCTCCTAGAACAACAGCTCAGTAGCAGCATGTAGTGATGCACATAGGGAGCATTGGGTCCCTCCTGCTTCTAGGATACAGACGTCTCATCTGACCCGGGGAAGCGATCAGGAAAAACACCCAAATACCAGTGCAGAGGGAGCCTGGGCTCCAAGGGAAACTCAACAGAGCGGCGTGGGAGCAAGAAACAGAGCCATCGCTCTGCTGCTGATGAGCACGGGCAGTGCCAACATCGTCTTGGCCTGGCAGCAGCCACTGCCTCCTCTCACCCACACACTGTCAGCAGCTGTCCTGTGCTCTACTCCTGCTTTATCCCATGGCCTGAGAGCGATACGGCGACCAGTCCTTGAGATGCTGCCTGCTATTTCATAGGGAACAGCAATGCTGCAGAATCACTTTCCTGCTTGGTCAAAACCAAAGGGCCTATGTATCATACAAAACCCCAGAATGAAGTATTCTTACATGGAAAATTCACCTTTTCTGAACAAACATTAACAATCTGACCTAGCCAACCTATTCATTTCTGCCCTACTCACCAGAAAATCAAAATAATCTACGCCGATCTTTTCCTCTTACTTTTATTGTTGGCCACATTAGATATTTGTACTGAAAGGAGTTTGAGCACCCCTGCTGCCTGCTCTGCCAGGTTGGTGTAGGCTGACAGCTCTGTCTTGCCCCCTCGGAAAGGAGCAGGTTTGCAACAGTGAGTTATAATTCCAGCTCTAGACTTCAAACAAGGTGTCTGCTCCCCACATCTGCTCCCCTGCCTTTGCGCGGGTGATATCTGTACTTGCCTTGCACAGTTAGTGCTTGGGTAGTGTATATGAGGTTGGAAAATGAGTTATGTATGTTCACATAACTAAGGTATATTAGTTACAACACATATTAGTTATGTAAAAGTAGCTCTTCCTGCAGAGCTTGTGCTATGAACCTATGAATAGGTTGCACATTGCTCTTCTAGGGACCAGGCACTGCTCACAACAAACAAGCCCTCATTTCGGACACATTTTGCTTCCTTCTTTTCTGATTTCACTATTCAAAGGTGTGTTTCCTTTTTTTAAGAAACAAAACTAGAAAAAGGAACGAACCTAAACTTCCGCCCAAAGCTCAGACCACAAGTCTTGGGGTTTGTCTTAATATTAAAAGCCTTGGCAAAGCTGTGTTTGATCCAGCACGCCTGGCACAGGAAGCACAGTGCCCACCCGAAAGGGGTGTTCACAGAGCAGTTGTGAAGCTGTGTGGTTTGGCAGCTGTCGGGACAGAGGAGCTCTATTTTGGGCTTTGCCATCAACGCAAAGTGTGACCCTGGGGCAGGCACCGCACCTCTCCTAGTCCCTGACCCCCTCTGCCCTCCTCTCTGTGCGCAGGGGCATCAGTGGGTGCGGGAATTTGCTGCTGCCTCGTATCTCCGCACCATGAAACACTGCCTGGCAAAACCCCGTGCAGTCTCCCGTACTGAATTTGGTGGCTGGATCAGTGCTCCAGGAACTGCGCCTGTCCCCGGTGGAGAGCCCAGAGCCTGGCCAGACCTGGGACCCGTCCTAGCCTGATGTAACACCCGTACTGAGCCAAACCAGAGGCAGAAAGTTTTCAAGTATTGCTGCTCACAAATGAAGCCTACAGAGAGGAGCAGAGCTGGGACGTGTAGCTACACAGGAAACACAAACCCTTAGTCCTTCTACCGCACCCCTGGAAAGGATCCCTTTGGCTGCTCGCATGTATATTGCCGACTGGGGCTCAGTCCTGCTCCCCCTTACGCTGGGAGCAACGTGGCTGAGGGCAGGGGAGATCTGCACCGCTGGACGCAGGAGCAGGCGCTGCCCTTGGTGTCCAGCCAAGCCGGTTGGAAACAGGGAAGGGTGTATGGCTTTTACGAGCCTTTCTTAAAAAAGGTAGACAGTGTCAGGGTAGAGTCAGGCCCCAAATTTAGGCTTGGGCAAGGCAACAGGATCCATTCCCCATTTTGCAGTTAGCGTGCTTGGGAGGCAAATGGAAAATGGTCGGTGTGAACACTTTTTCCTAACGGAGTTTATTTGTCTAAATGCAACGCCTTAGCACCGAGGCAGCTGCTCTGCCGCAGGACCTGAGCTAACCTCACGTAGCTGTGCCCATCCCCAGCTCCAGCACCATCCAGCGCCACGGTTCTCTGCAGACAGGCAGTGTCTTCGGGCACTGGCAGCCTGAAGCATCCTCTCTGCTTTTCCACCTGCTGGGAGCAGATGCTTGGTCCAGAAAGCAACCGGCCAAGCCAGTAACATCTGCACAAAGGGGAACCACCCATCCCATCATGGGGACAGGGAACACCTACAGAACCACCAGGCAGGTGACATGGGACACTGGGCCTTCTGCTTCTCACCATTCTGACATGACCCCTCCTGTTACGGGGAGATTTAAGGTGCTCTTATATCTCCCTGCTGTAAATGGCCTCATAAAAGTGACAGAAAGACGTTCATATGGATGCTTGTTAAAATTTTATTACTAATCACCACCAAAGTTAGCTGCTATATTTAACCCAGGCTGGGGGAAGAGGGGAGGGGGCACTGCCTCGGCAGGATGGAGAAATCAAGATCAGAAAGCGAAGGGATGACAGAGTGACGAGTGGCCCTGACGCAGCTCACAGACACAGGCAGGGGCCTGCTGGAGCTATCACAAATAAACACCCCAGAGCCCTCAGCCTCTGCTTGTCAGCAGCAGCCACAACGCGTTTACAAGCCCTAACCCAAGAGCAGGGCGGGCTTGTGGTGGAGCACGAGGTTTTGGATCAAAGAGACCTCAGCTGAACTCTGGCCTCCTGCAGCATCCCACGCAGCCCTGGGCTCTTTCCTGCATGGAAGCTCCTCCGGAGATTTAATGAGACAGGCAGCTCTCCAGGCTGGGGAAGCCTCTCACCGGCATGTGAGCACCCGGCAGTCCTGAGTGAGGTCCTGCCACTGGGGCTGTGAGGACACACAGCTAAGCTTCCTTTCCTGCCAAAGTCAAATCTGGTCCTTGTAGGTAAAAGCAGTGCTTCGAGGAGGGAGGAGAAGGTCCAAGGACATCAGCTGTCTTGGCAAAGTGGAAAGTTCAGCAGCTGCAAAGCTATCACAGTGTGCTTCCCAGACTTGTCCTCGCTGAAACATCAGAGGGAAAGTGAGGAGTTCTGCTCTCCCCAGGGTAACAGATGAGGACGGAGGGAGAATGGTGAAAAACATAGAGCATGGGCTCAGCTGTCCCTGCCAGACCTACAGGTTGTGGTCACCTCCAACAGAAACACAAGAAAAGGATGGTCCAACGGCCACGAAGGCAGGCCCAGAAGGACCAAGAAGATGGTCACCTCTCCTGTTGTGTTAGTGCCATACACAAGGTTATGCCCCATTGCATGTAGCTGCGGGTTAGGGCAGCTGGGGCAGGGACCGCTCTCCCTCCTCGGCATGATGCACGGAGCAGGAGGGGACCTGCTCTGATCAGATGCTAACAAAGCATCCTTCTGCCACAATGAGTTTTCTGCTCTGCTGTCTGTCCAGCTCTGTGCATGGTAGGAAAATATTTGATTGATGCAGCAAGAAAAGGAACAGAGGGAGAAAAGTCGCATAGTGAAAATGAAGAGCTTTGAGCGTCTCCTCAATTTGATAATGGCATCCAGGTGACTACAGGTTTCTGGGGCATGAAAGAGAAACTATCGCTTGAAAGACCTTGGCTGCCACTACACCTGCCCGATGGTACTGCAGAGGGGAACAGGAGAGGGAGACATGCTCCTCTCTGAGGATGCTCTCAGAAACCTCTCCCGTACTCCCCACCTGCATCTCCTTCCAGCTTTAAGGCACCCCCAGATGTTTTTGCCAGGTCCCAACATCCCCACCTGCCCTCATACTTGCTGCACTGAAGCATCCCCGAGACCACTGCCCCTTTGGCTCCTCATCACCGCTTCCCAAGTACCCTGTTCTGGCACTCTACGGGAGCTGCTCTCTGTCTGTCAGTCCTCACATCCATCTTCAGAGCCTCTGTATAAATCTCCTAGAGGCCTCTTTGCGCCCTATATATCTATCTAATTAATGTTAGTATAAGTAAAGCACAGCCTTTTCCCCTTAATAAGCAGAGTGCTGACTTTATTACAGGTCTTTTTTTTTTTTTTTCTCTCTTCTTGCTTCAGTGCTTTAAATCATGTTCAGGAAAGCGCTTACGAAGGGAAAGGCTGCGCGCCGCATCTCGCCGTGCCTTCGCCCCGGCGCGGCTGGGGAGGGCCGTGGGGACCGGGGGCAGAGGGCAGCGGGAGGAAATTGGACAGGATGTGTTCAGAGCGGTGCCAAGAGCTCTGCGCTGCCAGGTTAGCCGGGGTCAGGGGAGAAGTCAAAGGCCATCGATGTGTTGTCTGGCTGAAGGCAGAGTCCAAGCAAAACAAGGTGTTAAATGTCTGCTAATTAGAAGTGTCAAAACAGGAGTGGCAAGGCAGGCAGGGCTGGGGAGGCCCTGGAAATGTGATAAGCTGGGCTTTGTGGAGAGAGACATGAAATCCTGGGGCTCCAGACCGCACCGCAGTTGAGTGCAGGAAGGGCCCTGCAGTGCCATTTGAGCTTCTCTGACATTATTTTGTCCAGAAATCCCAAATGCGAGATGTAAAGGAGACTGGCTCAGAGGACAAGATCTGGCCCACATTCCTACAAATTCTGAGGACTCTTAGAAGCAGAGAAGAAGATTTCATAAATGTGTTATTTCTTGCTTTGATGTTAGCCCTCTGTCTCTCTCCCTTTCAGACAACCTCCGCCAGTTTTGCTCTCTGCCCCACTGGAAGTGTTCGTTCACCTTTCGTGCATCTCCCACCCTGGCTTCAGGCTGCCACAAACTGGGTGCACCCAGCTCTGCCCGCTTTTGAGCGCCTGGGGATGCTGCATGCGACGGTGCAGAAGAGAAGCCCATAGCTCCTAGTCTCCTGCGGCTGCACAGCAAAGAACTAGTGGAGAAGTGATGGAGGACGACCTGGCCTGCAGGCTGGGCTTGACTCAGCTCTGCGGTGACTCTCCAGCCCTTTGCCAGTTCCTTCTGCTTGTGCATCACACGGCTGCCACTTCTGACACTAACCCACCCACACGGTGTGCCACAAGCACCCTGGTGCAAAGGGCGGTGGGGACACTGCTGGAGGCAATGCCATGCATATGCTGCTCACACTCCCGCTGCCCAACCACATCTCATGCACATGAGCCCGTGTGCTACCACATCCCTCGCAGCCAAAGAATCACACCTGGCCTCCAGAAAGCCGGGCTTGGGGAAGTGGTGCCTCACTTCTTCCTACTGCCATGCCAAGCCACCACCCGGTCAACCCCCCGTCCCAGCGCCGGAGTCAGAGGGCTGCCCTGACAGGGTTAATGCTCCCCCTGCCCTGGGCACTGGGGTGAAAGGGTTACCCGTGTTGTGCTCGGATTCTTTGGCTCTAATGTGATTTCTTGGCTCTTGCGTATATATTTATGCAGTTTTGTCCACACTCCATCCACTCCCCCCACACGGTGGCTATTGATCAGGCTAATGGAAGGGATCCGATTGCACATGCTCTGACGTGCTCCCACACAGCCTCGCCAACTCTGGCCCAGCCAATCAATGATGTGGTGCCCCCGAAAATATCCCATAATCTGATTTGAAGATGTGTTATCACTTAATAAAATCCACACTTGCCCTTCCTCTTCCCCCCCTGCTGAAATGCATTTGCACTCCGGCTCCCAGGCCAGCTCCTGCCAGGCCCCTGGGAAGAGGACCACAGAGCGGCCGGGGGCTAAAAATGCCCTCAGTGGGTAAGGGAGGGGTGGAGAAGATATCTGACCTCTCCTGGGTAATCAGCACTGCCCAGTGGTGCAGGAGACGTGCATGGTGACATGGGCTGGTGTGTGAGGGATACCCGCTCCCTGCTCCCTTTCACGGGGCAGTGGCTGTAAGGGTGGCAGTGAAAAAAGACGATGAAAAATGTTCCTCTTGAAAACATGGTGAAAAATGCTATTGGTTTTCTGTAGCCTGTCAACACACATTCCCATGGTCTTTGGAAAACAATTCACAACAGCGTATGAAAACACCAAGGGTATTTGTTGTGCGAATGGGCATCTGTTTTCCAATCAGCCCATGCAGCAGTCACAAGAGGAAAGTCCTAGCTAGTTGGGGCAAGATGCCAGCGGGGTTTAAATGAGATACTCCCTGTCACTGTGTCTTCTCCAGGGAGGTTTGTTTCTCCAAGAAGAGCAAAGTCAGAGTGTTCCACTCTCTAACCAGCACAATCCTTTGTCCCTTTCTGGCTCCCTGCACCAACAGAAGATCTCAGTGCTTTGCGCACCTCCACTAACCCACTAGCACACCTCTGTTTCACAGGAGGGGAGAAGGCTCCTGAGCTGGCAGGCCGGTCAGGAACGGGAACCTGGCCAGGAACAAGCCCATCTCCTCCCATCCCTGTCAAATATGGGGAGGACAATGCGGGATGAGAACCCCGGAGGCAGCACGCTGCCCCTCGAGTCCCAGCCCTAAAAGATGGGGTGTCCTCCCATGGCAGAGCAAGAACCTATGCACGCAGGGAGGCATGGGCACCTGGGGACACGGGGACAGGCGTGTGCCAGCAGCGGGCTGAACCTGAGCCCTGCCGATCAATGGCATGCCTCAGAGCCCCATGCGTGCGGGGCTGCTCCCCGGGGCCCGAAACCCAACGCCGAGGTTCAATAATTCAGGGAGAGAGCTATCAACAGCTTCTCAGCTCTTCAGAGAGGAGAGCAAATTGAAAGGCTTGTCAGGAGTCAAAACAGAGCAGGGCAAAGCTGGGCTGAATGTCAGAGAGATTAAACAGGCAGAAAGCCACAGGGATGGGGACGGGGACAGGATGAGCGGGGCAGCCATGGCTTTTTATGGTTCACTTTCAGCAGCTGCAAGAGGAGCTGGCTTACTGCAGAGCAGGGCACTTTCACAGCAAGATGGGTGATGAGTGCTCCACAAAAGCCCTCCAACAGACAGATAGGATTTGGCAGCTCTGGTTGCTTAGGCTGGGGAGGAGTCTGGTGGCATGAGGCTCCTTTGAGCTTGGCAAGGGGTCCCCAAGCACCTCTGCGGTGTGACCCTCCTGCTGCCGGCCTGGTGCGGTCAGAGGCCAGGACAGTGGGGACCCATGCCAGGGCCATGGGTCCCATTTCATACAGTGCCTTGCATGGGGAGAAGTATGGGACCAGCCCCACCGCGGTGGCCTCCAGTACAAAATAACTCTTCCAGTCCCAGGCGGGACACTGCACCAACAGTGGATGATAAATAATGGTGATATTTCAATAGACACAGGTATGATAATGAAGAGCTATCCTTCTTTTGCAAAGATCAGTTGTAGAATTAAATATTTATAAATGATATTTAGACTCCCAGCCCTGTAAAATGCCTTTTTTACACAGATAATATATGTTGACTTGTTGGAGAACCAAACCAGTTTGATATGATTAAATACAGAGCCGAGTGACGTGATTCATGCCCTTTCTTGACCACTTGCCAGCCTGTAGCACATGCAAGACTCTCTCAATACATTTTTGCAGACTTTCACTTAAAAGAAAATAAAATAATTAATTCTACAACCATCCCAGCTGCAAAATACATTGAAGTCCTCCCAACACCCCAAGTGCCTCTATCCACTTTGCAGTGTCTGGTTTGTGAGACATAGTATTTCGCACCACACCAGGCAGCTTTTTTATGGACAGAGTTTAATTTGTGCTCTACATGCAACTTCTAGTCAGCTCTGGTGCCTGACCCTGCAGACCCTTGTGTGGGGAGCAAGGGGCTGAACTGGCAGACATGAAGGTGAGCAGGGGTCCGGTCCCAAACTGCCCTCTCCTCTCTTGCAATGCTTTGGTACCATGGTCACACATTGCGGCTGAACCACCATTCGGTTTAAGAGGGACGTGACCAGGGGTGTGTGCCTTCCCCAGAGCCTGCACTGGTTTCACATCTTGAAAGTACTCTCCATAGCCCCAGGGGCTAAAAAACGGAGGCAGAAAGAGGCAGAAGAAAGGGGAAGAGATTGCCAAGCTGGTGAGCTGTGCCCAGGGACACCTGTCCCACAAAGCTTGCCCAAACCTCCGCTTGATCACAGCATGGAGTCTTCATTTTGCAGTTTTGTATGTATGAGGAAGAGAAAACTGTCCATCTTACAGAAAAGAGGTGAAACATCCAGCTCAACGTTTCAGAAGGTAATGGAGGAGCTGGAAGGGGACCCGAATAGGCCTGACTGCAGTGCTGGAGAAGGGCTCCTGCATCCGCACGGGGTAATGCTGGCTCAGGAGATGTGAGACAGAGGTCAGGGAAAATGGGGAGAGCATCCCAAGCAAGCTCATAAAAATTACGAAGCTGAACTCTGTCTAGAGAGGCCACTGGGACTGTCAAGTCAACCTGGAGGATGGCTGCAAACCAGGAGTGGCTCATGGTGAGTTTAGGCACACGGAGGAGCCCCGAGGGGCCAGCACCAGCACCACCTCCTGCAATGGATACAGCTCATCTTACAACTAGCCAGTCATTTTTGTTCTCCTCATTCAGTCCTGGGAGGCTGTTTCAGAGAGTCCCTGCTTGCAGAGCCAGGAAACTCCTTCTTAGCTTCACCTTAGAGATAATGATGGTCCGTTTACACCACAGAGCTCTTGCACCAGCATTCGCCCCTGCCCTAAGACCAGCAGGGCTGGTGCAAGGATCCCGGGATCTGTCTCCACCCCGAGAAGCGAGGCTGGTTTTCTAGCCCTCAGAGCACGCAGCCGGACTTGTTAAACGGCACAGGCAGCGCTGTTGGAAGGAGAAGTTTCCATTAATTTGCAGGTGCTGGGGGGAAGGGGGAGCAGGAGAGGCCAGGTGCTTTCTGGACGCTGCCCCCAGCGAGCTCCCCCCGGTCTGTTCCCATTGTTCCGCAGCCGTCCCACGCGGCCCCGCCGAAGGGGATAACAGGCTCGGGAACAGGCTGCATGACAGCAGACACCTTATAAAACGCCTCGCCGAGCGGGCCTGGCGCCTGGCTCCAAGCAGCACACATGCCCGCAGCCCAGCCGGGCTCGGCTGCCGCGCGCAGGTAGCGAAGGGGGAGGCTCACATCAAAGGCTCCGGTTTTGCGAGGCTCGGGACGCGGGAGGGCGTGAATTATAGACTTTGATGTCTGAGCAGCGGCGGAGGAATCGGCGTGAAGATCATTTATAAATCGCTATTTACAGTCTCCACTAAGTGCCAGGCTGGCCCTTAAAGCAAGGGATCAGGTTTAACTGAGGGCCACTGCAGAGAGCGGCTGCTGGAGCCTGGGCCAGGGCTCAGGCTGGGCTTCACGTGGGCAGGACTTTTTTAGACACTCTCCATCCCAGATTGCTGAGTTCGATGCTGAGATCTTCCCAGTGAATTTCACCAGGGCTTTGTCGGTGCCCTCTGGGTCAGCACCCAGTTTTGGGGAGCCCCAGCCTGGGAAGCCAGCAGTGACTGCAGGGCAGGAGAGCCGTGGCTCTCGGAGAGGCAGCCCTGTGCCGCGGGATGGTGGGTTTTGGAGCTCACTTGGGGCTGATCCTGGTCCCTGCCGAGAGCGAAAGAGCCAAAGGGGGAATCTCAGCGTCCTGCCTCTGCTCCTAAGGGGTCTTCTAGCTTTGCTTTGCTGCTGACTCTGTTGCCTGATGCAGTTTGTGATAAAAATTAAGTCTGAGTGGAGCTGCTTTTCTTCCCTTGGCTGAGACCATGCCACCAGGCTCTGGACGCTGTGTTCCTCCTGAAGCAAGGCTGGGGACACCAACCAGGCAGCTCCGCAGCAGAGGAAGGGACAGCTCTTGACCATCCTGCCACTCGGGTATGGGGCCATTTCTGTCTGTGGTTAGCAGCCGGGTCCTACCACACGCAGCCAAGAGTACCTGGCTCTCTGAAGGAGGGGCAAACACATGCTGCTGCCTACAGCACATCTGAGCGTGCTGGTGCTAAGAGATACCTCAAACTTGGAGGTTAAAACCTTTGAATCCTGGGAATGTAAACCACTTGGATTTAAATCCACTGATCTGGAACTGCTCTGTTCGCATGGGCTTAAGCCTGACCGGGACCCAACTCAAGAAACACCTACTTATGGGTCCTTTGTCTGATCTGAGAACAACTAGCCTGGCGGGACTTCTCCCATGTGGTTTGGCTCCAGCCCCTGCAGCCAGAGGCCAATGGGAAGCTGAGCCCAGGGGAGAAGCAGCATGGAGCATGCCTTGTCTGGGGCTGCCACACTCCTGGTGAACCCCACAAGACCCAGCACCCCCAAACGTTTCCAAAGGCAGCAATGAGCCCATGACGGTGGCTGTGTCCTCTTTGTCCCTCTCCTCATCCCAGCCAGAAATACACATTGCCTCGCACAACGAAGGACCGTTAGGTGAATACCTAGAAGCACATCTGGGAATGCCACGTGCCATTCCTACACCCGAGTGTCTCCTGCCTAGCATGCTTTGCCCTCCCTACCCTGACATTATTTCTTTGCCCTCAGTGGTGTTTGCAGTTCCCTTAGTTGTAGCATCGGCTACGAATCCCCCCGCGTGGCCTTCATGTCCTCTTCAGCATCACCAACGCAGACGCTGGCTTCGGCCAGGCAGAATGCCAGCCACTGCCTTTTTTCCTGAAGGGGTGCCATCCAAGCTGTAATCTGTGAGCTGATCTGATTTACAACCCATCAGCCAGTTCTGAAGCCACTGGCTGCATCGCTCCAGGATGCACAAGGATCCTGGCCCAGGCACTCATTGCTGTTTAAACAGCACAAAAGGCCGTTGCTAACAGAAATGCATTTCCCCCTTATCTTCAATTAGAAGTTCGCATCCAGCAGCTGCACCAAACATTTCAAATGCAGCCGCTGTGTTTTGGAGGTCGAGACAGACCATGCTGGACTTTCCAATGAGTTCCAAACTCCGAATCCAACTCTGGCCCCCCAGATCAGTGGACATTTTTGCAGGCTATTACATCAGGAGCAGAGAGACAGACTTTCTCATTGTCGTCTCTTTGCCTTCCAGCCTCTGGCGGTAGCGGCATCCGGCAGGCCTGGTTCTGCCCTTGCACATGCACGTGTAAACTGTAGATAAGCACATATTTCTCCTTGCCCCAGCCACTCTCCCAGACTTATCTCAAGCAGGACGGGTGACCCTCCATCCCAGCCCAAACTGATCCCTCCTCAGACACAGTCATTTTTATGTCCAGAAATATTTATATGCTTTGCACAACCGTTGTTTGCAGAATCTCTCTTGGTGGCTTCCACACTTCGCTGCAGCCCCTGTTTGAAGTTGGACCAGATGGGAGCCTGGACCAAGGATAAATAAACCAATCAAATCTGGGAAAACAAGCCCCCATCCCTCCTGCCTCCTCCTCGGACCAGTGTGAAGACCCAGCTTGGGAGAGGGGGGCAGGCTGTGCTCTGATGCTTGGACTGCTCTCTCCGTCCACCCTTGAAGTCCCTTTCTCTGGGCAGAGTTTGGTATGTGCTGTTTGCAGGGGGCTTGTTTTTCTAACATGGTGAACACATGCTCTCTCCGGAGAATCATTTATTTTACATCAGAGATCCTGGGGCTCCTGACCCAGAGTTTTGCAAGATGGTTTTGTACTTTCCCCCATGAGGAAGGAAGACACATTCCTTCAGCTACCACTGCAAGAACGGCAGGTCCCGGATGTGTCCTTCACAGACCAGGCTCTCCCTCATTTCCCTCTCCAGCCAGAGGTTAAAAAATACACACAGAGGTCAGAGGATGCTCCGAGTGGCTCCTTAAAGGTCTCCGAGGAAAAAAACCCTGTTTCTTTTGCTGATAACAGTCTTCTGGTTGCGAGGTCCCAGCAGATCAGATGGATAGATCAGATGAGCAAGGAAAGATGGACCCTGGTTACACAGCAACCAAGGGGGCATCTTACAAGTTTATCCACTATTTTGACTGTACCCCAACACTGCAAGTCTCAAAGGGAGGTACAAAAAAGCCCTGAGGATGTCTGCCGGCCATCAAGGTATCTTCTGAGCCACCAATAGCCAGTGCAGTAGTCATAACAGCCCAAAGTCAGACCCATCTCCAGTCCCACCAGCAGACCTGGCTGCTGCTGTGACCTGCAGAGTTGCTCTGCCCTGAGCACGGTCCGGGCTGTATCGCATGCAGCTGGAGTTGCCGCCTTGCAGGACCACACTCACCTTCCAGCCCCAAGGTGCAGACCAGCCAGCCCTCCTCAAGTGCAAGAATCCCCCGAGAAGCCCGGCTGTGCATGGACTCCAGCACCCACCTTCCTCCTCTGGAAGGCAGAGGATGGCGAGGGAGAGCGACGCCTCTCCGCGTAACCCGATCCCTTAACACGCAGCTCCTCTGATGTGGGCAGCTTGTGCTTTACAGCATTAGAGGAGCAACATTTCATGGAAAATTCAATAAATACCCCTGTACAGCCAGACATCTGTAAACAAAGGCTTCCAAATTCAATCAGGCTGTGGGCTCAGAGCAGCATTTATAGGCTACAGCATGGAATATTATATAGGAAATCTAAAAGTAGGGGGAGGGGGCAGATTCCTGGAAAATGAAGGATCTTATAGCTCTCTGTTACTCTAGTGAAGAATAACTATGTCTGTGCTGTACCACCATGCCCCTTCTTGAGTGGCTGGGGCAGCCTTGCCGTTCCCAGTCTGCTAGCTCCCACATCAGTCTGCACCGGGCTCTCACCTTGTACAGGCATCCCAGTAAAAACTCTGGCGAGACTGGCTGCATGCAGAACAATACCGATGGCTCCAGCGACTGCCAGCCACCCCGCGTGCCGGAGCGCATCCCTGCTGCCAGCCGTACCAGGACGGTGGCTTTCAGGATGTGGGTCTGAAGATGGGTCTGAAGCACCAAGCCCCAATCCAAGGGAACTGCTTTCAGAGCCCGGAGGTGTTTACAGCCAATGCTCAACTCGGAGTGGGGTTTGGGAGTGGAGGATGGTGCTTTGCTTGTCCTTTGGGGCTTTCCTGGGCCATGCTATCTCCTAGCAGGTGATGGGGCCACATCTATCTTGTCTCTCGTCCTGTTCTATCACAGCCTCAGTTCACACTTGTATCAAACCAGCTAAACCGGGCAAAGTAAAACAGGAAATGTCCAGTCAAGGCTCTGTTGGGCGCCACGGCCACTCACCACACTGAGCAGCAGCAGTGCCGTGACCCATAGCCATCCATACCAGGTGGGCACTGACACTGGAACAGATCTGCTCCCAGTGTTGAGCAATACAGGACTCATGACACACACAGCTAAGTGCTGCTGGGCAGATTTGTGTACACTTGTGCACAGATACACACGCACATAAGCCAGCACAGCACCCCAGCAGAAACCCCTCTTCCCCCTCTGGCCAAGGTTTCGTACAGACAACCAGCTAACCCCTCTGCGGAGAGGTGTGGATCCCCTCCCTGCAGCACAGCAACTGTAAAGGTCTCCAGCTCATGAAAGTGATATTGGACAGCATGTGACAACGGTGCCTGCTAATCTCTGCCGCCTTGACTAGGTTTTCTCAAGCCCAGTGCCAAAGACTTGCACTGGCAGGAGATCAGAGCGCTGTCCTCCCCACAGTGACCTGATTGTCCAGCCATCACCTGAAGGCAGACACCTGCATGTGATTTCGGTCCAGGCTACAGGTAACTATCATTTCACACAAATCCAAAAGGCTTTGTTAGCCCACTACAACACCTTGTGGGCTCTGGACTCAGCATCCCCAGCCACACTGAGGTCCCATCTGCTGGCTGCTCCAAGCTGCTTCTGCATGGTCAGGGGTCTTGATTTCTCCGAGCTGGACTTTGCAACAGGCAAGCCACCAGCTCAGCGAGAGCTGCTCTGGTCCTGCCGCACTCCTGCTGTCCTTTGGGCCCCTCAGGGGCAGCGATAAGGGCAGGACAACCACGGTCCCCTGTGGAGGACAGCTGTCAAGGGACAGCTTTGGATGGCTGGGGCTGTGTCTGGATGACTGCCTTAAACCCTCTGGCAGCACCCACAGAGGTTATAAGCCCATATTTAGGGCAGGCCAAATCAGGCATTTGTCTCCTCCTTCCCCTCGAGTGCACTTTTCCTTACAGCTCAATCAGGCTTTACGAACACACCGGCACACACAGAGGCCAGTATATATAATAAATAGAGCCTAGCTCTGAGGGCAGCAGTGGTAGACTATTGCCCAGGGGACAGGAAGGTTAGTGGGATTGTGATCTAAAACCCAAGGCTGGCAGCTCTGTGCTCCCCCAGGAGAGATTTCCACAGCTACCGCGAAGAAAACAATCACCGTTTTGGCTATTACACTTCATTTATTGGTTTGTTCAAAGATCACAGCCAGGTAGGCCCTAAATTCAGGGATGCTCAGCGCAGGGGTCTCCAGTCCCGCTCTCTGTGGTGGGGTCCGCAGGGCTGCCCTGCACCCTGGGTGCTCCCCCAGCTCGTGCCCTTCCCTACCCCAGGACAGCTCCATCCTGGCTGCCTCTGTAAGATCCCTCCACAATGACCAGGTGAAGCACAGGAGGGGAGCTGACCCCGAGGAACGTGCTCTGCACTGGGAGAGATGTACAAGCAAGAGCTTTCACTGATGTCTACACAGCCTGACGTCAGTGCAAGAGAAAGAAGCGCCGGCACTCCAAGGGGACCATCCAGCAGACACACTGTTGGGAGTGTATTCACTCCCCAGGAAGCACCTTTCCTGTTATTTGAGGTAAGATGAGAAATTATGGGCTGGAATGGACTCATCCACACATGCACGTTGAAGGACTGAGAGCAGGGTGTGAAACTTGCTGCTCTTCAACCAAGCACAGGTGCTTTAGGGAACCGCTGTAGGACACACACCACCAAGTCCACCCACCTGGGTTGTTCAACAGCCACTTCGAAGCCCTGGGAAGAGGAGTGTGTCCACGCAATGAAGAGGTCTCAGGAATGTGCCACAGGTAGTGCTCTTCATGGTGGCAGTGCAGGCAGGAGCAATGCAGTGATCAGCTGAGGCTACTTCGGCTGCACAGACCCCAGAGCTAATCAAAGCAGCTACCTTCCCTCCAAGATGTGGAGAAGAATGCTGGGTCATGGTTGGGATTCAGGAAATGTGGGGTGCTTCCCGAACCTCTCCTCAGCCAGCTGCCCTGGAAATGTTCCTATAAACTCCTATTAATTAGTTGACACTTGGGCTGTGCAAACAGGCTGCCCCTTCCCTGCCCCCCCCCAGGAGGCAGCACCGGAGCAGGCCAGCGCGGGGGCCAATTCTTGGGCACATTCTTCCAGTTAATATTTCAGCCCGCAGTTGCCAAGGGATCGGGGCTGGCGTTTCCCCCCTTCCTCCCCCTTCCACCTCCCAAAGCGCCAATGGTGAGCGGACAGCCAGGTTATTGCCTCCCCCTCCTTTTGCAAGCAGATGTATGGGAGCCAGAGGAGGAGATTGATGGGGTTTATAGAGTCTCCCTCCTGACCACCCACCACGGCTCCAGCTCCCTTGGGCCTGTCCACACTACAATCATGGCGATGGCTCCACTGGTATCCACCACAAGAAGAAAGAAACAGCCTAGCTACGTCTGCCAGGTAGCCTGGGTCATGCTTGCTGCTTTAGAGGACCTTCCTTTGGTTCCAGGCACATCAGCTGAGATGGGAGAGAGCAAGCAGCTCCTCCCCGGCCACATGCATGCAGCAACAGGGACTTGATGCAACCTGAATCTCAGTGAGATTGGATCCCTGAACCACACTGGGCTTTCACAGGCTGCACAGAGCAAACTCCAGCCCTCCCAAAGGCTTCAGCAAGCCAACGTACGGCAAAGAGAGACTGTATAGAAATGGCTGCAGAGCAATTCCAGACTGCATAGTGCTTGCACACGGGGGCCCTCCAAAGAGCTGCAGCAGTCCCTCCTGGGCGCACCAAGGCCCTGGCAGCCCCTGGGAGGCACGAGGGTGGGAATAAATGTGATGGAGTAGGCGAGGCTCAAGGAGAGACAAGGAGCAGGCAGCAGAGTGCAGGGAGGGGTGACGGACCCCAGCACGGGACATGCCGTGGGGCAGCCATTCAGCATGGAAGGAGACAGAATTTAGTGGAAAGGCCTGAGGATAAGCCTTGAAGAGATGCCCAGCTCCCACGGCAGTGCTGCGGCTGGCGCTCGGTGTGACCAGTGCCATTGCCACCAGCAGCACGCTCAGCCAGGGGCACCGCCCGAGCAAAGGCTAGCTTGAAGGAGCGTCTTGGGGACAAGGCCGGCTGCCATTACATCCCACAATTTCCAAACGAAAACAACCACCCCCGAAAAGGAGAAACAAATCAAGCAAACTAGACATGTTGGTAACATTTGGGCAGTTTCCTGTATGTTTAACACATTTTCTATTAAGCCCACGACAAATGGCGAGGGCTCCAGGCGTAGCCATAAAGGCTCCCTCCCGCAGCAAACCGAAGGGGCTGCAGGCAGGGAGGAGAAGGTGAGCCAGCTGAACGGGCAGATGGGAGGTGAGCGCGTAATTCACAGCAGATCCACGATTTGATTAATTTCCCTGCTTTTCCTGCTGGAGAATTCCGGGTTTTATTGGCTGTTAAAAGGCACCGCGCTGCCTGATTTCAGAGCTGAGCAGCACCGGGGTGGGGGGGACATGTCACGGGGGCTGGCTGCAGGGACCTGCCGGCACCAAAATCAGGTGCACAGGGTTAGGGCGAACATTTTGGCACTGTGGATTCCCTCCTCGAGGATGGTCTGCCCCAAACACGTTTTTTAGAGACTGGCTCATCCTGGGAAGCTGGCTTGGTGGGGAGGGAGGTGGCCGGCCCGGGACAAAGCCCCTCCACAAGCTGATGGGACCCTGCCCAGGCCGATTTCTCCCTCCCTCCCCTCCTTCAACCACTCTCCCCCATCCCTCCCCCTCACACCAAGCCTCTGCGATCGGCCCCCGCATGAAAAAAACCCTCCCAATTTGTCATGTCATGTCCAGCTGTTAACCTCCCGTCGCAGAGCCGTAGGGAAGACTTGCTTTCTTCTATTTATTTATTTGCCACTCGGACAATGGAAGGCCCCAGGCCTGCTGAGCTCTTCATAATAACGCCACCAACGATCCCCCCTGCCCGCCGCCTCCCCCCAGCCAGCAGCCCCAGCCGAGGAGCTGCAGGTGTCAGCGGGCATTAACCCGTGCGGGGCTCCCGGCTCCATGAAAGGTCCCCGGGGCCGGGCTGCCGTGGAAAGCCCCCCACAAAGAGGGAGCGGAGGGAAAGGCCAGCCGATAACCATCGCTCCGGAAAGCTGAGGGGGAGAACAGGGCCATCCAGCCACCCAGAGAGATTCAGGGGGGCCCCAGGCCTGGCATAGCCACTGCGGCCACAGGGACACTTAGCAACGGGGCGGAGGGATGCCAGCCTGTGGGCTGGGGGTGCTCAGTGGCTCTGCCCCCCACCCGGGTCATCCTGCCCGGTGGCGGTGTGGCCAGCTTGAGGGCAGGAAAAAATCCCTCAGAGGAGGCCAGGCTGCGTCCGGGAGGGGAAGAGCACCCGGCCCTGCTTCCCTCTCCCACCCAGGCCGTGGTGAGGAGCTTCCTGGGCAAGGCCTGGCGCTGAGGGCCCTGCTTGGGAAGCTGCAGGGCTGTGTAGCAGAGCCAAGGGTACGGAGCCCCCTGCCCAGGCATGCAAGCCTGGGGGAAACTCCATGTCATGGCCCCTTGCCACACACAAGAGGCTGAGGGCCACCACCTCTGCAGGGACGCGAGACGGGGTGCCTGGTGTCCCTGCGGAGATGGCGGCCTGTCGTCCATCCAGGCAGCATGCTGCACAGCCATGGGCGGCCGAGCTTCGTGTGCTCCGCTGGCAATAAAACGGCTCTGGGGTTACTGGGGAGGCAGCGGCACCGAGCAGCCGAGCAGGGAGCACACGCGGGGCTGTAACTCCTTCCTGTCCGCCTGGCTGTCCATCAGGCCTTCCCCCCGTCAATGTCACTTTATTTGCTGCTGGGGTGGCGATAGGATCACTATTAAAAGCACAAGTAGTAGGCATTAAAATGCATTTCAGTTAGTCCAGGATAATAAAGGCGTGCGAGGGGAAGGGGGGAGGTGAAAAGAAGGAAGTTTTAACTCGCTAATAAAAATCAAATGCAGGCAGTTTGCAGGAGCGAGCGGCTCGGCGCTTCGCTTTTCTCTTGTTAAGGGCCCGCTGCCATAAATAACTTCCCTGAGCGAAAGCAGAGGAGAGCGGGAGAGCGAGGACGCAACAACACAAAATTTTTCATTTTTCTCCATAAATCATTTCAGCGTGTGATAATATTTGTTTTTTCTAATGAGTCTCCTGTGATCCATTCCGGGATCTAACATCAGGGCCTGTCAGGGCGTGATGTGTGGGGCACTTCAGCGCTTTACAAAAACTGCCGCCTCTACAGATTCCCCCCCACCCTCCGCCCCTCGCTTATGCTCAGGACGAATGCAGCCAATTTTTTTTTTGCTCTGGGATTTCAGGATCTCTCTCCTTTGGCATGAAGTTCTTCAGAATTAAGCCCTGAGAAGACGCCTCCCGGCAAAGCAAACCACCCCTCTGGTTTTTCCTTTCTCTGTCCTCCAGAACAGTGAACATCCAGGATGGTCAGCTCTTGGGGTGAGAAAAAGACGGATGCTAATGGGAACAAACCAAAGTGAATGCTGGCAGCAAACCTCCCAGAGGAAGACTGGCAAAAGGCAGCTCCCTGGAGGCGTTTTAACGCCCGATGCCTGCCCCACGGGCAGCCCAGCGCAGAGCCTGGCACCCATCCAGGTCTCTCTGGCTCCTACCTCAGGCCCATCAGCTGGCTCCCCTGAACCTTCATGAAGTGTCAGATGTCACCAGAAACACTACCGTAACTACAAGAGGTTGCATTTCCACAGAGCAAGTGCCCCCCCATACATCTTCTTTTGGTCAAAGCCCAAGAGCTCCACAGCCAGGACTTTCTAATGCAAAGCCTCTGGGCAAAAACCTGTTTGTTTCTGAGACGGAGCTCAACATGTTTGTGGAGGTGACTGTGTCCCACGAGAGCCCAAGAAGTGGGGAAGCGGTTTCACTGAGATCCCTTCACAGAATCACAGAATCACAGAATAGTAGGGGTTGGAAGGGACCTCTGTGGGTCATCTAGTCCAACCCTCCATTCCTCCATCCCTATCAGCTCCTCACTACTCATTGCTTCAACCCAAAGAGCAACCCTAAATAAATGAGACCCCAGATCTCAGACCTGGAGATAAGAGAGCAAGCTGGGCCAGGGGTGGGAATGAGACTGTATGCATTCACACACAGGTGACCAGATTGGCATTAGCACTGGTTATGACAACCAGAAATTATGACTAATAGCTTAACAGAGTGGTGGGTACCCAGGCTGGTGTGTTCAGCTGCTGTGGGCAGGAGTATAGCCCCATGGCACCACATTCACCATCCCAGCAGAGCACCAACGGACCATGGAGACCGACTTCAGTCTGTGCCTCGGTGCACATCCGAGTCACGCTGGCGGGAGAGACAGAGGATGCTGCTGGTGCCTTACAGCACCTATATTCGGGGAGGTCTGTCCATCATCAGATACATGGTTGGAAGACAGGGACCACCTCAGTGAGAAAAGAGAGAAAGTGGGACACAAAATATGACATACAGAAAACAGAGGAGGAAAGGAACCCAGAAGCAAACTTCAGCTGAGATCTATCTCTCAGTAACTTTGAATCACCAAAGACTAGGAAGATGCTCCGTTCTGAGCATCGCACACAAAGAGCAGTTAACATGCCATAATCCTGTGCTACACAAAAGCAGGATATTCCTGCAGGGCTGGAAACTGAGGCCAACCCTTGCTCCTCCGCAGCATGACCCAGGTGACAAAGAGCTCACTCTGGCTTACTCTGATCCTTCTCCTTGCTCCTGCAATCATCACCATGACTGCCAGAGCCAAGGCTGCTCTTAGCATCACCATCATCACCGGGGTTATTATTATTATTAACATCATTGTTATGGTGTTTCCAGAGGAGGCTCTTAACTCCGGTCGTCGGGATAAAGGCAAGCTGGTGGCATCTTCAGGGAGTCATAATAGTACGGGGCCCAGCTCAGTGTGTGTTTACTCTCTGCCAATGTATGTGAGAGAGAAAAAGAGAGAGAGGTAGTGAGATAAACACTGTCATGGGCCGCTTCCATCATCTACTCACAAGAGCATAATAAAGCCCTTGTAATATACTAGAACTTGTGTGGTCCCGGGGTCTAATTTGCATACTAATTACTCAGTGCAAATGGGAACGAGAGGTAGGGGGAGGGCGTGCGGGTGAGGGGGACTGGACTATTTGCTCTGCCGTTTCATATCATGCTAACAAGCTAATCCGGCGTGCAGTTAGCTCCTGATATATAACTGCTCATTAGTATTATAATAAAGTACATGAAACAACCATAAAACGTTATATACTGCACAAGTGTTGTTTTCTTGCCAATTATCTGCGGGCGGATTTATCACCGCAGTTGTTGCAAATTCCCCTTGGTGAGGTTTGGGTCGAATAAAGAAAGGTGTTGGTGTGAGGGGGGAGTGGGGGGGCTGCTTTCAAGGGGGAGAACATGTGTTTTCTTAAGTAGCACTTACCGATGCGCCATTTCGTATGAGAGAGAGGGTGAATGCTGCATCCTTAGGAGGCTGAGAGGGGAAGGGAGCCCAGGGCTCCACGCTCAAATCAGACAAACTTCTGGGAAATGGGACTGAAGCCCTAAGCATGGACATCAGCCTGGCAGAAACCAATCGAGGACAGGGCAGTGTCTTTTTCCCACTACGTGGCAGAAGGACCGTGGCCAGTCATAAGAGATAGAAAAGTAGCTCCATTTGATGTGGAAAGGGCTTGCCTGGCATGTGTGCCTGCAAATGAGGCAAATTTTTCAGAAGAGCCAAATCCAACCCAGAGCCCTTCCCCAAATCCTGCTGCATGTTCTCCTCCCCGCCACTGCGCTGGGAGCCTGCAAGCTTCAACAAACCGCAGTGCCCAGCACCTCTCAGGTCTGTGCACTGCTGCCTGCCCTGTGGCCAATGTCTGTGCCCTTCCAGCCCTTAGCACATGCTGCTGCTGCTAGGCAGCTCTGTACTGCAGTGAAAATCGTGAAAATTAGGTGGATCTCTGCCCTAACTGGCTGATCAGAGGACACCATCCCCTGTCCTCTGACAGGCACCGGGGCAGTTACAGAACTCTGACAGACATAAGCAGAGCGCAGTGATTTGCAGCCCGTGGTCTGCGGCCCCAGAGGGTCTGTGGATTGCTTCTTGGCTACCCAGGAACGCTGTACAAGAGAAGCAAACTGGGGATCAAGTACTGCTGTGTGTGCGGGCTGTACACCTCCGCTGGAAACCCCCCAGGGCACCACAAAACGAGAAGAGGCTGAAAGCTGCTGGGAGGATGTGGACAGCAGGGCACCCTCAGCGGAAGGGGGCTGGATGGGGCTGCTAAGCTGCCAGAAGAACCCGCTGCACCCGTCAGCAGAGCAGGGCACCGTGGGCTGGCCCCTGCTTCAGATCAGGAGGTACGGGTGACACATCCACACCACAGCCTTCCCAGGGCACACGCAGAAGCGCAGGCTCGGGGGTCCTTCACCGATGTTCTCTCAGAAAAGCTGCGACAAGACCATGGACCCTTCCTGTCCCAAACATGACATGCTGCCTGCCCCGAGGGCTGCATGTCATCCTACCTTCACAGGCGCTGGCAGAGCTTGCCAAGTGTGATGGGCACTTCACCATGCCTGCACACAACCATGCTCAGCTCTGTTCTGAGATGCTCTGTGCTCAGAACAGCCCGACACTTCCCCGGACCTACCGCTGCGCATTCTCCCCGCACACGTGCGTCGCAGCCGGGCCCGCGTGTGCGCGCAACAGGTTCTTTTCAAGCTTCGACCAACCTCAGCACGCCCCTGTGTCCTCCCAGCAAAGCACCTCCGCAAGAGGAGCCCCCCAGCTGCCTCTCCCACCGACGCAGCCTCGCCACCGCGAGCTGCCGTGAACGCGCCAGCACGCCCCGCCACGCTGGCACGCTTTCACCCGGACGCGCGCTGCCCGGCGCACACCAGGCTGTGTTTCCGAACACTGCAGCAAGGCCACACGAAGACGCGCGTTCCCTTCAGCGGAGACCCAGCGGCACAAATCCCACCCATTTTCCCTTTTCCCCCTCTTGCAAACTGGGGTTACAAATGAACCCCTGGGTATTTCGCACGCAGCTATTCTCCCTCTCTTTCACACACACGCCGAAGCCCCCTCGCTGCGAAGCGTTTGCTTATTTATGGCTGGTTTTTGTCGAGCGGAGGCAGGACTGAGCGCTCGGCGGCGGGGCTGCGGCTGCCCCACTCGCGGAAGGACGCAGGAGATGCGTTCTGCTGCCGGCGGGGAGCGGATCGCCCCCA
>Ga0065711_1026385_pt1 | contig 74385 bp, 67 predicted proteins | sample Hoacrofraction12_FD_59098 | JGI IMG/M metagenome (GOLD analysis project Ga0065711, IMG submission 59098) | Hoatzin crop microbial communities from Cojedes, Venezuela - Epithelial fraction 12 v2 (version 2) | ecosystem: Host-associated > Birds > Digestive system > Esophagus > Crop | place... | reverse complement strand
GTAACAGTCTTCCTCGTAAGCTTTTGAACTACAGGACACCGGATGAAATCTTTGAGGAAGAGTTAGATAAAATCTATCAGTTAGATGCAGCTTGATGGGGTGTCCAACTTATTATTGCAATTTACGATATTTTTTTGTGTCAATATTCTCTATGACAGCTGACTGCGTATATCCGCAATAAAGTCCAGCATATTCTCACGCTTGTACGACTCACTGACTATAATGGAGTTCACACTGTCCACACAGGTCTCGAGATCATCATTTATCACAACATACTCATATGAGTCTATTTGCTTTGACTCCTCAGCTGCACGACTTATCCTCTTAGCTATTACATCATCTGTTTCCGAGCCTCTGCCCTTAAGTCTGTTTCTCAGTGTATCCACATCCTTTGTCGATATAAATATCAGTATGGCATCCGGATACTGTGACTTAACGTTCATGGCACCCTGTACTTCGATTTCAAGAATAACATTTCGGCCTGCTGCTATCTCATCCTCTACGAAGCGTCTCGGCGTTCCATAGTAATTCTCTACGTACTGAGCCCACTCTATAAATCCGTTATAGTCAATGAGTGACTTGAAATCCTCAACAGTCTTGAAGTAGTACTCACGTCCGTCGGTCTCACCCTCACGCGGTTTTCTCGTTGTCGCCGATATCGACAGGCTGTAGCCGTACTTCTCTATAAGCCTCTTTACCACGGTGCCCTTACCGGCTCCTGAGAAGCCCGATATAACTATAAGTCTGCCCTTTTCTGTATTTGCCATGGTTTTCCCCTCTTAATAACTCATCTATTAACATCTCTCTATATCGAATCACTATGCTGATTCTATACGTTGTCGAATGTGCTGGTCTACTCGATATTCTGCACCTGCTCACGTATCTTCTCTATGCATGTCTTCATATCTATGCCTATATCAGTCACCGAAAGCGTATCTGACTTTGACAGAGTTGTGTTAGCTTCTCTGTTCATCTCCTGAACTATGAAATCAAGCTTCCTACCAACTGCGCCACCTTCTTGAACGATATCCCTTACTGCTTTGATATGGCTTGCAAGCCTCACCATCTCCTCGTCCACAGCCACTCTGTCAGCATAGATAGTAGCCTCCTGAACTATACGTGACTCATCGATATCAGCTGTCTCCAGCAGAGAACTCACCTTCTCTGTAAGCTTGGTCTTATACTCCTCTATAATATGCGGCATAAGCTCCTCTATCTGATGAGTCAGCCTCTCGAGTTCAGCTGTCTTCTTCACGATATCGCTCGCCAGATTCTCACCCTCCTTCTGTCTGGAAAGCTTAAATGCTGTACCAGCCTCGTCTATAACTCTCTCTATCAGACTGTACTGCTCATCATCCACATCATAAGACTCATCAACCGTAAATACATCCGGGAATCTTCCTACTGTGCTGACACTTATATCATTTGTGATACCGAACTCATCAGCCATATCCCTCATATGCGATATGTACTGATATGCCACATCCTTACCATACTTAACCGAACTTCCGGTACTGCTGAGCAGTGAGTAGCTTATATATACATCTATCTTGCCTCTCTCGGCATACTTCTTTATGCACTTCCTTATCTCCGGCTCAAACCTCGATATGATACGCGGAAGCTTCACAGATATATCACAGTACCTGTGATTCACCGACTTTATCTCAACCGTTATCTTGCAGTTCTCATCTGCATATTCGCTTCTCCCGAAGCCTGTCATACTATATATCATTTCTGTCTCCGATTTTTATATTTTGAATTTTCTTTATGGATATCTATCACTTATTATGTGTTTTGTCTATAAACCCGGCACTACCCGTTAATTATAATCTACATAGTTATTTGATTCAATATTTACCACTATCACGAGTTCTGCGCCGTTTTTTTTCGCATTTCATCAAACGCACCGGACCTTCGCCTCTTGATGCAAAAAACCGTAATCACAACAAACAGACACCATCCGACAGCACTTACCACACCTCCAAGCATAAGCCCTTCTGGCACATATTTAAACTCGATGCTGTGACTGCCGGCTGTTATGTCGATTCCCATAAAATCACCGAATACTCTCTCGGTTTCTACTTCAACACCATCAACGTAAACCGTCCAACCCTCATCATAGGGAATTGATGTGAAGAGCGTCTTGCTGTCATCTACATCTATGGAACCATTTATATACGTGTCACCATAATCTGTCACATCCATCTGTGTCACGGCACTCACAAACTCTGACTCAACCTCAGGATTATACTTCGATACATACAGGTTGATGCTTCCCTCAGCTGATGCATATGGACTAAGCTGGAATGTTACCTTAACGGTATCTCCCTTATGTAATTCACCTGCACACAACATACATGGTTGATTTATAATCTTCACATTTTCATTTATATATACGCCGGTAAAATCTACATACATGGAATCCGTTTGAACATAATATATACCATCCTCCTCAATATCAAATGTCAATCCAATAATATTGATGTCATCTGCATTATAATTATCTATACTATAATCAATCTCACTTTCAACTACGCTTAAGTCCATATCGGAATCGGTATCAACAAAACTTATATCAACATCTACATCATCATATAGGTTCTCTAATCCGGTCGATAGTCTAACAAACTCACTCTGATTATGTGCACCGTTATATGTGTCAAGCAGATTATAATCCTTTATGCTGCTGTCAACAGCAAATGCGATAGACATGGCATCTGTATTCTCATACAAGCATTCCTTCACGTCGTATACCGTATTATATCCGTCATCTCTTAGCAATTTATATCCAGATTCATTTTCTGTAAGTATATATCTTATACCAAATATATCATCCGTCAGTTCAGATGAACCGGTATAATAAACCTGATTAGTTGATGCTTGAAAGCCCAGTGCAGCCATTGTTTCAACAAAATATCCGCCGACAGTCGAGTCAAAGTATGTCACTCCCCTTATATTATGCCATGCATCCACACTATTAAGTAACCATTTATTTATGTCTTCTCTGTAAAAGACACCCTCTTCTTCAATTCCGCTTATATAGTTCATCATATTTTCATGATTGCTTAGGGTTTCGTTTGTAAGCGTATATGTTTGTGTACATGAGAATTTATAGGTTGCAAAACAACTGATAATTAGTTCAAACATAGTCATACCAGCCAAAGTATAAGACACATACTCCTTGTAACTCTTATCAGCGATTGCTATAAGTATAGCAGCTGCATAAACTATGATTACACCAATCTGAATCTTAACCATGAGACTATCATCCACATAGCCTCTGTATCCGGTAACCAGATATGTAACAACAGGAGGTACTATCGATGCACATGCCGCCGTAAGTCCTCTCTTTATGCCTATGCAGTCAAAATGCTTTATCACATATGAACACATATCTATAATCACAAATATGTACAAAAAGGCAAACCTGTTAGGCACTCCATACTGAGAGTGAAAACCGTGCCATATAAAATTCAAAAGGGTATTATCCATACTCATCACAAGTATCAAAATAGTAACCACTCTTGTTACACGTTCCATGATTGGTATCTTCTTACATAACAGATACAGACAGACAAGCGGATATATAATCACTCCCATATACAGATTTGTCACACTGCTGTCAAAAGTTACGTATTCTGCCTCCGTCAGAAAGTACGATGACTTAAATACATTCAGTATATTTCCGTACCATGTAAAGTCCGGTGCCGCAGCCCCCGCTGTTGCCTGATGTGTAAGTGCCTTATATGCTGAAATCAGAAGTACCCCCGCCATCATGGCTGATATAACTGATGAAGATGCAAATACTGCAAAGCTTCTAATCAGTATCCTTGTCGGCTTTGCATCCGTCTGATTTTGGGAAATATGTCTTCCTGACACAACCTCTGCAACAAACCAGAGACACAGGAATATGCATATCATGAATGCCATATAGAAGTTGCACCACATAGCAAGGAAAAGTGTAACTATATAGTATACCGGCGACTTGCCTCTGATGATTTTATCCAGTCCATAAACTATCAGAGGAAACAGCATGATGCTGTCGAGCCACATAACATTTGACTGGTATGACATGATATAGCCACTAAGAGCATACATGAGACCAAACATGGTTATGAACAGGTTATTCATGCCGCGCATCCTTGATACCATGTATCCCATGGTTCCGGACATAAGGCTCAGCTTCAGCACTATCATAAGTGTTACATATGAGGCGAGGCTTGACTTATCAAAGAATATCAGCAGCAGATTAAACGGACTCGAAGTATAGTATGCATACGTTGCAAGGAAGTTATGCCCCAGTGCTCCATCCCATGAGTAGAAGAGACTTCCGCCGTTCTTCAGCTTATACATAAGCTCGCTGAATATCGGGACATACTGACCCATCGAGTCACCGACAAGAAGTGTATTGTCACCAAAGGGCGCAATCTTAAGTATCAGCATAAACACGGTAAGAACTACTGCAACTATGATGGGCGCTATAAGCCACGACCAGTTGTTCTTTACATATTTGACAAATCTACTGTCTTTTGAAGCTGCAGCTATTTCATCAGCTCCTACTTTCTTCTCTTCTATATATTCATTCTTTACATCAGTCATACTATCCCTCAATCTGTTCTAACTTTATCTCAGCCTCTGCCATCATCGAGTAGTTTGTGTGATATATCACGTATCCGGGCTTTGCTGCCGGCGGTTTTTTCAGGTTCTTTCTCTCTGTGTAGTCTATCTCTACCTTGCCGCTGCCGCTTGAGTAGTATGCAGCAAGCGATGCTGCCTCCTCGAAGTTGCTCATCGCTACATCATCTATGGTTCTCTCACTATCCCAAAGCTTCAGTATAACGTGTGAGCCCGGCATGTGCTTGGCATGAAACCATATGTCCTTCCCCGTTGCAAGCTTAAATGTCAGCTCATCGTTCTGCAGATTATTCCTGCCGACATATATGTCGTGTCCGTCACTTGATCTATAGTGCATGGGCTTACCGGGCTTCTGCCTCGTCTTACCCTTACCTGCTGATCTGATGTAGCCTGAGCTTATCATCTCACTTCTTATGGCATCGATATCCTCTACTGTCTCCGCCATACTAAAAGCATGCTTGACGGAGCTAAGATACGATACCTCTTCTCTTGATATCCGGAGCTGCTCCTCGAGAGCTTCCGCAGTACGCTTCAGCTTGTTATACCTGGCAAAGTACTTCTGAGCATTCTCCTGTGCAGTCAGCGTTTCATCAAGCGGTATAGTTATATCATGATTCTCATCGTAGTAGTTCTGGCATGTCAGGGACTTCTCTCCGCCCCTGAGACCGTAGCCGTATGTATTTATCAGCTCGCCGTAGATGCGGTACTTGTCCATATCCTCTGTCTTACTCTGCTCCATGAGACGCGCATCATACTTCTTAACAGCCCTTGCGAGCAGGTTATCTATCAAACGGCTCATATCCTGCCCCTTGGACTTCACGAGGACAGCTCTCTGCTGCTCTCTATAGTATGTCACGAGGATTTCGGACATATCACTATTTTGATTGCTCTGTATTTTATTCGGAGAGTTTCCTGCTATAAAGTCATCATATCTGTTTTTATCTATGTCACCATCTGCACCGCTGATTTCAGACTCGTTACTTTGCGATGCATCATCATATCTCGCAGCTTTACATCCGTACATTGTAAGCGGTATCGCATGATAGTCCTTCGGTACACCGTCAACTGTTGCCATACAAGGTGAGTACTGCGCTGCCTTTATCCTGTTTATGATACTATCAGTCACATCCACAAGACTTGCCAGCTCGTCCTCATCCATATAATCAGAACTCTTACGTGCATCAACTCCGCTTCTATAGACTATCTCCTCTGCTATACCCTTGGAGAAGCCTGTGATGGATGTGTATATAGCCTTTGCAGCCGGCATATGCTTGCCTGTAAGCAGTTCTCTTAAATTCTCCGAATCACTTATCTCAAGCGGACTTATCTTTCCCTGACTGTCAGGCCACTCGTAGTCCTGTCCCGGCAGCACAAATCTTTCACTCTCATCCATGGGCACACGCTTTATAGCGTCGATTATTCTCATACTCTCGTCCGTCAGTATGATATTGCTCTGTCGGCCCATGATTTCGACTATAAGATGGCGGTCATTTATATCGCCCATCTCATCCATATGTTCGAATACGAAGTCATAGATACGGTCAAACCCGGGTTGTCTTATATCCTTTAGCTTGCCGTTTCCTATATGCTTTCTAAGCAGCATACAGAAGGCCGGTGCCTGCATAGGTGCCTGCGGCAGTGTGTCTGCTATATAGACTATAGGGAGTGAAGCATTTGCGGAGATATAGAGCTTCGTCTGTCCACCGCCGAGAGCCTTAAGTGTAAGCGTGATAACCCCATCTGAGGGCTGCTGTACCTTAAGGACACGCGCACCCATCGACCGCTTCTTTATGTCACTCTGTATGCAGTTTATAACTATTCCGTCGTATGCCATATTTCCAAATCTCCTAATGTCAGATCTCCACGATACTCCGTTGTTTCATCTATATCTTCACGCAGTTACGATATATCCTTGCGGTCAATCGAGTAGGGAGGATTCCATCCCCTACTCGATGTCGCGGCATTCGCCGAATGTCTTGAAACACTTCGTGTTTCTGTACACTCGGCTCATTGCTATCGCGCATAAGCAAAGTTTGAGGCCGGCAATACTTCACCGGCCTCATATCCCTAATCCCCTCTGCGGACCGTCATATCCGCTGCATCGTTAAAATCCTTTTATATCTGATCATACAGCTGCTCATATATCTTAGCACTTGTATCCCAACTGTAGTCCTGCTCCATGGCTCTCTTAACCATAGCCTGCCAGTCATCCTTACGATCGAAGTATATCTGCTTCGAGTAGTTTATGGTATTCAGCAGGTCTCTCGAGTCGTAGTTCATAAATGAGAAACCTGTACCTGTTCCTTCGTACTCGTTATAAGGAATAACCGTATCCTTAAGACCTCCGGTCTCACGAACTATAGGAAGTGAGCCATATCTCAGAGCCATCAGCTGCGTAAGTCCACAGGGCTCGAATCTCGACGGAACGAGTATCGCGTCACAGCCTGCATATATCTTATGCGACAGTTCATCACTGAAGTAGATATTCGCCGACAGCTTAGCAGGGTGTATACCCTGATAGTAGCGGAACATTTCCTCGTAGCGTCTGTCTCCTGTACCGAGGATTACAAACTGTGTACCATCCGTCATGATATCGTTCATAGCATGGTCCACGAGGTCGAGTCCCTTCTGATCCGTAAGTCTCGACACAAGACCTATCATGTAGACATTCTCATCCTCAGGAAGACCAAGCTCTCTCTGAAGAGCAAGCTTGTTCTTAACCTTATTCTTCTTATAATTTCTGATAGTGTACTTGCAGGCTATCTTATCATCCGTTGCCGGATTGTAGATACTGTAGTCGATACCATTTACGATACCCCACAGTGACTGCCAGCGTGCTCTCAGAAGTCCGTCGAGTCCCTCACCGTAGTACGGTGTCTGTATCTCATGAGCATACGTATTGGATACCGTGGTTATTTTATCGGCATACACAAGTCCGCCCTTAAGCATGCTTGCGTCTTTATCTATCTCCAACTTATCCGGTGTGAAGAGATCATAGGGAAGTCCCGAGTACTCCTGTACTGTCTTGATATCCCATCTTCCCTGGAACTGAAGATTATGTATAGTCATGATAGACTTGATACCCTGATAGAAGGGATTGCTTGCAAAAAGCGTCTTGAGATATACAGGCACAAGTCCTGACTGCCAGTCATGACAGTGCACGATATCCGGACGGAAATCTATGCTCGGAAGTATGGAAAGTGCTGCCTTACAGAAGTAGCAGTACTTCTCGATATCCCACTTCACGTCACCGTAGATATTGAAGCCGTTGAAGTAGTACTCGTTATCTATAAAGTAAACCGGCACACCCTCATACTCCATATACATAACACCGACATACTGCTGCTTCCAGCCTATGTCCATATGAAAATGTGTCAGATACTTCATATTGTTCTTGTACTTTGCAGGAAGACACATATAATTCGGCATGATGATTCTGACATCATACTCATTACGATTAAACTTCTTCGGGAGTGTTCCGACTACGTCGGCAAGACCTCCTGTCTTGACAAAAGGAACACACTCTGATGCGATATAAACTACCTTCTTCATAATCCCCCTCCGTTACATACAATTATTAATATACCGCTCTATCAGCTCGACGGCACCCCTTATGCCGAGCTTACCGGTATCTATTGACAAGTCATAGTTTGAAATATCCATCCACTCCGTACCTGTATAGTTCAGGTAGTAGTCAGCCTTTCTCTCATCAACCTTCGCGAGATAGTTTCTGAGCTCCATCTGATCCATATAGTGGATAGACGCCGCACGCTTAAGCCTGAAGCCTATCGGCGCATGTATGAAAACATTCAGGACATTTGGTCTGTCCTTCAGTATATAGTTTGCACATCTTCCGATGATGATGCATGACTCGCGATTTGCAAGCTCTGTGATAATGTGTGACTGATAATCATAGAGATTCCTCATGGATACACTGTCCGCCAGCTTATCAACCAGTATATCATCCACCTCGGGATTCGGCAGAGGCTCCTCGTAGACCTCTCTCGCCACGTCATACAGCAGCGTGTCCTTGATTCTGGCATCATGTGCTATCACGTCAGTTTCCATGTTCTTGTTGTCTGACACAAGTCTGAACATCTCGCTGTCGTAGCAGTCGATGCCCAGCTCCTCGGCGAGCAGCTTACCGACCTTCCTACCGCCGGCGCAGTACTGTCTCGCTATAGTTATAACAAACTTTGCATCTATATTCGTATCCACAGTTTTTCCCATAGCCATGTCCCCCAATACAGATTACTTAGTGCTGTAACTTATATAATACAACATTCGAGGTCTTATGTCACACAGTTATTGATGTTTAACCGCGTATGCGCAGCCTGCTCATACGCCGCATCACTATTTTCCGAATAAGAAGTCACTGTCACTTACATATATGTTTATCACTCATCAACATTTGTATATACATCCTGTACATCATCGTCGCTGTCAAGCAGGTCGAGGATTCTGTCCAGGTTCCTTCTGTCCTCCTCGGATGTTATGGTTACGTAGTTCTGAGGTATCATCGTAACCTCAGCATCCACCATAGGTATTCCTTCCTTCTCAAATGCCTCTCTGACAGTCGAGAAGTCTGCCGGTGATGTAAGTATCTCGTATGAATCCTCCTCCTCTGAGAAGTCCTCTGCTCCGGCGTCCAGCGCGAACATCATCATATCATCAGCGGACATATCTGTGTCCTCCTTAGCTACGATAATCTGTCCCTTCTCATCGAACATATATGATACACAGCCTGTGGTACCGATATTTCCGCCGCCCTTTGTAAATGCACTTCTCACGTTTGCAGCAGTGCGGTTCTTGTTATCCGTCAGTGTCTTAACTATGATAGCCGTACCTGCGGGACCGTAGCCCTCATATGTATTGTATGAGTAGTTAACGCTCTCAAGGTCTCCTGCTGCCTTCTTGATACCACGCTCTATTGTATCGTTCGGCATGTTGTTTGCCTTAGCCTTTGCGATAACATCACGCAGCTTGGAGTTGTTCTCCGGATTCGGACCGCCCTCCTTAACAGCAACTGCTATCTCTCTTCCTATAACTGTAAATGCCTTGCCCTTAGCAGCATCGTTCTTTTCCTTCTTAGCTCTTATATTTGCAAACTTTGAATGTCCTGACATTTTATATTCCTCCGATATCTGTTTTATGTATTTCTTTACTGACACATCTGATGCTACGCATTATCTATAATGTGCCGTATAATTGTATGTTCATTTCTTACTCTATGCCGGCTCTTACCTGCCACGTTCTCTACTCAGTCATCTCCTCAGTCTTACGGATTCTTACCTTTCTGATCATCCTGTCCTCGATTTCCACCGGCTCGAAGCTGTATCCTCCATAGTCTATCTTGATATTCTCATCATCCTTGGGGAAACGTCCCAGCTTATAGAGGAGAAAACCATTCAGCGTCTCCACATCTATATCAGGAAACTCCACATCATCCAGAGTTTCTGACAGGTCGTTCAGTGATATGAGTCCGTCCACCATATAGCTGTCATCATACGCCTCACTGATTTCCTTCGTCTCGGTATCATGCTCATCGTAGATATTTCCTACGATTTCCTCTATGATATCCTCCAGCGTGACTATACCGTCCGTCTGACCATACTCATCGACAACCACAGCCATATGCACCTTCTCAGCCTGCATCTTCTGCAGGAGTTTGGATATGTCATACGTCGGATGAATAAACATAGCCTTCTCGGTTATGCTTGCAACAGACTCTGTCGGATTATCGAGATACTTCTCCACGAGATCCTTGATATGAAGCACACCTACTATATGATCCACATCCTCCTCATAGACAGGGTATCTGGAGAATCCACTGCTTAGACACTCCCTGAGCACACTCTCGGCAGTTTCACTTCCCTGCACCGCAAATACCTTGCTGCGGCTGGTCATAATCTCCCTGACCTTCTTATCATCAAACTCGAGGATATTCGAGATCATCTCAGCCTCGGCTTCCTGTATGTAGCCCTGCTCCTGTCCCTCCTCAACCTTGGAGAGTATCTCGTCCTCGACCTTTTCCTCTTCTTTTTTCTTGAACATATATCACCTTTCTATCTCAAAACCTCAAAGCACGTTCGCTCACTTACACATTATTAAGCGCCATATAACCTCTTAATATAGCTAAGCTCCGCTACGTATTTTCCATCTCTCATGTACACTCTCGGCACCCTTCTTGATACGTGACACACCATCTCGTAGTTAAAGCTGCGAGCCGGCTCTGCCACCTCCTCAACCGGTATCTCAGCCTCGATGCTGCCATCTGTACCATACTGTCTGCCGAAGAGTATAACCTCGTCTCTAAGCGACGCCTCCGGTATATCAGACACATCAACCATTATCTGATCCATACATACTCTTCCGAGTATCGGAGCATACCTGCCACATATTATAACACGTCCGAGTCCGGAGAGTGCTCTCGGATATCCGTCCGCATATCCGACCGACACAGTAGCAACCCGCGTAGGCTTATCCGTCACATACGTCCATCCATAGCTTACACCACATCCCGCATCCAGAGTCTTAATATGTATAATCCTTGACTTAAGTGTCATAGCAGGCGTTATCTTCACCGACTTATCTATCTCCTCCGAGGGATAGAGTCCGTATATTACTATACCGAGTCTCATCATATTGAAGCCCTCAGAGTGTATCTCCATGGCACCGGCACTGTTATCTATATGCTTATACTTAAAGTCAGCCCCACGACGCTCGAGCTCCCCCACGAAGTAGCTAAATGCCTCGTACTGCTTACGCGCATCACTCTTATCTCTGTAGTCAGCCTTGGCATAGTGTGTAAATACGCCTTCTACATCTATACCTGGAAGTCCGAGTATATGTGACGCCTCGTCTACTCCCTGCTCATCACACATAAAGCCTATACGACTCATACCCGAGTCAGCCTTGATATGTACCTTTATCTTCCGATTTGCCACACAGGCGCAGTCTAACTCATCAACCTTCTTGCTTCCGGCATTTTCAGATACATCACCTTCTGATTCGATTATTCCTGCAGCCTGCATAGCATACTCCGACATCTGTCTTGCCATATCCACACTATACACAGCCGCAGTTATATCATACTTCAGAAGCTTATCATAGTCGGTATAATCTGTATAGCCGAGTATCAGTATCGGCTTCTCTATCCCTGACTGTCTCAGTTCCACTGCTTCGTCTATACATGCCACACCGTAGTAGTCCGCAAGGTCCTGTGTCGCCGCAGCAACAGTCACCGCACCATGTCCGTAGGCATCTGCCTTAACTACCACAAGCGTCTTCATCGACGGGGCGTTCAGTGCCTGCACCGTCTGTATATTCTGTCTTATAGCGTCGAGGTCTATATCCGCCTCGACACGTCTGAATCTGTCCTCTGTATCCATATCTATCTCTGACTTTAATCCTCCATCAGCTTCGGAAGCCCGTAAATGATATCTCTCGCTGTTATACTATATCTTCCCTCTCGTCTTACCGCAAGGTCTCCTGCCATGCCATGCATCCTAACCGCAAGACATGCTGCCGTATATAGGTCTGTGCCGCTTCTTCTGTGTCCCGCAGCATAGAGTCCTGCCATGATTCCTGACAGTACATCTCCCGAGCCGCCTTTTGCCATACCTGAGTTTCCGGTTGTATTTACATACAGCCTGCCCCGACCGCCGAAGCCGTCAGCCAATCTATATCCATCCTTATCCTCTCTTACCGGCTGGGATATAATCGTCCTTGCATCCTTGAGACATACGGCTACACCGTACATATCCGCAAACCGACTTATAATATCACATCTGTCAGCCCGCAGCTCCTTCAGCTTATCACTGCTGCTTTCACCGCCTGAGAGAAGACGTGTCATTTCCATCATATGAGGTGTAACTATCACGTTACCCACACGCACACTCAGCTCCATCAGCTGCTGCACGTCCGTGCTTATAATGTTCAGCGCATCAGCATCAAGTATCAGTGCCTGTCCCTTCTTGCAGCCTGCAAGTGTCTTGGCAAGCAGAACCCGTGCCAGCGTATCCGTACCGATTCCGGGGCCTGCCATAACCACATCAGCCCACTCAACTGCAGTCTTAAGCTTATCCTTAAACTCCTTAGGTATGCTGCTCTCTATTATGTCATGGGCAAGGTTCTCCGGCACCATGGTCTCATCATAGTCCGGCAGCTGTCCCATAATCTTCGATGTATTATAGTATATACCCATAGCCTCCGGGAGCTTATCCATCAGGAAGCCCTTATTGGATATATCAGTCACAACCTTCACGAGTCCGGCACCTACTCTATATGCCGCCGATGCAGCAAGATACAGCGCACCGCCCGAGTCCTCCGAGCCGGCAAGTATCAGCACCTTACCGAAGTCGCCCTTATTTGACTCCTCCGGTCTCCTTGGCAAGAGCTTCTCATAGTCCTCATCATCATACTCATACCTGATATAATCATCCGACTCACCGGAGAAGACTATACCGATATCCCTGCATCTTATCTCTCCTGAGTATACCCTGCCGTCACCTATCAGCATACCGTACTTCACACACTGAAATGTTACCGTCATATCACACCTGACGGCAGCCCCGAGCACTTCTCCCGTGCTGCTGCATATGCCGCTTGGTATATCCACAGCTATTTTGTAAGCCTTGCTCTGATTTATAAGTCCGGCTATATCAGCGTGCTTACCGACAAGCGGTTTGCTGAGTCCCACTCCGAACATAGCGTCTATGATTATATCATACGCATCAAGGTCTGCTGACTTCACGAAGCTGACGCCCATCCTCTCGGCTACAGCCAGCTGCTTCAGATAGCTCTCTGACTTACGGTTTATACCTGCCACAGTGAACACATCCACCCGGTATCCTCTGCCCGTAAGGATTCGTGCTATCGCCACACCGTCACCGCCGTTGTTGCCCGACTCGACTACTACAAGTATCGCGTCCTTATGCTTATCAAGTGCACTCAGCTTATCATCTATGGCGGTCACAAATGCATCTGCCGCCTTTTCCATCAAAACAATCCCAGGAAGCCCTATGGCTTCCTGGGTATATCTATCCATATCTAATGCTTGTTTACCGGTAGGATATATATTCAACTTTTCGTCCTCTCCATGTTACATGCTATATATGTCACTCAGACACTTCATACATGATTCTGAATTCATATAGCCTTCCAAATTTATACAGCCAAATTCATACGGCTCTCTTAATCATGCAGCTTTCTCTTATCGATAACTCTGACTGCCTTACCCTCACTTCTCGTGATAGACTTCGGCGCCAGCAGATGAACCTTGGGTCTGATACCGAGCATCGTAACCATGGCTGCCGTGAGTTCCTTCTTAGCTGCCTCATCATGCTCACGTAGGACTCTGAACTGCTCCTCTGAGAGCTCAACATTTATATCAAATGTATCCTCATTATCCACTCTGTCCACGAGTATCTGGTAGTTAGGTGTATAGCCCTTCTTGAGAAGTACTGTCTCTATCTGTGAAGGGAATACATTTACACCTCTGATAATCATCATATCATCGGAACGTCCCTTCGGCTTCGACATCTTGACATGGGTACGTCCGCATGAGCACTGCTCTCTGGTAAGCACTGTGAGATCTCGGGTTCTGTATCTGAGAAGCGGGAAAGCTTCCTTATCGAGTGCCGTAAATACAAGCTCGCCCTCCGCACCGTCGGGAAGCACCTCTCCTGTCTCGGGGTCGATTATCTCTGCTATAAAGTGATCCTCGCAGATATGCATACCTGTCTGCTCCTCACACTCGAAGCTGACTCCTGGTCCTGACACCTCAGTAAGTCCGTATATATCATAAGCCTTGATACCGAGACTTCTCTCGATATTCTGTCTCATTTCCTCTGTCCAGGGTTCGGCTCCGAAGATACCGGCCTTAAGCTTTATATCATCAGGTGTATAGCCCATCTCGTGGAGCTTCTCGCCTATATACGCTGCATATGAGGGTGTACAGCAAAGTATGGTTGCCTCGAGGTCTCTCATAAACTGTATCTGTCTTGCAGTATTTCCCGATGACATGGGAAGTGTAAGACATCCGACCTTATGGGAACCTCCATGCAGTCCGGCACCTCCCGTGAAGAGTCCGTAGCCATATGCTATCTGGCACACATCCTCGTTTGTACCGCCTGCTGCAACTATGGCTCTTGCACAGCACTCCTCCCACATATCTATGTCATGCTGTGTGTAAAATGCAACTACTCTCTTACCGGTCGTACCACTCGTAGACTGTATCCTGACGCATTCCTCTATAGGTCTTGACAGAAGTCCATAGGGGTATGCTTCTCTAAGGTCTGCCTTCGTAAGGAAGGGCAGCTTATGCAGGTCGTCAAGTCCCTTGATATCGTCGGGAGACACCTCCATCTTCTTCATCTTCTTACGATAGTACTTGTTGTTCTCATATACGTACTTCACCTGCTTTACGAGCTTCTCCTCCTGCAGTGCACGTATCTCATCCCGGGACATAGTCTCGATTTCCGGTTGATAGTACATTTTCTTTGCCATAATTTTCGCTCCCCGCTTTATATATTTCCCTCGCACCGCCACATCGCACGACAGCGGCAGATTGCCGAAATCCGTGAAACATGACCTCAGATTAGTTTAACTACTTTATACGCAAAAATCAACCACAGAAAAAACGCATTCTAAAAATTGCCCCAAACAGTAAAAACGCAGCGAAATCCGAATTTATGTAAACTTGTCTTCTTTCACTACATCGATTTATTAAATAAAAGCCCCGCAGATTTCTCCGCGGGGCATGCAGCATATATTCTCTTTTTATCCGGATACGAATCATAGTCCGTATCAGCACAAGCCTTCGCTCGATATATCTCTTATGCCTTCTTCCTGCACACCAGATTATCTCCGTTTCTGTCGATTATCACCGTGTCTCCACGACTCAGACTGTTCGAAAGTATCTCACGTGCCACCAGCGTCTCAACGTTCTTCTGCAGGAATCTCTTCAGCGGTCTTGCGCCGTATACGGGGTCATAGCCGCTGTCTACGATGTAGTCACGTGCTGCATCTGACAGCTCTATCTCAATTTCCTTATCAGCCACACGGCTGTTCAGATCCTTCATCAGAAGCCCGATTATGCCTGATATATTGTCCTTCGTAAGCGGCTTAAACATGATGATTGCATCCAGCCTGTTCAGGAACTCCGGTCTGAAGTGTGCTCTCAACATATTCATTACAGCATCATTTGCATCTGACTTGATATTTCCGTTATCGTCGATACCGTCAAGCAGGAACTCAGAACCGATGTTTGATGTCATGATAAGTATTGTATTCTTAAAGTCCACAGTGTTACCCTTCGAGTCGGTGATTCGTCCGTCATCGAGTATCTGCAGCATTACATTAAATACATCAGGATGTGCCTTCTCTATCTCATCAAAAAGAACTACCGAGTAGGGACTCCTACGTACTGCATCGGTCAGCTGACCGCCCTCATCATATCCGACATATCCGGGAGGCGCTCCTATAAGCCTTGACACACTGTGCTTCTCCATGTACTCACTCATATCGATACGAACCATGTTATTCTCGTTATCGAACAGTGCCTCAGCCAGTGCCTTTGCAAGCTCTGTCTTACCTACACCGGTAGGACCAAGGAACAGAAATGATCCGATAGGCTTCGTAGGATCCTTGATACCGGCCTTTGACCGAAGGATTGCCTCACTCACAAGCTCGACTGCGTTATCCTGTCCAACCACACGCTTATGCAGCTGCTCCGGCAGGTGCAGGGTTTTACTTCTCTCTGACTCCGACAGCTTGGATACGGGGATGCCCGTCCACTTAGATATAATACGCGCTATCTCGTCCTCTGTTACTGTCTCATGCAGCAGCTGGCGACCGTTCTCATTTACCTTGTTCTCGAGCGCCTCAAGCTCCTTCGTCAGTGCAGGCAGCTTACCGTACTGCAGCTCTGCCACCTTCTCGAGGTTGTACTTACGCTCTGCTATCTGTATCTCATCCTTAACCTGCTCTATCTCCTCACGGAGACTTCTGACCTTATCAACCTCAGCCTTCTCAGCCTCCCAGGTTGCCTTCATAGATGCCGCCTTGTCACGCAGTTCCTCAAGCTCTTCTCTAAGCGATGCAAGTCTCTCCTGCGACAGGTGATCGTCCTCGTTCTTCAGTGCCGTCTCCTCGATTTCGAGCTGCATTATCTTACGCTGTATCTCATCCACCTCGGCCGGCATAGAGTTAAGCTCTGTCTTAATCATCGCACATGCCTCATCCACGAGATCTATGGCCTTATCAGGCAGGAATCTGTCCGTTATGTATCTGTTCGACAGCGTCGCAGCAGTTACAAGCGCGTTATCATTTATCTTAACTCCGTGAAATACCTCATACCTGTTCTTAATACCCCTCAGTATGGAAATGGTATCTTCCACGGTAGGCTCTGCTATCATAACCGGCTGGAAACGTCTCTCAAGTGCCTTATCCTTCTCGATGTACTTCCTATACTCATCTATGGTTGTGGCACCGATACAGTGCAGTTCACCACGTGCGAGAAGGGGCTTCAGCATATTTCCGGCATCGAGTGCTCCGTCTGTCTTACCTGCGCCGACTATGGTATGTATCTCATCGATGAACATGATGATTTTACCCTCGGACTTCTTAACCTCATCGAGTACAGCCTTAAGACGCTCCTCAAACTCGCCTCTATACTTTGCACCGGCGATAAGCGAACCCATATCCAGCTCAAATATTTCCTTATCCTTCAGTGAATCGGGTACATCACCCTTAACTATACGCTGTGCCAGTCCCTCGATAGCGGCTGTCTTACCTACACCGGGGTCACCGATAAGCACGGGATTGTTCTTCGTCTTACGTGACAGGATACGGATAATATTTCTTATCTCGTTGTCTCGTCCGATTACAGGATCAAGCTTCTGCTCACGTGCACGCTGTACCAGGTTTTCACCATACTTTGACAGTACATCGTAGGTGTCCTCGGGATTATCTGACTCAACCTTCCTGTTACCTCGCACTGCTGCAAGAGCTGTCAGGAAATCGTTCTTCTTGATGCCGTACTTCTTCAGAAGCTCCTGCACCTTGGAGCCTCCCTTATCCATGATTCCCAGAAATACATGCTCAACGGATACATAGTCGTCTCCCATTTTCTTTGCTTCATCCTCAGCCTTCATGAGTACACGACCTATCTCCTGCCCCATGAATACGTCCTCGGACGAGCCCGATACCCTGGGTCTCGCCTTTATGAGAGTTTCCGTGTCTGTAATCATCGCACTGACTGCTATGTTCATGTTCATGAGCAGCTTAGCTATCAGGCTGTCATCCAGCGTAAGCAGGCTGTATAACAGATGTTCCGATACTATCTCCTGGTTATTATACTCATATGCAAGCTTCTGTGCTCCCTCGATTGCTTCAATCGACTTTCTTGTAAACTTATCTGCGTTCATAATTCTCACTCCTTTCGAATATTAGTCTTGTTAGCACTCTCGATTGGTGAGTGCTAATTTATAATTCTGTTATACACCCACATTAAATTATGGTCAAGATATATTTTTATTTTTCGGGAAGACATATAGGTGAAAATTATCTTTAGTACGTTCGCAGATTGCATCCACGAAGCAAAGCTTCGTGGATCCGTGCCATGCCTCCGGCAGCCACGGACTATGTCGCGGCATTCGGCTCATTGCTATCGCGCATTAGAAAGGGGAGTCCTCTCGGACTCCCCTGATAATCAAGTTATTAAATATATACCGACTACTGGATAAGCTTCGTACCGCAGTTTGAGCAGAACTTTGCACCGTTCGTAGGTGTTCCGCACTCAGGGCAGAACTTAGGTCCTGCTGCAGGCTGTGCTGCCTGCTGTACAGGCTGAGCTGTCTGCTGTGCTGCCTGAGGCTGTGCCATCTGCTGTGTATTCATTGACTGCTGCATAGTACCCATCATCTGGCTTGCCATAGTAGCACCCATCATCATCTCAGCCATATTTCCCATGGTTGAGCCGCCTGACGATATCTTACCCTCTGCCATACCATCAACCATTGAGAGCTGTGAGTACTTACCGACATCACCGACCATCGACTGAGCTGCGGTCTTGTTAACCATCTTCTGAACCTCTTCAGGATAGTTGAAGTTATTTATTGAGAAGTTAGTGATGGAGATGCCGTCCTTCGAAAGCTCCTTATCGAGATCCTCTCTGATACCTGCCGAGATATCATACGCGCTTGCCTGAAGGTTGAACATGTCCTTACCTTCCTTGGATATCCACTTCATGAGAAGCTGGTCAAGCACTGTAGTTACACGAAGCTTTACATCATCAACACTATATCTCTGCTTTACTCCGGCAACCTTATCTATAAGCGTCATATAGTCGGAAACCTTAACAGTAGCTGTTCCGTTAGCTCTTATAGGCATACCGCCGGGAAGATTTGCTGTCGGAAGCATGATAGGTCCCTTGGTTCCCCACTTCATTATGATTTCCTTGGTATTTACAAAGAGTACCTCTGCTCTCATACCACTGTTGAATCCGAACTTGAAGCCCTTAAGCGTTGACAGGAAGGGTATAATCTGTGACTCGATATCAAATGACCCCTCATCCTTAAATATACCCTCAACCTTGCCGTTGTAGAGGAATATAGCATCCTGGCCGGGACGGATTATAAGCTTGGAGCCCTTCTTTATCTCCTTGTTCGTCCACTTCCAGAAGAGCATATTCTCATCATACTCCTCCCACTCGACTACATTTGCCAACTGTCCTGAAAGAATTCCCATTTTGTAACCCTCCTGTTATATATGTGATTCCTGCTTTAAAATGTTACACACTACATATTACTTTATCAAAGCGTTTTATCATAGTACTTTTTTACCAACTCGTGATTGACTGTGCGTCACCCGGCTACGCTACTCATCATACTTCTTCGTGAGGTCGATGATATCCTGCCTGGGGTCGCCTGACAGCTCCGCTCTGGCATTTGCAAGGTCTACGTACTCATCTGCCTTCTTGTTAAGGGCATCGAGTCTTGCATTCACATCACCGAGCGGTTCTGCGTAGCTCTCGCCACTTGCCACTGCATTCTGTGACTTGATGATTCCGACCTTAGCTTCAAGCTCAGCTATATCACTCTCGAGCTTACTTGTCAGCTGCTCTACCTTGACTGAGTCTTCAGACGCCGCATCATACTTATCCTTAAGCGGTGCAGCCTCTCTCTCAAGCGTATCAGCTCGCAGCCTATACTGGGCGGCATCACCGGCATTTCCGGAAGCCTCTGCCTCATCAGCGTATCGTCTGAACTTGTCTATCTCAGCAAGCTTCTCACTGTAGCTTGCCGCGGCACGTCTTTCGTTATCACGGATTGCCTCAGCCTCGGCCTTTAGCTGTCCCATATCAGAGCGAACACTGTCGAGATACTTCTTCAGCTTCTTCTCATCCACATCACCGTTCTTCTTAAATATGGCATTTACATTTGATGCCATGATATCTCTGAATCTGCTTAGTATGCCCATACATTCTCCTTGATTTTTTTGTAAACTTATATCTATGTCTGCTCACTATCAATTATATGACTACCCTACATAACACCCATACTCCGGTTATATGCATACTTACCGTTTCGCCCACATGTAGCAGTAGCTCTGCGTACGTGCAGCGAATCTCTCAGTCCCGAGGAGTTCCCGCACCTGTTCCTTAGTGTACCATGCAGCCTCTATTTCTTCAAAGACTGAATCACTGCCTTGTATCTCGCCCTCTGCAGTTCCGACGATACAGACGTTCATCTCATTTGAGAAGCCGACTGCACTGTAGCTGAGTCCGAGTCTGTCCTCTATACTCGTAAGCGTAAGTCCCGTCTCTTCTCTCAGTTCCCTTGCCGCAGCTGCATCGATATCCTCACCCGGATCTATAAGTCCTGCAGGGAGGTTATATACCCACGAGCCGGATGACATCCTGAACTCCCTGTTTAGCAGGATTTTCTCTCCATCAGTGCTGTGTATCATAAGCACCACCGAGTCTGCCTTCTCACCGCGAAGCTCATCATACGTCTTCATATCCGGGTTTCTGCTTATCATTTCATATATCTTCTGCTGTCCGTCGACGGTTTCATACTCGATGTCGTATCTCGTGATGAACTTACCGCCCTCGAGCTTCTTGATCCCCTTAAATTTCATTTATGTAAACCTCACCTATACTAATTTATTCGTTAAAGCCCAACCGAAACTTGCATGCGAAAATCCGCATACCACACATCACTCACTCCGGTCTATGCTCTGCCTTATAGCTTCCATCTCATCATCCATATCTGCCAGGCTGTCGGCACACTTCTTGAGGCGACTCACGACCTCCTCCGGATTACTGATCTGCTTCTTATACTTGAGCTTATGATCCACCGATGCCCAGAAGTCCATGGCTATCGTCCTGAACTGTACCTCCACCTTCATATGCTTCTTGCCCTCCGACAGAAATATCGGTATGTCAAATATCATATGCAGGCTTCTGTAGCCGTTTGGCTTGGGATTTTCTATATAGTCCTTACGGGCCAGCAGCAGTACATCATCCTGCTGCACCAGAAGGTCAGCCAGCCTGTAAATGTCTTCTTTAAACGAGCATATAACTCTGATACCGGCTATATCAAAAAGCTCTGCCTCGATGTTATCCACCGTGACAGACATCCCGCGCCGCATCATTTTCTCGACTATGCTGTTTACTCCCTTTAGTCTGGATTCTATAGACTCGAACGGATTACGATCGTATCTGAGCGAGAACTCGGCGTTAAGCACATTTAGCTTCGCCTCTATCTCCATGATGGCACACTCATACTGTGTCATGAGTCTCTTAAACTCTTTGGTTCCGGCAAGTCTGAGTGCCGTCTCCTCTATTAACTCCTGTCTCAGTTCCTGACTCATCCCCTGACTTGGCTCATCGCCGACAGATATATTACTTGTCCCCAATATACTTCCCTCTCCTTTTATCCTGTAACCGTAAAGTAGATTGTATCCTCCTTATAGGTTACAGTTATCTTCCACTTAAACTTGCTGCACAGGCTCTCTGCCATGGAGAGTCCTATGCCATAGCCCTTCTTCTCACTGTTATGTGACTCATCCTCGCGATAGAATCTGTCGAAGAAACGGCTGTAGTCCACACCCTTGCCTTCCTTATAGGTATTTGATACTGCAAGCGTGAAACCCTTACCACGCTTGTGAAGGCTCAGCGTTACATTTCCACCCTCGTCACAGTACTTAACCGCATTATCGACGAGTATACTCACAAGCTCGTGAGCACCATGCTCATCGCTGTTTATTATAACATCATCCTCTATATCCTGCACCAGCATTATGTCGGAGGTTTCAGCCACCGACCTGAAGCTGTCAGCAACATCAAGGGCCTCCTTCGAGAGATTTACCTCAGTCATCACGATATCATGTGCCTCCTCGAGCTTTGACAGCACTACAAGACGCGATATAAGATCCGACATCTTGTTGACCTGCTTCACTGTGCTCTCGGTCCACTCACTCTTACCGTTTATCATCTCGATAACCTCGGTATTTGCAGAAATCACAGCAAGCGGAGTTTTAAGCTCATGGCTTGCATTAGTTATAAACCTCTTCTGTGCCTCGATATTTTTGGAAATCGGCGCAACAGCCTTCTTTGCAAAGAAGCTCAGTACACATATCAGAAGCAGCATACTTATAAGTCCGATTATCATAGAGAAGCGGCTGAAGAAGTACGTATAAGCCATCCTGCTTGTGCAGTCCATAAATGTTATCTTAGTGCACCCATCCTGGAGCGACTTAACTATATATGCATAGGCTATGCTGTTATATACAATGATGCCTCTGTCACTGTCATCATAGAGTATGATGCTCCTCAGTCTGTTCAGGAGCACCGTGTTATCACTGATTTTACTAACTATATTTGCATAGTCGTCATCATCTATAGCGGCTATATTTTCATCATTAACATTTACTATCTCATCATCCTGATCAAGCGTTATACTGAAGTACCTGACCTCATACTTCGTTTCCGGGGTGATGATGTTCTTCAGTGTTTCATATTTATCTGAATCCGAGTCGGTTATGCTGGCAAGGTCATCCTCCTCTGCCGGTATGAAGCTGTAATCAGATAAGAGCTCCAGAGTGCTGAATATACTCTCAAGCATACTTCTGTACGACACAAAGTTAACCAGTGCCAGGACTATTCCCAGCACCAGAAACATAGACAGCGTCGCTATCAGTATAAACTTAATCTTCAGCTTTCTGAACATATAAGAGTATAGTCTCCTCCCTGATTTCCTTCGATTCGTATATTTGCATCTATGGACTTCAGCTTATTTCTCAGAAATGATACGTAAACCCACACGACTCCACTGTCCTGCTCTGCATCATCCTTCCACACATGAGAGTATATCTCATCGGTGGTAAAGGTTTTACCCGGATTCAGCATGAAGAACTCCATGAGGCGTGCCTCCATACTTGCGAGTCTGACTGCGTTCTCGCTCTTCATTTCCATCTCGGCCATGTTTAGTGTTACCTTTCCGTAGGAGAGCTCTCTTGCCTCGAATCTTGACCTCCTCGTAAGAGATCTGATACGTGCCATAAGCTCTGCCATCTGGAAGGGCTTAGTCAGGTAGTCATCGGCTCCGGCATCGAGTCCTGACACCTTATCATCCATCTGAGACTTTGCCGTAAGGAAGAGCGCCGGTGTCATGTCACCCGCAGCTCTCAGCTCGCTCAGAGCCGTAACTCCGTCCTTCTTCGGCATCATTATATCAAATATCATGCAGTCGTATAACGACTGCTGTGCCGCCTCCACGGCAGCCTCGCCGTCATAGACGGCAGTAACCTCGTAGCCATTATGAGAGAGCACCGCCACAAGCGCTCGTGAGAGGTCCTTCTCATCCTCAGCCAGTAGTATTTTCATATAGTTTTTTCCTTCTCTTTTTTTGTATTTGCTCCGAATCACTCGTCCTCTGCAGCATCTATCAGCTCTTTGATAGTCTGCATCGTAAGGTCACACGACGCCAGCTCATCCGCACAGCGCTTCAGCTCTGCAACCAGCAGCTCCTGATTCGGTATATTCTTCTTATACTTCATCCTGTGTTCCAGACTTGCCCACGTATCCATCGCGATAGTCCTGATCTGTATCTCGACGAAGTACTGTCCGGGTGTACGTCCCAGCACATCAGGAAACTCCGTCTCAACAACCACTATCATATGATAGCTTCTGTAGCCGTTATCCTTCACATGACGTATGTAGTCCTTCTCCTCGACAACCCTGCAGTTATCGAAGCCACGTATCGTTTCGACCATGTCATAGACATCATTTATGAAGGGACATACTATCCTGATACCGATGGAGTCCTTAAGCTCATGGAGAGCCGAACGTGCCGTCTCCGGAAGTCCCTTCCTGCGGCACTTCTCTCTCATACTTTCATCAGTCTTAATCCTCACCGACAGATGCTCAAAGTACTTCTCATCAGTTGTCTCCATAACCTGCCTCTGATACTGCAGTATATTATTTTGTATCCTATCACGCACCACCTGCAGACTGTCATAGTAGTCGCCGTAAATCGTTTCTACTCTCTTTATTCTATCCTTTACATCCTCTGACATTATAACTTTCCTTTATTCATAATCCGTTGTGTACTGTCTAAATATATCAGGTGCTCATATATCACAACCACAGACCTAGTTTCATCAGTCGACATAACCTGATATATCTCTATCATATATCAACACTCCGCATTATATCCCATATTTCTGAAAAAAGCTTGAAACATTTCTTTAAGATTGTGTAAAGACTGTTATAAACAAAAGAGGAGGTGTCGTGCCTTAAAACCACACACCTCCTCCATAATTATCTATCAAAGCTAAATTTAGCTTGCCTTCTTTACAAAATCTATTACGTCTCCATTTTTTTTCAAAATGTTTTCATCAGCCTCCATCTCACTTAGAGACAGCCAAAAGTATTCTCTGCCATCAATTTCAAAATCACCTGGTTTTAATCCATCTACAACAAATGTATAAAAATCATGAAGATACAATCGTTCCTCCTTATGACTCTCAGAGTACTTCGTATGCTTCTCTTCAAAGTCAAACACGCCTCTTATGCCCTCTATAGGAACCTTAAGATCAAGAGATAAATGCTTACGTATATTTTCTATATTATCGTCCAGATTTTCTGTTGTATGATAATTAGGAAAAAGCTTACAGCCCCACCTCTTATCATCATAGACAAGATACTTGTTGGGGTACTCTGAAAAGGTATCTTTAATTAAAACTATAGAGTGTCGATGCACAGTCATAATGTTATTCTCCTCAATCTGCTTATAGATTGTATCAGCATTTACCGGATTAGTACAAGCTTTATAAAATCGTATTGCAAATATAACAATATCCACCATCATAAGACATATCAGAACAATCCTTATGTAAGTATTATTTATACCGGCGATACCTATTGCAAAACCAACGACAGCGATTAGCTTGTCCCACTCTTTTCCAATATTCCTATCTATGTCAGCCTTCTCTAATATAAGCCGTAAACGTGACTTATTTATAACTATGTTGTCTATATCAGTTACTTTGTCTCCCACAAAATTCTCCTTTAATATTCTTTATGGTTACCGACCTAATATTATAGACATATCATACTACCTCATCCGATAGCAAATGATATCTCAGCCTTACAGGCAACCTCTCCGTCAACTGTCGCAACAGCCGTACCGAAGCCGACAGGTCCCTTCACAGCCGTTATCTCACATCTCAGTGTCAGAACATCACCGGGCTTTACCTGTCTCTTGAAGCGTGCATTCTTGATGCCGCCGAAGAAGGCTATCTTACCCTTATTCTCCTCCCTCGAAAGTATGGCAACCGCACCGGTCTGAGCAAGTGCCTCTATTATCAGTACTCCCGGCATCACATGCTCCTCGGGAAAGTGTCCCTGGAAGAAGGGCTCATTTACCGATACACACTTGATACCCTCGGCCCATACACCCGGCTCAAAGTCAGTTATCTTATCCACGAGCTGCATGGGATATCTGTGGGGGATGATTTCTCTAATCTGATTTGAATTTAATTCCATGTCTGAACCTCTATTTTATCAATATATGAGTCATATTCCATATAAAAGGCATGTGTATTGTTGCAACACATACCTTGCCTCATGTAATATGCCTTGCTATGCCTCGTATTTCTTCAGTACTATACATGCATTGTGTCCGCCGAAGCCAAGTGAGTTCGACAGCGCATACCTGATATCCTTGTTTCTACCCTCGTTCGGTACGATATCCAGATCACACTCAGGATCGGGCACTGAGTAGTTAATCGTTGCGGGGATGTATGAATCCTGCAGAGCCTTGGTCGTGATGATAGCCTCAAGTGCTGCGGCAGCACCGAGCAGATGTCCGCTCATCGACTTAGTCGAGCTCATAGCAAGCTCATGCGCGTGCTCACCGAATACTCTCTTAACAGCCTTCGTCTCACCCGAATCATTGAGATGTGTGGATGTACCATGTGCATTTATATAGTCTATATCGTCAGGTGATATACCGGCATCAGCTATAGCCATATTCATACAGCTTACAGCTCCGTCTGCAGACGGATCCGGTGCAGTTATATGGTATGCATCACAGCTTGCACCATATCCTACTATCTCACCGTATATCTTTGCACCTCTTGCAAGCGCATGCTCGAGTTCCTCGATTACTATTACACCTGCGCCCTCGCCCATGACGAAGCCGCTTCTCTCTGCATCAAAGGGTATAGATGCACGATTTCTGTCTGTGCTGGTTGAGAGAGCCTTCATAACTGTAAATCCGCCGATACCCATCTCAGTTATACATGCATCTGCACCACCGCACATCATGACATCCTGGTAACCGTCTCTTATCTTATGGAAGGACTCACCGATAGCGTTGTTGCCGCTTGCACAGGCGGTAACTATACTCTCACACACACCCTTGAAGCCTGTATATATAGCTATCTGACCGGCAGCCATATTTGCGATAGTCATAGGGATATAGAAGGGGGATATTCTCTCGAAGCCCTTCTCGAGTCCCTTTGTATGCTCGGCTCCCTGTGTGATAAGTCCGCCGATACCGCTTGATACTATGGTACCGCAGCGGTCAGCATTCTCCTTCTCCATGTCCAGACCGCTATCTGCAAATGCTTCCTTAGCGGCTATCATAGCGAACTGCGAATATCTGTCCATGTGACGAGCTTCCTTACGGTCGAAGTAGTCCTCGGGATTATAGTCCTTTACCTCGCCGGCCATCTTCACCTTGAAGTTACTTATATCAACTGTCTTTATCTCATCTATACCGCAGACACCGGCCTTTACGCTTGCCCATGTCTCCTCGGTATTATGTCCTATGGGATTGATGGTTCCCATACCTGTTATAACAACTCTTCTCATAGTTTAGTCCTCGCTTCTTACTATTTTCTGCAACTTCATATCGGGCTATATCCAGCCCTAACAACCGCTCTGTATTTTACCACGATTAGTGCATTGCCGCAAATTTCATACGCCACCGAGTTCCGGACTCTATCAGTGCCTTTACGGAAATGTCACTACATTCAAGGTCCTGACAATCTACAGAATCCCCAGTGACTTCAATAGAAGTATAAAAAGCATAAGCGGTGCCACGTATCGAACCATCACTCTGTAGAGCAGCTTACGGTTCATCTTGTGTCCTGTCTTCTCAACCTCATCTATTATGGTCTCAGGCTTCGCAATCCATCCGATAAGTATACATGTACCTATGGCTACCACAGGCATCATGACATTGTTACTTACATAGTCCATGATATCGAGTATCTGTGCCACGGCACCGTTCGGAAGTGTCACCTCGAAGTAGAGCACATTGTAGCCGAGACAAACTATAACAGCCATAACAAGTGCTATCACTGACTCAATTATCGTAGCCTTGCGTCTCTCAAAGCCGAACTTATCTATGAAGCTCGAAACTATAGCCTCAAGTATCGACACACTGCTGGTCAGCGCCGCGAAGAGCACCATCGCGAAGAACAGGGTACCGATTACATTTCCGATCTTACCCATGGATACAAATATCTTCGGCAGAGTGATGAACATCAGTGACGGTCCTGCGCTCATGCCTTCGGTTCCGCTGAATACATACACTGCCGGGATAATCATGACACCTGCCAGAAATGCTACGAGAGTGTCGAAGATTTCTATCTGATTGATGGACTTGATGAGATTGTCCTCATCCTTAACATATGATCCGTACGCGACCATGATTCCCATGGCAACGCTAAGCGAGTAGAACAGCTGACCCATAGCATCCACGATTACACTGAAGAAGCTGCTTACAGTAACACCTTCGAGATTCGGCACTACAAATACCTTGAAGCCCTGCAGACCTGTACGCATTACACCGCTGTCATCTGTGTGCTTTATGGTAAGTGAAAATATCGCTATACCGATAACAAGGATGAAGAGGATGGGCATGAGGATTTTCGACGAGCCCTCGATTCCCTTCTCAACACCTCTGTAAACTATGATGCAGGTTGCGAGCATAAAGATAACCATCATGACGACTGGCTCTACATTTGCTGTGATGAAGCCTGTGAAGTAACCATCCTCAGCAGCCGCAGCTACATTTCCCGTAAGAAATGCTACAAAGTACTTCAGTACCCATCCACCGATTACACAGTAGTAGGGCATGATGAGCATCGGCACTATACATGCGAACCACCCTATCCATCCAAAACGCTTATCCAGTATTCCGTATGCCGTAAGCGGGCTCTCCTTGGTCTTTCTGCCGAGAGCAACCTCTGTAGTAAGCAGTGTAAAGCCGAACGAAAGCGCGAGGATTATATAAACCACCAGGAACAGTCCTCCGCCGTCTCTTGCTGCAAGATACGGGAATCTCCAGATATTTCCGAGTCCGACTGCACTTCCCGCTGCAGCCAGGACAAAGCCTATAGATCCCGTAAACGAATTCCTTTTCTTCTCTTCCATTTTCTCCTACCTCTCATATGAAACTTAATCAAGTAAGGAATGCTGTGTCTCCTCACCCTTGATAGCTCGGCATTCGCCGAATAAATTCATGTGTACCAAAAAACACACCCTTCTATCATAAAGGTTTAAGCAATAAAATCAAGCGAAAACTTGCAATTGACATCCATATCGTCAGATACTATATTTTTTATGGCTTAAACTTTCGATATTTTTGTATATATAAGGCGACGTTATGACTTGCTGTTATCGTCACTATCGTTCCTTATATGTGCTATACACTCGGACTTCGCGGCGTAGAAAACAGCAAAGCCGCAGTTATAGCTGCCATCGAGCCAGTAACTGCGACCTTCATCAGTATATTTTACTTTAAGGAAACGACCGCTTCCCTTCAAATCATCGGCATCATCATGGTCATCGCCGCTATAGTCCTCACTTCCTAAATCATTCATTATTTCACTGCGAAATCTTTCTGCCATATCACACCTTTGCAAGCTCTACATACCACCGGTTACAGGCAGCACCTGACCTGTGATATATGCTGCGTCGTCTGATGCCAGAAATGCAACTGCAGCCGCTACATCCTCGGGGCTTCCGGCGCGTCCGAGCGGTATACTCTTCAGAAATTCAGCCAAAACATTTTCGGGAAGTGACTTCGTCATATCCGTATCTATAAATCCGGGTGCAACAGCGTTACATGTGATGCCACGGCTTCCGAGCTCCTTCGCTACCGACTTCGTCATAGCGATAACTCCCGCCTTAGATGCGCTGTAGTTGACCTGTCCCGCATTACCGGTTATACCTACGATGCTGCTGATATTTACTATTCGTCCGTAGCGCTTCTTCATCATGAGCTTCGACACTGCTCTGGTCGTGTAGAACACACCGCGAAGGTTGGTATCTATAACCCTGTCAAACTCCTCATCCTTCATCCTGATGAGCAGGTTATCTGCTGTAACTCCGGCATTGTTGACAAGCACCTCTATGGTACCTGTTACCTTCAGTGCCTCGTCTACAAGCCTTGCCACATCATCCGGGTTAGAGATGTCTGCACATACTGCCACTGCCTCTACACCCTTATCCTTACATGCCGCAACTGTCTCTGCCGCAGCAGCCTCACTTCCCTTGTAGCAGGTCACTATATTATATCCGTCACCTGCGAGTCTCTCGCAGATAGCTCTTCCTATACCACGGCTTCCGCCGGTCACAAGTGCTGTCTTCATCATTATCTCCTCCGACCACTATCACTCACATTAACACCGCTGCTTTTCATGTGTTTATAATTCTATCAGTGTACCTACTTAACAGCCTCCAGCAGCTTCTCTACATCAGCAGCTGTGCTTACAGAATATACCGGCACATCAGGCACGGTCTTCGCCGCAAACTTACTGAGTGTCGTGCCGGGTCCTATCTCAACCAGCATTTCAACACCCATCTCAGCCATAAGCTTAAGTGTATCATCGAAGTATACACTGCTCTGTACCTGCCGCTCGAGAAGTGCGGGTATGGTCTCATCCTCAGTCTTCTCTCTGCCCACACAGTTGAAGATTACCGGAAATGTCATCTCACCAAAAGCTTCAGTCTTAAACCTCTCAGCCAGGGCATCTCCTGCAGGCTTCATAAGTGATGTATGAAAAGGTCCGCTTACCTTAACGGGAAGGCATCTCTTAGCTCCCATCTCCTTCAGTACCTCGGCCGCTCTGTCAACAGCTGCACTGTCTCCTGATACGGTAATCTGTCCGGGGCAGTTGAAGTTTGCAGGCTCTGCCACGAGTCCGGGCAGCTCCTCAGCCACCTTCCTGCAGCCCTCCTTCACGCTGTCCTTATCCATACCGATAACAGCTATCATCTTGCAGTCACGACCTGCAGCCGCCTCCTGCATTACCTTACCTCTGTAGGCTATGAGAGACATAACCTGCTCCTCGGTAAATACGCCTGATGCATAGAGTGCCGAGTACTCACCGAGTGAGAGTCCTGCAGCAACAGCAGGTCTTATATCATAGCTCTCGAGAAGCTTCGTCATAGCAACCGCAAAGCTTACCATGCAGGGCTGTGTGTACTTAGTCTCGTTAAGTGTCTCAGCGGGACCGTTAAAGCATATATCTCTTACATCAAAGTCCAGTCCTTCAGCCTCAGCCGCCTTATCCATAGCCTCCCTGAAAACCGGATAATTATCGTATAAATCCTCTCCCATACCGACAGACTGTGCGCCCTGTCCGGCGTAGATGAAACCTATCTTCATATTCACTCTCCTTCACATACATATACTCTTATTTCATAATCGCTGGTGAAGTACGCAACCTCACCAAACAATACTGTGTACTGTAATGCAATCGATCACTACACAAGCGAGCGAAGGACATCTATATAATCCAAACCTATACGTTCATCAGGCGTGCAGTTTCACTCAGCACGTGCAGTCCGTCCGTATACATCTCATCGAGTATCTCAGCCACGGGACGAACGGACTTCAGTTGTCCGCATACCTGACCAGCCATGACGGAGCCTGTCTTCATATCACCGTCCAGTACGGCACGTCTTAAGCCGCCGAGTGTAAGCTTCTCGAGCTCGTCACGGGTAGCTCCGCTCTGCTCAAGCTTCAGGTACTCTCTTGCCATCTGGTTCTTCATGATACGAACCGGAGCATCGAGACTTCTGCCCGTTACGCAGGTTGAGTTATCCTTCGAGCGGATAAGCTCCTGCTTATAGTTATCATGTATAGGGCACTCCTCACTTACGAGAAGGCATGTACCTATCTGCACACCTATGGCTCCGAGACACATAGCTGCTGCAAACTGTCTGCCGCTTGCTATACCGCCGGCTGCTATAACAGGTATATCAACCGCATCTATAATCTGGGGCACGAGTGCCATAGTAGTCATATCTCCTACGTGACCGCCGCTCTCGCCGCCCTCTGCGATAACTGCATCGGCTCCCTGCTTTGCCACACGCTTAGCGAGTCCGCTGCTTGCAACTACGGGTATAACCATAGCACCGGCAGCCTTCCACATGTCGATATACTTACCGGGTGTTCCGGCACCTGTCGTTATAACACGTATCTTCTCATCAGCGAGAAGCTGTGCGATATTATCAGCATCAGGATTCATAAGCATGAGATTTACTCCGAATACCTTATCTGTAACGGCTCTTGCCTTTGCTATCTCCTCCTCAACTCTTGCAGCATCGAAGCCACCCGAGCCTATAAGTCCGAGTGCGCCTGCATTTGAAACTGCTCCTGCAAATTCACCGAGTGCGATATTTGCCATACCGCCCTGTATGATAGGATACTTTATACCAAGCATTTCACTGAGTAGCATAATCCTTCACCCATCCTTCCTTTATAGAAGGCCTTTCTAATCATATACTCCGAAAAATCGTAAATGTGCCGTACAGCACACCTACTTCCCCAGCACCATCTGGTCTATGTTGCGGAACTTCTCATATCTCTCCTTAGCCAGTTCATCACCCGTAAGCTTCCTCATGCGGGTTATCTCCTTTGTGAGTATCGTATCGAGCTCATGGTAAACCACCTCAGGGCTCTGATGTATGCCGCCCAGCGGCTCCTTAACTATACCGTCTATTACACCGTACTTATAGAGGTCATCAGCCGTAAGCTTCATGAGGTTACAAGCCTCCTCCGCTCTCGATGAATCCTTCCAGAGTATGGATGCAAAGCCCTCCGGCGACAGCACCGAGTAGACTGCATTTTCGAGCATATAGACAGAGTTTGCGACGCCGATTGCCAGTGCGCCTCCGCTCGAGCCCTCACCTGTAACTATGGCTATAACAGGGCACTTAAGTGCGCTCATCTCAGCGAGATTCTGAGATATAGCCTGTGCCTGTCCGTGTGCCTCCGCATCAAGTCCGGGATAGGCACCCGGTGTATCTATAAATGTTATCACAGGCCGTCCGAATTTCTCTGCCTGTTTCATGAGTCTCAGAGCCTTACGATACCCCTCAGGCTCCGGCATACCGAAGTTAAACTCAATATTCTCCTGGAAGTCATGTCCCTTCCTGTGTCCGATTACGGTTACAGGTATACCGTGGAACATGCCGATACCGCCGTATATACTTTTATCCTCCTTATTCAGGAGATCTCCTCTTTGAACGAAGAAGTCCGTAAAGAGTGCATTTATATAGTCATCTATCTTAGGTCTCTTCGGATTACGTGCAAGGTACACCTTCTCATGGGGTGTAAGTGCAGCAGCACCCGAAGCCACCATGTCATACTCACCATGAAGCTCTGCCAGGAGCTCTACATCGTCGAGCTTCTCAGCATCAGCGATACGTCCTGCAAGCTCGGTAAGCTTCTGATCTATCTCTCTTATCGTTGCCACAGACGCTTCCTCCTTTCGTGGAGTCTGAGAATCTGAGCAAGTGTCTGCTTCATATCCAGACGACTCACTATCTCATCTACAAAGCCGTGCTCCTCAAGATACTCCGATCTCTGGAAGCCTTCGGGCAGCTTCTCTCCTATAGTCTGCTCTATAACTCTGGGGCCCGCGAAGCCTATAAGCGCTCCCGGTTCAGCGAGAGTTATATCAGCGAGCGTAGCAAAGCTGGCACTGACACCACCCGTAGTAGGATGTGTAAACACCGATATATAGAGTCCGCCGTGATCACTGAAACGCTTCACAGCAGCCGACGTCTTCGCCATCTGCATAAGTGAGAGTATACCCTCCTGCATTCTGGCTCCGCCGCTCGCCGTAAATATAATCACCGGCAGATTCATCTTATCTGCAAGCTCAAATGTAGCCGTTATCTTCTCTCCCACGGCTATACCCATACTTCCCATCAGGAACTCACTTGCCATGACTGCAACAACAGCCTTATGTCCCTCTATCTCACAGACACCCGAGAGTACACCCTCGTCAAGTCCGGTCTTAGACTGCAGCCCCTCTATCTTCTCCTCATATCCGGGATAGTCCAGGGGATTTACAAATGGCACACTCGACTTAAGTCTCCTGAAGGTGCCCTGATCTGCAAGTCCCTTTATACGTCTCTGTGCCGATATCTTATGATGCTTACCGCACTTGGGACACACATACAGATTTGCCTTTATCTCGGCAAGGTCCATCTCACAATTACAACCGGAGCAGGTAAAACCTGCTCCGGTCGTGGTATCCTCATCTGATGTCGATGCCTTGTCAGAGGTTGACGTCTTTTCGGACTCGTTATCCGAAACCTGCTCCTCTGCCATCGGCTTCTCAAGCTCTGAGGTCTTATCCTTTTTTGAAAAAAGCTTCATCTCTTCCCTCTAACCTACTGATGTGACTCAGCGTACTCTACAAGGTCCTTAACTGTCTTGATATTGGGGAGATCCTCATCTGTTATAGTTACTCCAAGCACTTCCTCAACAGCCATGCTGATTTCTACAGCATCAAGTGAGTCTGCACCGAGATCGTCTGAGAGCGAAGCCTCAAGTGTTACCTTATCCTCATCACATGCAAGCTGATCTACAATAATCTTCTTAATTTCATCAAACATCTCTTTATTCTCCTTCTTGAGCTTTATTATATATCGCGGAATGTCGCGATACTTACATCATTATATAAAAGTCTTTTGCCTTGTCAAGCATTAAAGCCGATTTTTACGACTTCTTCCAGTCCTGCTCCTTTATCTCAGCACGTCTTATCTTACCACTCGAGGTCTTCGGCAGTTCATCTACAAATATCAGATACTTCGGCCTCTTATACGATGCCAGATTCCTCTTCAGATACTTCATAGCGTCAAGCCTCAGCTCATCCGATGCCGTATAACCGCTTGCAAGTACAACCGACGCCTTGATGGCCTGCCCTCTTACCTTATCCGGAACGGCAGTTACCGCACACTCGAGAACGTACGGCAGCTTCATGATTTCGTTTTCTATCTCGAAGGGTCCGACTCTGTAGCCTGCCGACTTTATCAGGTCATCCACTCTGCCTACATACCAGAGATATCCGTCCTCATCCTCGTAGGCCGTGTCACCCGTATGGTAGTAGCCGTCATGCCATGCCTCTGCAGTCTTCTCCTCATCCAGATAGTAGCCTCTGAAGAGTCCGCAGGGTACCGCCTCGTCTGTCCTTACAACTATCTCACCGGTCTCACCCTTATCACACAGGGTTCCGTCAGGTCTCATCACATGTACATCGTACTGAGGATTCGGTCGTCCCATGGATCCCGGTCTCGGCTCAGTATTTGCCAGATTGCCTATCAGGAGCGTCGTCTCTGTCTGCCCGAAGCCCTCCATGATCTTAAGACCTGTAGCATTATAGAACTTATCATATATCTCAGGATTCAGTGCCTCTCCGGCTGTTGCCACATGCCTGAGCTTAGACAGATCATAGCGTGTAAGGTCGAGATGCACCAGCATCCTGAATACCGTAGGAGGTGCACAGAAGCTTGTGATACCGTACCTCTCTATCATACCCAGTATTTCCTTCGCAAAGAAGTCCTCATAGTCATAGGTAAATATCGGCGCCTCGCACATCCACTGTCCGTAGAGCTTTCCCCAGAGAGCCTTGCCCCAGCCGGTATCACTTACAGTGAAGTGTATACCGTCCGGATCCACCTGATGCCAGTATCTGGCTGTTACATAGTGTCCGAGTGCATACTTATATGAATGCTCTGCCATCTTCGGATATGATGTGGTACCTGACGTAAAGAACATGATGCTCGGGTCAGAGCCTCTCGCATAGTCCTCTCTTCTCTTATACTCCTTCGAGAAGTAGAACATATTTTTGTCATAATCCTCCCATCCGTCTCTGTTACCGCCTACCAGGAAGCGGCACTTAAGCGACGGATAGTACTCTGTTGCAGCCTCAAGCTCTCCGGCCACAACACCGGCTGCCGTACATACAGCAGCATCTATATGTCCCGTCTTAAATCTGTATTCAAAGTCCTTCTGTGTAAGCAGATATGAGCATGGTACAGCGACAGCTCCTATCTTATGAAGTGCAAGCATCGTAAACCAGAACTGATAGTGACGTCTCAGCACTACTATAACTCTGTCACCCTTCTGTATACCCTTGTACTCAAAGTAGTTTGCAACCATATTCGAGTAGTCGGACATATCCTTAAATGTAAATCTCCTCTCGGTGCCATCCTTGGATATATGCAGCATAGCAAGCTTATCCGGATCCTTCCGAGCTATAGCATCCACGATATCATAGGCGAAGTTGAAGTTCTCCTCATCGTAAAATGCCACGCCGCTCAGCACACCGTCCTTATCATGCTTCGTTGCCACAAATCTGCCGGCTATTCCCGGTTCCTCCTTGTAGCCCTCGAACAGCTTATCAGTCACACGTCCGATTCCCTCAAATGTATTCTCTCCCATACTCACATCCTCACATTATATAAGTTTTATCTCTTTCGTCTTCTTACCCAGATAACTATACCTATAATTATCATAACCACAGGCACGATGATTATAAATGTTACTCCGAGTACTATTATATCCTTCGTGGCAACAGTCACATAGGTTGTGCTGATTTCCTTTGCAGGTATAGCCACACTGGTGTCACTCTCCTCAGCTCCCGTAAGGTAGCTCATAACATTTCCGAAGAGCTTGGAGTTGTAGTTTGATATATATGAATCCACTGTATCATCTGTCATGGCCGGTGATGCAAATACAACCACCTTTGTGTCACCCTTTTCAGCGGCAAGTCCGATGGAGAACTCTCCTGTCTCGTCCCCCTCCTCATAGTCAAGGGTTGTAGCCGTGTAGGGGCTGGTCTTAAGGACAGCATTCTCAGAGGTCTTAGCAAGTACATAGACTGACAGGTCATCCTCCTCTGCTGCCTCCTCTGCCTCCACATCATCAGCATCGAGTGCTGATGCAAGTGAAACAGACTCATCAGATGTATCCTCAGCTGTATCATCGTCGTCTGATGTCAGATTCGTAAGTCCCACGCACTGAAGCATGAATACTGTATCTCCGCCGCTGGTACCGTTAGCTGTTGCATTGGTAAGTGACGGTATCAGGTAGTCAGCCTCCTGATAGTAGTAGCTTCTGTCTGTCTCTGTTATGATACCGCTCTCCACTCCTATACCATAGTCCTCAAGTATAGAGTAGAAGTTTGTAAGCGGGCTCTGTGTGTACTGAAGCGTAACATACATACTTCCGCCGTTATCGAGATAATCTCTGATAATCTGTGCCTCGTCCTCATTTATATCGGTCTCGGGTGCAAGTATGATTATCGCTGAAACCTCCGCGGGTATCTCATCAAGTGTTATAAGGTCCACTGACTCTACCTCAGCGTTCAGCTTCGTGATAGCCTCTGTGAAGCCGCTGCCGAGTGACAGCTCATCATTGCCGCCTATAACATATACAATGTCTGTCTCGGTTGATGTTACATATCCGATAGCACTTGTCAGCTGACCCTCTGCATCATAGCCTGTGGTGTCATAGCTGTAGGTATAGTAGTTTACCTCGTACTCATACAGGTCATCGTAGTCCACAACCTTATACTTATCACCGCATACCACAACTATGCTGCCTGTACTTAGAGACTCCGCCTCGTACTGCTCACCGAAGTTCGGCTGCTCTGAAGGGTCTATATACTCAACCGTTATATGCTCATACTCGTCATACTGACCGAGTGTTCTCCTGACACCGGTATCTACAGAGTTCTCTGTATTATATACGTAGAAGGTTACATCCGTCGTAAGAGCCTCGAGTACAGCTCTTGTATCGTCTGTTATATCGTAAACCTTGTTTGACTCCATATTGTATGATGTGTACTTCTCGGGTATCTTCGAGAAGCCTATATTTCCGGCTACGAGTGCCGCTATAACTATAACCGTAAGCAGCAGCGAACCGGTCTTCCTTGCGAAGTTCTTCTTTGTAAATGTACTGCGTCTTGTCTTGATTCCCATAATCGTAAGGAATATAAACACAGCTATCACAGTCACGAAGTAAAGCACAGCCGTAAGGTCTATATATCCTGACTCGAATATCTCGAACCTTGACATGAAGTTCAGTCCCTCGAGCAGTGTGGGAAGCACGGGAACTGAGCTGATGATGTTCTCGATTCCCGTCATAACATATACCAGAAATGTCGCGAGAACAGTCAGCACAGCGGCTACGATAACATTTTCGGTCTTTGATGATATATAGAGACCGATAGCTATAGCCGCAAGTCCGTACAGATAGTAGCCGAGCGCACACGCATAGCTCTCTCCGAGAGGTACTGCACCGTAGCTGCTAAGTATGATCGGGAACAGCGCCGATATTAGCACAGGTATGGTAAATACTGCAGCGAGTGCAAGGTACTTGCCCATAACGAGTTTAAACAGTGACACAGGTGCCGTATAAAGCATCTGGTCTGTCTTGTTCTTCCTGTCCTCTGCGAAGATCTTCATCGTGAGGATCGGGATGGTAACTATGTACAGGAATATAACCGCACCATAGAGGTAGCCTGCATTTGCAAGACCGTTCAGCAGGTTATATACCAGGAAGTACAAGCTCATAAATGCAAATGTAACGGCTACGAACAGCCAGCCAAGTACACCGTTAAAGAATGCTCTGAATTCTCTCTTAAATATAGCTGCCATTATGCATCCACCTCCTTATCCGAGGCGTCTGCCACCGTATTATCGTTTGTATTTTCCTCTGCATCACCATCTGAGGCAGCATCTATATCTTCCAATTCACCGTCTACAGGCTCATCTGAGGCAGCCGTATCATCAGAGACCTCGTTATCATCTGATATCTCATCAGGTGTATCTGCAGCCGCTTCTTCATCAATCTCTTGTTCCGTATCTGACTCGTCATCTGCAGCTTCAGACTCATCATCTGTCACCTCAGTATGCAGTGCATCTATCTCCTCAGCCGACAGCTTCGTATACTTGATGAATACATCCTCGAGAGTATCCATCTCCTCGTTCATAGCTATGATGGGAGCCTTTGCACTCGCACACATATAGAAGAGGTCTTCTCTTATATCTGTATCACCGGGAGTGATGATTTCCACCATCACACCTGCAGGCTGTGTGTTAGCATCGGTCACAGTATACTCTATATCCGTATACTTCTCCGACAGCTTACTAAGCACTCCCTCAAGCACATCTGCCACACATCTTACCTCAGCATGTACCCGTCTTACCTCAGCCTGCTGTCCCTTCTCGAGACCCTCTACGGTATTATCTGCAACAAGCTTACCCTTGGAAATGATAAATACATAGTCACATATCTCACTTACCTCAGAGAGTATATGTGAACTCAGTACAACTATATGCTCCTCGGCATACTCCTTGATAAGCTGACGTATCTCTATAATCTGAACAGGATCAAGTCCGACTGTAGGCTCATCGAGTATCAGTATATCAGGCTCACCCATAAGTGCTGCAGCAAGACCTACTCTCTGCTTATATCCCTTTGACAGATTAGCTGTAAGCCTTCTTCTTACATTTTCGAGTCCTGTCCTTTTGATAAGACTATCTATCTGCTCCTGCATATCCTTACGCGGCACCTTCTTCAGATGCGCTGCAAAGCTCAGATACTCCTCAACTGTCATGTCAGGATATACAGGCGGTATCTCCGGAAGATATCCTATATGCTTCTTAGCCTTCACAGGCTCCCTGAGTATGTCATGACCCTCGATAGTCACGGTACCGCTTGTGGCACCGATATAGCCGGTCATGATGTTCATCGTGGTACTCTTTCCTGCTCCGTTCTCGCCGAGAAGTCCGTAGACCTTGCCCTTCTCAAGCGTGAAGGAGAGGTTGTCAACAGCCTTGTTATCACCGTAAACCTTGGTGATACCTTTTACTTCAACCATCATTTCCTCCATGCATTTAAGATTTATTCAATTAATCCCCTAAATGCAGTCCCTCACATCTATCTTAAAAGCCTCGCGGCTTCCTTCCCGCGAAGACTTACCTTCTATAACTCTATATCCAGCTCCACGGGACAGTGATCTGAGCCGTATATATCCGTATGTATCTTCGCCTCCTGAATCCTGTCCTCGAGTCCGTCAGACACCAGGAAGTAGTCGATACGCCATCCTGCATTCCTCTCTCTCGCACTGAATCTATATGACCACCATGAGTATATATCCGCTCTGTCCGGATAGAGATATCGGAAGCTGTCAGTGAAGCCGCTCTCGAGCAGATCAGTGAACTTACCTCTCTCCTCATCGGTAAAGCCTGCGTTATGGTGATTACTTGCAGGATTCTTTATATCTATCTCCTTATGAGCCACATTCATGTCACCACAGACTATCACAGGCTTCTCACGGCGAAGCTCAGAGAGATACTCTCTGAAGTCGTCCTCCCACTCCATGCGATAGTCAAGACGCTTTAGCTCGTTCTGAGAGTTCGGCACATAGACACATACGAAGAAGTAGTCACCCATATCAAGAGTTATAAGTCTGCCCTCGTTATCATGCTGCTCGATACCCATACCATATACTACCGATACCGGCTCTCTGCGTGTAAATACCGCTGTACCCGAGTAGCCCTTTCTCTTGGCATAGTTCCAGTACTGATGATATCCGGGAAGCTCCAGGTCTATCTGTCCATGCTGCAGCTTACTCTCCTGTATGGCAAATATATCCGCATCCAGCTGCTGAAATGACTCCTCGAAACCCTTGCCGACACATGCTCTTATTCCGTTTACATTCCACGATACAAGCTTCATATCTCAAACCTCCGTCGCCGGATATCCATCCGACATTACACTACTCTATCCTTAAATTAATCCTAAATTATCTGTTAGTTCTCTTTTTCTTTACTGAAGGCATCCGATTCGTATGACTTACACCACATCCCAGCATCACAAGGTATCCCAGTGCAACAGATGCAGCAGCGAAGTCCACCAGATAGTAAACCCCGGTCAGCTTCAGCAGCTCCCCCAGTCCCATAAAGACAAGCGGGTTCATTATAATCATGAGCTTCGGTACTCGTACATCTCCCATGAGTACAAGATACACAAATGAAAGCGACACCAGAACATTTGCCAGGATAAGCGATATCCACATAGGCAGTGCCACGTAATAGTAGATGCTCTCCACTACATTTATGATATCCGCACTCATCAGGCTGGTGTTAAAGAGGAACTTATAGAGCATGGGGATAACGCACATGGAGCCGTGGCTAAAGAGAAATGTCACACACCCGAGTGATGCTCCCGTGTCAAATATCCTGACCGCACGCTTTGCCTCGTAGCCCGCACGCCTCACTGTCACCTTCAGAGCTTTGGTCATGCTTCTGAGACCAATATACAGCATCAGCATAGCTACCGCTGCTACTGCGATTGATATCTCAAACCTCAGGGCCGACATACTCGCCCACGCTGATTCTATGATGCCGTTTCTGACATTTCCCTCACCGTACGCTCCTCGCATCCACTGAGCCACCATCCACAGTCCGGCTCCAACCATGCCTACATACATATCACGTATGGCTTTCCTCTTTCCCTTCACTCTCACTACCTCCGATGTGACTGTGCTTAACATGGATATTGTAGTACCACTTAAACACAGCAGTGCCGATTATTGTAACGTAGCCTATCAGGCTGTATATATCCGGTAACTCTGAAAAAAATATTATACCCCATAACGCAGCAAAAAGCACCTGTGCATAGTCAAATACCGATATCTCCTTTGCAGGTGCATACGTGTAAGCAGCGGTTATGTTCATCTGACCGCCCATAGCTGACACACCAGCGAGCAGCATAAGTATAAACTGCTTCGCCGTCATGGGTACAAATCCAAATATCAGAAATGGTGTCGCAACAAGTGTAGAGAACATGGAGAAGCAGAACACAACCACAGGTCCTCTCTCTCCTCCGTTTGTTGCACGCCTCAGACATGAGTATGCCGTACCTGCACCGAAGCCTCCGAACAGTCCCACAAATGCAGGCAGACTCGCTATACCGGCCGACGGCTTAACTACAAACACCGCACCGATAAACGCCACCACTATTGTTATCCACTCTACCCTGTCGGGCTTCTCCCCGAGTATATATATAGACATAATCATCGCAAAGAATGGCGACATCTTATTTAAGATGTTTGAGTCGGCAAGTCCAAGCCTGTCTATCGCCCAGAAGTTTGCTATAAGTCCGGCTGTTCCGAACATGCATCTCAGCGCCACATACTTAAATGTCGGCTTATATATACGGAAGCCTTCCTTTGATTTTGCAAGAATAACAGCTGACATGCCCGCAGCAACAACATTTCTGAAGAAGGCCTTCTCCATCGTTGGCAGGTCACCCGCAAGCTTCAGGAAGAGCGTCATCAGTGAGAAGCACAGTGCAGCCAGCAGTATATGCAGTATTCCTTTAACCTTATCGTTCATTTTATCCCATCTACAGATAAAGCTCCGGTTTTATCCGAAGCTTTGTCTTACCCAGTATATATTAGTCATCCAGTGTACTGAAGAGTCCGAGTGCCTCTGTCAGCTCGTCGTCCTCAAGCGTGGTAATCGTTATAAGTATTATGAGTCCTTCCTTCTCGATGGCGAACTGAGTTCTGCGTCCCACCGAGCTCTGACTAGCAGGCACATCCAGCGCCGCATATATGTCTCCGAGCATCGTGACCGTGGTAACATCCACATCCTCGTATGCCGCAAGTGACATCGACAGATACTCCTTTGCCGTAAGCCCTGACATCAGATACAGCTCAGGATTTATATATGATATGACTATACTTGCTCCGGTGCTTGTCTTACATGCTATCATGGCATATGAAGTCTTCTGATCGTACGGAGACTTAAGACCGCTCCAGAGATTTATGATATCATCCTCACTTGCATCCGAAACCGATGCAACCTGTGCCTCATCATAGAAGCTCCAGTTTACGTTATCCACCGTAACACTGAAGCCTGCCAGACCATTATAGTAGGTGCTTGCCTCATATATACCCATAGGATATGCATCCGTCTGAGATGCCGCTCCTACCACATCAACCTGTGATGTAAATGCAAGCTCTGCGAGAGCATCTGTAAGAGTAGACCTCTCATCCACAGCCACATCGTCTTCACTCTCTGACTGTCCCTTATCGAAGTTGGGCGATCTGTATGCCGAGTCCTCATCCTCCGAGCCGCAGCCCGTAAGCAGTGTGAGCAGCATAGCTATAACCAGCACCGCTGATATTCTTTTATTCATTATCTTCCAAAACATAACTGTTTTCTCGATTACTTATCGGATTCTGAACTTGCATCTGAACTTGTATCTGAAGCCTCCGAATCACTCTTCTTATCAGACTTCTTCTTTCCGAGCTTAAGCTGAACCTTATCGTCAGACTTCTCCTCTGTCTCGGTCTCCTCTGCTGCTGAGCCGGGCTTCTCAACCTCAGCTATAGCCTTCTTATGCATAGGGATACGACAGTTCTTGTTGTTTCCGAACTCAACTATAACTGTGTCATCATCAGGCACACCGATTACTGTGCCGTAGAATCCGCTCGTTGTCATGATGCTGTCACCGGGCTTGATGGATGCCATCATCTCGCTTTGCTTCTGTGTCTGCTTCTTGTTGGGTCTGATAATCATGAAGTACATAATCACTATCCAGATTATGATTATGAAGAGCATCATGCCCATACCGCCTGATGTCGATGCTGTTGTCGTTGTAGCATCGGTAAGTACTGCTAAGTTAAACATTTTTATCACCTCATATATGTATTACAGCTGCCGAAGCAGCTGCTGTAAGGGACCCGGTTAATTCTCACCGCTCATGCTGTCCAGCATGACCCTCTTATACTCGGCGAAGCGCTTTTCCTCTATCGCCTGCCGAATTTCCTTCATCATATTATTATAAAAGTATAAATTATGCAAGACACAAAATCTCATGCCCAGCATCTCTCCACGCTTCAGAAGATGTCTTATATATCCGCGTGTATATCTCTGACATACAGGGCAGTTACACCTACTGTCTATGGGCGTGTCATCCGTTTCGTACGCTGCATTCATCAGGTTCAGCTTGCCAAAATGTGTATAGACATGTCCGTGCCGTCCGTTTCTCGACGGATATACACAGTCGAAGAAGTCAACTCCTCTGTCCACTGCTTCGAGTATATTGGCAGGTGTTCCGACCCCCATCAGATACGTAGGCTTATCCTGAGGAAGATAAGGTACCGTCACATCAAGTATATGATACATCTCCTCATGGCTCTCACCCACGGCAAGACCTCCTACCGCGTAGCCGGGAAGGTCGAGCTCGGATATCATTTTCGCATTCTCAATTCTGATATCCTCAATAACTCCGCCCTGATTGATGCCGAAGAGCATCTGCTCCCGGTTGATTGTCTCGTCCATGGAGTTTAGTTCATCCATCCTGCTCTTACATCTCAGCAGCCATCTGTATGTCCTGTCAACCGACTGCCTGATATAGCTCTCCTCTGCCTTTGCCGGCGGACACTCGTCGAAGGCCATAGCGATGGTTGAGGCAAGCTTTGACTGTATGTTCATGCTCTCCTCGGGTCCCATGAAAATCTTCCTGCCATCTATATGCGAGTGAAATGTTACTCCCTCCTCGCGGATGTTCCTGAGCTTCGCAAGTGAGAACACCTGAAAGCCTCCCGAATCAGTAAGAATAGGCCGGCTCCACGTTGTAAACCTGTGAAGCCCGCCCATTTTATACACTACATTTTCTCCCGGTCTTACGTGCATATGATATGTATTGCAAAGTAATACCTGGGTTTCTATATCCTCGAGATCCTTCGCACTAACCGAACCCTTTACTGCTGCTGCCGTACCTACATTCATGAATACGGGTGTTTCTATAGCTCCGTGCGGTGTCTCGAGTCTTCCGCGCTTAGCGCGTCCGTCTGTTGTTATAAGCTTATACATTAATCTGTTTTGGTACCAAGTGTTACAGATACTGTTGTCTTCTCATATGAACCTCGTCTGTCTGCTCTGTATACTACTACCGATACCGTATCTCCCGGTTGTTTATTTTCGATCAGCTCCTGCAAATCTTCAATAGTATAAACTTCCGTGCCGTCAAATTCAACTATTATGTCTCCTGCCTGAAGTCCTCCTGTATATGCTCCTGAGTCTGTTGTTACCTCCTTCACATATATTCCCTCGGGGAAGCCGTATATCTGAGAGTACTCGCTTGTGATATCCACTCCCGATATTCCGAGATATGCCTCACTTGAGTCTGTCTTACCGCTCAGGATATCCTCTACGATTTCCATGACATCATTTATGGGAATAGCGAAGCCCATACCCTCAACCGTGCTGTCGACATACTTAACTGAGTTGATACCGATAACCTGTCCCTCTGCATTTATGAGAGCACCGCCTGAGTTACCGGGGTTGATGGCTGCATCTGTCTGGATAAACTTCATATCGCTGTCTGATACTGTTCTGTCAAGTGCGCTTATATATCCGACTGTTACTGACTGTCCGTAGCCGAGTGCATTTCCGATTGCTATCGCAGGTTCACCAACCTGTATGCTGTCTGAGTCACCGATTGATGCTATGGATATAGATGACTTAGTCTCGTCCGAGAGGTCACTTAGATTTACTGCAACAAGTGCTACATCCGAGTCACTGTCGTAGCCTACAACTGTAGCTGTGGCAACCGACTCATCTACGAAGCCTACATTTATCTCGTTTGCTCCTTCTATAACGTGATAGTTTGTAACTATGTAGAGCAAATCATCTGTCTCACCGATGATTATACCTGAGCCTGCTCCCGTGGAATCCTGCTCATATGTCTGGAAGAAGTACTGTATAGTTTCGGTAACTGTTGTGGTTATAGATACTACCGAGGTCTCTGTTGCCTCGACTATTTCAGCCACGTCATATGACACTGTAGTGGTTGAAGAGTCCGTGCTTACTGTGCTGGTCGAGCTGATGGAGCCGTCTGAGCTGCCCGAACCGCTGTCCCCTACCAGATAATCCGTACCATACTTAACCCCCTGAAATGCACCGCCTGCCACAAGTCCGAACACAAGTGCTATGGCTGCTGTCTTCAGGAGCTTACCACCGAAGGAGCTTTTCTTCTTCGCCCTCTTTACATTCTTAGGCTTAGTTGATGTCTGATTTGCAGCCTGGGTCTGATTTGCTCTATGCTCTGCCTCTCCGGCATATGGATTGTAAGCACTGCTTCTCTGCTCGGGTGTCCGGCGATTCACAGACTGTCCTGTCGGCTGTGCACCGGTCGGTCTATCACTATACTGCTGCCCTGTATACCGCTGTGAGGCACCATAGCTATAGCCCTGCTGATATGTGGCTGACTGCCTGTTCATAGACGCCTGCTGAGAGTTCTGCTGTGCGCCACTCATCTGCTGACCTGATGCCTGCTGATTTACAAGCTGCGAACTGCTTGAAGCCGTCTGCTCATCAATCCTCTGCTGAGTGTTCTGCCGTGCGCTGTACTGTCCCGACTCGTGTGCTGCTCTCTCCTCAGAGCTGTGTCTGCCGGCTGTACCATATGTCGGCTCTTTATAAACATCATCCAGTGATGATCCGCTTCTGTTTTCTGAATTGTTATCCATATCTCTTTCCTCCCTATATTACATTTAGTAAGCCGTATCGTGAATGTTTCTGTCTGATACATTTTGTGATATACTTACCTCGTTTCTGATTTGTATTTAATCATTCGAATCTTAAACGAAGCTTAATCACAGAGCTTAAAACCGAGACAAATTATTAAGATTTTCAATCTATTTTATGAAGTTCAGACTATAAAGCAATGCACGAAAGGAAATATGCCATGTTCAGAGTATGGGGAAGGCTTATAAAAGAAAATCACCTCCTGAGAGACACAGTCATAGTCGTGGATGACCGCGACCTGACCCGCACTAAGAAGGTGTATAAGGCTCTTGATGAAATATGCCGTGAGTTTGATCTGGCGGTACCTATCTGGCTCGACAGTAACAAGCAGGATTTCATAAATCATGCGCAGACCAGATTCACCTCAGATAGCTTCGTGGAGTCCATAGACTTCGACTATCTCGACTTCCGTGTTATCGAGGAGGATGAAATCTGGGAGTAGCTGTCTTTGCCGTCATAGTGCCGAAGCAATCAGCAGTACCAGCACTATCACCAGTATTATCTCAAATGTCGGTGCCTTAAGTATGGCATATATAATCTTAAAGGGCAGTGTTATAAAAAAAGCTATCAGCTTCAGTGCTACAAGCAGCACTATAATCAGTAAAAAAAGGGTAATCATTCTTCTCTCCTTACAGCAGTTTTCTCATTACAACTGCTAACACAGCACTATCGCTTCGTATACCACTCTCTCAGTGTCTTCTCAGCCAGTTTACCGTATATGGTAAACTCTCTGTCCTGCTTCATCTCCTCCTCCGGCGGCAGATAAGCCTTCCAGTCCCACCAGAAGTATCCCGCAAACCACGGTATATCCCAGGTTGCCTCCATAGCCGTCTCATAGAAGTCAGACTGCTCCTGCTCATCCATAGGAACATCATATCTATATGCAAAGTCCCAGGGATACATGGAGCATCCTCTCTCGTTTCTTACACCTATCTCTGCAAACATCACAGGACGGTTATACTTCTCATAGCACTCCGTCAGCTTCTCTACCACTCTGCTCCAGCTTCTTCTCATGGCATCCTTACTCAGGTCATCGGGTGTAGTCAGCCTGTAGTAACCGCTGATTCCTATTATATCCACGGCATCCAGCCAGTCGAAGCGGGTCTCATCATCATGATTGATGTTATGCATGATGAGTCCGCTGTATACCTCTCTCACACTGCTTATCATAGTCCTGCAGCGCTCAGAGTTCTTATCCATACCAGCCATCTCGCAGCCGGTGCACAGCATCTCACAGCCAAGTCTCTCAGCCATCACAGCATAGTGTCTCATAAATGTTGTATAGGACTTAAACCACTCGTCCTTATAATCACCGTCATCCGGGAAGTCTATACGTGCTCTCCACACACCGTCGAGGCAGTTAACCATAGGCTTAAGACAAACCTTGAGTCCCATATCGTGTGCCATATTTATGGCATGCACAACCTCCTCATCACTCTGTGTCCTGCCGTATAACGAGAAGATTCTCGTCGAGCAGTAGTTCTCCTGCCATCCGTTTACAACTATACATATCCAGTCCAGCCCGTTGGATGCCAGACGCTTCATAGACTCATACGCTCCGTCAGTCAGATACTCACCCTCTCTGCTGAAGAAGCCCCACGTATATCCCTTACAAAATGTTCTCTCACTCATTATTTTAAACTCCGTATATTTTTATATCAGTGTCTCGCCAAGTTCCGTCACCTTTGCTCTCATAGACGTCTTATCTCCTATTGCCTTTATGATGTCATCCTTCACGGCAAGAGGTATCGCCGTATGAATCGTAACATCAGTTCCGTAGTCAGCCCGTGATACATCCACACCATTTGTCTCGAGCAGATACTTCACTGTGCCGAGATCCGAATACGGCATCCATATATCACAGCTCTCAGCCATAATAAGCTCCCGCACATCGGCCGCCGCAACCGCTGCTCTTGCACTGTCAGTGTAGGCTCGCACCAGTCCTCCCGTACCGAGCAGGGTGCCTCCGAAGTATCGTGTCACAACTATGATTATGTCCGATATTTCCGAGCCTGTAACCACATCAAGTATAGGCTTACCGGCTGTACCTCCGGGCTCTCCGTCATCAGAGAACTTAAGTCTCGGATTATCCGTACCGATACTGTATGCATAGCAGTTATGCCTTGCACTGTAGTGCTGCTTCTTTACAGCACTCAAAAAGGAAGCTGCCTCCTCCTCAGATGATACATTTGCGGCAACGCCGATAAATCTCGACTTCTTAACCACTATCTCGGCGCATCCTGTTTTGTATATTTTCCTGATAGAATCCTGCATAGCTTCCCGATTGATTCCTGATTTATTCCGGCAGTCAGGCCGGTACTATTTATTGATAATCTTTCTCAGCTCATCCATAAATGTATCCGCATCCTTGAACTCCCTGTAAACCGATGCGAATCTTACATAAGCCACGGCGTCAAGCTCCTTTATCCTCTCCATAACTATCTCGCCGATTGTAGAGCTGTCAACCTCCCTGAGTCCCAGATTATATATCTCAGCCTCTATGGAGTCAACACACTTCAGGATGTCATCCATAGAAACAGGTCTCTTATGACAGCTTCTGATGATACCCTGCTCTATCTTATCTCTGTCATAGGGTTCGCGCGTCCTATCCTTCTTGATAACCATGACAGGCGTGACCTCTATCTTCTCATATGTGGTAAATCTCTTGCCGCATGCATCACACTGGCGTCTTCTCCTTATGGCGAGATTATCCTCGGCCGGTCTGGAGTCTATAACTCTGGTATTATCCTCTCCGCAAAACGGACACTTCATACTGCTTCCCCCTGTATGTTGGATTTTATACACCATAATTTATCATAGTTTTGTGCACTATGCAATCCTTGTAAATGCCTTGATACGTCTGTATTTCTGCTGCTTAATCCGAATTTTGTTGCATTTGTAACCGTACTATTATAAGATGTTTCTCGTTTGGATTTTAATTATTTAAAGGGAGAGGTGCAATCATGAATTCAAAACAGCCAACCAAAAAAAATATTGTCATATGCTATATAGCCGGAGCGGTTATCACGCTCCTCGGAGTTTTCATGCTGCTGATAAATGCAGGATGGATATTTGCAGGTAAGACTGAGGGAAGCATCAATCAGATGCTGCTCGACGGCACCTATATAGAGCATGATTCAGACAAGTATGAGCTGTCCTGCGACCTGGCTCTCTGGAACTATGCTGAGACAAAACACACCTACGGATTTATCCCCGTCGGTACAGACCAGCACTATATGGTTATGCTCTACACCGACAGCAGCTATGAGCATGCTATCATCTGCTCTGTAAAGGTTAAGAGCTCATCGGATATCAAGACTCTTGATAATCTGGTAGAGTACTCGTGGTCCGATGATGACAGTCTGGCTCATGTGGCTCCGCTGTTCGATGTAAGTGTAAATACACTGTCCGGTGAGATAAAAACCTACTATCACGATGGACTCGACGAACTGTTCGGCGATGTATCTGACATGGAGAGCGAGTACGGAGTAACCATAACAGACTATGAGTTTGATGCCACAGGCACAAGACTCGGAACAGGTTTACTGTACTTTGTATTCTTACTACTCGGTCTGTTCTGCATATACTCCGGTCTCAAGCAGTCTAAGCAGCTGAAGGAGGCTGAGTCAGCTCCCCGATACGGCAGTCAGTATGGCACGACGTACGACCAGACTCAGTACGGTAATCAGAACGCCGGTCAGTACAACGCCCAGGCTCAGTACGGTAATCAGGGCAGTCAGTACAACGCCCAGGCTCAGTATGGCAGTCAGAGCCGGTACGGTACTCAGGCGCAGTACGGTCAGTCATCCGGAACATTCGGTTACGAGCCCGGTACAGAGAATCAGTCATCGGGTACATTCGGTTACGAGCCCGGTACAGAGAATCAGTCATCGGGTACCTTCGGTTATAAGCCCGGTACAGAAAATCAGTCATCGGGTACCTTCGGTTACGAACCCGGTACAGAAAATCAGTCAAGTCAGACGACAGACACTGACTATAACAACAATTTGTAAGGATATACCAAATGATACTTGCATGCCAAAATATATGTAAAAGCTTCGGTGACACTGATATCCTTCGCAGTGTCACCTTTCATATTGAAGAACGTGAGCGTCTTGCCATAATCGGCATAAACGGTGCCGGTAAGACCACTCTTCTTAAAGTCATTACGGGAGAGACAGAGCCTGACAGCGGTCAGGTCTTCATAAACAGCCAGACAAGACTCGGCTATCTGTCTCAGAACAGTAATCTGAATCCCGGGAATACCATATGGGAGGCGCTCTCCTCTGCTAAGAGCTATATAACAGATATAGAGGCGAGAATGCGCGAGCTGGAGAAGTCCATGGAGACAGCAGATGAGACCTCTCTCTCAAAAATCATGGAAACATACAACCGCCTCTCTACCATCTATGACAGAGAGAACGGCTACGCCGCTGAGAGTGAGATAACAGGTGTAATCCGCGGTCTCGGCTTCGACACTGATGATACAAGGAAAATCGGCGAACTCTCCGGAGGTCAGAGAATGCGTGTAACTCTCGGCTATACTCTGCTGCTGCATCCGGATATACTGCTGCTTGATGAGCCGACAAACCATCTGGATATAGCATCCACGAGATGGCTTGAGGGATATCTGTCATCCTTCCCCGGTGCTATCATCGTTGTAAGTCATGACAGATATTTTATAGACCGCGTCACGACTAAGATTGTGGAGCTGGATAACGGTGTTGCGACAACATTTAATGGAAGCTACTCCTTCTACAGCAAAGAGAAGGCGAAGCTGCGCGAGCTCCGTCTGCGTACTTATATGAAGCAGCAGGCCGAGATACAACACGAGGAGGCTGTTATAACGAAGCTGAAGCAGTTCAATCGTGAGAAGTCGATAAAGCGCGCCGAGAGTCGCGAGAAGAAGCTGGACAAGATGGAGGTAATGGATAAGCCTACCGAGGTGCGTAGTGAGATGCGTCTCACTCTCGAGCCTTCAGCCATATCCGGTGAGGATATCCTGACGGTCGAGCACCTTGCGAAGAGCTTCGATACAACTACTCTCTTCAGTGATATAAATATAGATATAAAGCGTGGTGAGCACGTGGCTCTGATAGGTGCAAACGGCACAGGTAAGTCTACAATACTTAAGCTGATAAACCGTATGACAGCGAAGTCCGGCGGCACCATCACCATCGGATCACGTGTGAGGATTGGCTACTATGACCAGGAGCTGAGTAACCTGTCGCCTGATAAAACACTCTTTGAGGAAATATCGGACAGATATCCCGAGCTTACTCAAACACGTATCAGAAATGTCCTCGCAGGCTTTCTCTTCACCGGCGATGACGTATTTAAGAAAATCGAAGACCTCTCCGGTGGTGAGAGGGGGCGTCTCAGTCTCGCCTGCCTCATGCTCTCTCCTGCCAACTTCCTGCTGCTTGATGAGCCGACCAACCACCTGGATATCGTATCAAAGGAAATACTCGAGGATGCACTGTCTGCATATACAGGCACTATACTCTTCGTAAGCCACGACAGATACTTCATCGATAAGATAGCAACCAGAATACTCGATCTAAGAGACGGTGATATAACCTCATACACCGGTAACTATCATGACTACGAGGAGCAGCTGTTGGCATCAGGTCAGACGACTGTGTCACATATTTCGACAAGTACTCCTGACTCAGTCATCACGGCAGCTAAGAACGATTATCAGGCAGCCAAGGACATGAAGGCTAAGGAGCGTAAGCGTCAGAACGATATCAGAAAGCTCGAGGATGAGATAGACTCTCTCGAACAGAGACACAGTGCCATAGACACTGAGATGTCAGAGAATCCCACCGATGCTGCCCTGCTTGGTCAGCTTGCTGCTGAACAGACTGAAATAAGTGAACGACTTGAGACACTCTATGAGAGATGGGAGGAGCTGCAGTAGCTTCGGGAATCTGCGCCATATCAACCTGACTGCCACAATCTGATTCATTATTAAACAGGAGCCTGCGACGCAGGCTCCTGTTCTTTATCTATAATTTACGACGGCAGCATATTCAGAATCATCAGCAGTATACATACCACCACAAAGGCTATCATACCCGGATTCAGTATGGTATGTCTGAACTTGAGCACAGGATTACCGTGATACAGCTTCATCTTGCCTATATTCAGGGCGAAGCATATCACACCGATAAATCCGCACAGCAGATATATACATATATGTACACCGTAGAGCATAACCCCCGGATCCGACAGCATTTCAAATATAAGCTGAGCGTCAGGACCTTCATCTCCGAATTCCGCAAGCTGCGTTATATAGTCCTGCTTCATGAGGCTGAGACACAGCATCGGCATAAATCCGCCCATGAAGTTTACTATCTGGTGCATGATTATGGTGTACTTAATCTGCCCCGATATCATATATACATAGGCAAATATCATGCCAAGCATAGCTGCATAGAAGAACTGATACAGATTCATATGAAACAGTCCGAACATGATACCTGACAGAAATACTGCATGGCTCGGTGAGTATACTCCTATCGCGTCTATAAGAAGCTTCCTGAAGAGAAGCTCCTCCACTATAGGACCGACTATAACCACGAGTATCAGGATTACTACCATATTTTGGTCACCTATTATATCCATGGTTGAGTTCTGTATCTCCGTACCTGTGACCGAGCTTATAATCGACGCAAGTACATTTCCGATGAGATTTCCCACGAACATACAGGTTATACCTATCATGAAGTACTGCAGGAGTTTACCGAGCTTTACCTTATTAACGGCAGGCTGTGTAAAGCCCTTCCTGCGAAGCAGCAGATAGCACACGGGTGTTCCGACTATCCACATAGGAAGCGTTCCGAGCAGCATGGTAGCTATGCTTGTGCCGTACACATCCGGAAGCAGCTCTCTCACAAGCAGCTGCGCGGCGACAACAGCTATCATAATCACAGCCATATATATACAGTAGCTGAGCCCTGTATATGAGTATCTCTTCTTCAAATACTTCAGCTCATCCTGTGTATCGTTATTTATATCTTCGTTCATATTTATATCGTTCTGCATACTGTTTGATTTATCTCCTCTGTTCTGTTAAACTACGTAGGTCACACGATACATAATCTAACACACATCGGAGGAAATTAAAATGTCAAATGATATGAATATAGCATGCCTCGATCTCGAGGGTGTACTTGTACCTGAGATATGGATAGCTTTTTCAGAGGCAAGCGGCATACCCGAGCTGAAGCGTACCACACGTGATGAGCCGGATTATGACAAGCTCATGAAGTGGAGAATCGGAATACTGAACGACCACGGTCTCGGCCTTAAGGAGATTCAAGATACCATATCAACCATCGACCCGCTTCCCGGAGCAAAGGACTTCCTGGATAAGCTCCGCGAGAGAACTCAGGTTATCATCATAAGTGATACCTTCACACAGTTCGCAGGACCTCTCATGAAGAAGCTTGGCATGCCGACACTCTTCTGCAACACTCTGGAGGTTTCCGAAGACGGTAGGATCACCGGCTTCCGTATGAGAACAGAGCAGTCCAAGCTTGCTACCGTCAAGGCTCTTCAGTCTATCGGCTTCGAGACTATCGCAACCGGTGACAGCTTCAACGATCTTGGTATGATACAGGCCAGCAAGGCAGGCTTCCTCTTCAGGACCACTGATGCCATCAAGGCTGACTATCCTGAGCTTCCCGCATACACAGAGTATGACGAGCTGCTCGAAGCCTTCACAAATGCACTGTAAAGCAGGCTGATTTCATGCCATTCGGCTCACTAATAACACGCACCGAAAAGAACGGGATACGCAGCATGCGTATCCCGTTCTTTTTATTCCTTCTATGCGCGGCAGCTATACCGTAACCACCAAAGGCATGACACGGATTCATGAGTCAGCGTAGGATATATAGCTACTATATACAAGCCAGTGCTTCCGTTACATTTGACACATATATTATCTCGATTCCGAGCTTGTCCAGGTCCTTGCTGCGGTTTGAGGCCGGCACCATAGCCCTGGCATAGCCAAGCTTCTCCGCTTCCTTAACTCTCTGCAGGACTCCTCTTATACCTCTTATCTCACCGGCCAGTCCTATCTCACCCATGATTACTATATCATCTCCCACGGCTCTGTCTCTGAAGGATGATGCTATGGCACATACTATACCGAGGTCTGTGGCCGGATCCGATACTCTCATACCGCCGGCGATATTTACGTAGCAGTCACAGCCCGAGAGCGACAGACCTCCCCTCTTCTCAAGTACCGCTATCAGCAGGTTTACCCTGTTATAGTCCAGACCTACCGCCGTACGTCTCGGCAGGTTGAAGCCTGACTCCGTACAGAGTGCCTGCAGTTCTATCAGCAGCGCCCGGGTTCCCTCTATAGTTGCCACGACTACAGACCCCGATGCACCCTTAGGTCTCCCTGACAGGAAGAGTCCGGACGGATCTATAACCTCTTCAAGTCCCGTATCAGTCATATTAAATACTCCAATCTCGTTTGTGGAGCCGAATCTGTTCTTGTTAGCTCTCAGCATCCTGAAGCCGGAGTTTCCGTCTCCCTCGAAGTACAGCACCGAGTCCACCATATGCTCGAGTGTTCTCGGTCCCGCCACGGTACCCTCCTTAGTTACATGACCAACTATAAATACTGCACAGCCCTTGGTCTTTGCTATAACCATAAGACGTGCGGTCACCTCTCTCACCTGTGATATGGTTCCGGGAGCCGTATCCACCGCCTCTGACTCTATAGTTTGTATAGAGTCTATAACCACTACATCACATGACAGACTGTCTATCACAGCCTCTATATTCTCCATGCTGTTATCACTAAGCAGCATGAGTCTCTCATCATATGCTCCGAGTCTCATACCACGCATCTTAATCTGTGACATGGACTCCTCACCGGACACATAGAGCACCCTCGTATCCTTAAGCACCAGATTTCTGCACATTTCCAGGAGCAGCGTCGACTTACCTATACCCGGATCACCGCCCACCAGCACAAGCGAGCCCTTCACTATGCCTCCACCCAGCACTCTGTCAAGCTCTGTTATACCCGTGGTAATCCTCGTCTCCTCGGCGGATGATACATCCTTTATACTGACTGCCTTCGGTCTCTCAGACAGCATCATGCTCTTTGCAGTCTTAGAGCTTCCCGTTACTACCTCCTGCTCTACAAATGTATTCCATTCTCCACAGCCCGGACACTGTCCCAGCCATCTCGACGCCTCATATCCGCACTCCTTACAAAAGTACACCTGCTTTTTCTTTGTCTTACCTGCCATAGCTCTCCTAACCGTTTCGGACACCGTGTCCGATACACTGCGTATATAGATAGATATGGCAGATTCAATATGAACCTGCCATATATTTGCTTACTATTTAGTTTTGTGTAGTCTATGCTTTCTCGATATAAACCTCTACCAGATCATTTGCCTCAAGCTCGACTCCTATGTTGAGCTTACCTCCGAGGTTTGTCTTCATCTTACCGACATAAACATCATCGACGTGAACTCTGTACTCCTGCTCAGGCTCAAGCTCCAGTGTAACCTGTGCATCCTTATCACCCTCTACCTTGAATCTGATCTTATCAGCAGTGGCCATGAAGCCGTGAACTGCTGTACCGGGAACTGATTCATATACAAACATTCCGTTCTTCTCAAGCTTCGTTATCTCATCGAAGGTCTTAATCTTGTAGCTGTCACCGTGATACATGAAGCCGTCCTTCTTTGTCTTGGTACCCAGCATGTAATTACCAAAGCTGAGAGCACCATCCTCCTCCTCGTGAATCAAATCTTCAACAACCGCCATGTTGCGTAACCTCCCCGTTTTTATATGTTTAATCTTATCAAAAAAGCTGCCTTATTTCAACAGAGTCTTCCTTAATTCCGACTCGTATTTTGCCGCCCTTCTCTATACTCTCGGACAGCATAAAGTCACTGAGCGGATCCTCTATATATGTCTGCAGTGCACGTCTGATTGGTCTGGCTCCGTACCTCTCATCGTACCCTCTCTTAAATATATAGCTTCTGACTGCCGGCGTAAATGTAACCTTAACACCTGCTGCCTTCTCAACACGCTCCCTTAGTTCATCCAGCTGCAACCTGACGATGCTCTTTATCTCATCCTCGCTCAGCTGTTTAAATACAACTATCTCATCGAGACGGTTTATAAACTCAGGTCTGAAGAGCTTCTCGACCTCCTCCATGACTCCGTCACGCATTCTCTCGTAGCTTTCTTCCTTTGTAGGCTGCTTTCCTACAAAGCCCAGTGTCCCCGGGTCTATAATCTTCTCAGCTCCGAGATTCGAGGTCATGATGATGATTGTATTCTTAAAGTCTATACGGCGTCCCTGAGCATCGGTTATGATACCGTCATCAAGTACCTGCAGCAGTACATTAAATACATCCGGATGTGCCTTCTCGACCTCATCAAACAGTATAACACTGTACGGATTCTGTCTCACACGTTCAGAGAGCTGACCGCCCTCCTCATAGCCTACATATCCGGGTGGCGAGCCTATCAGCTTTGATACACTGAACTTCTCCATATACTCTGACATGTCCACTCTTATAAGATTCTTCTCATCACCGAAGAGTGCCTCTGCAAGTGTCTTCGAAAGCTCCGTCTTACCGACTCCTGTAGGTCCGAGAAACAGGAACGCACCTATGGGTCTCTTCGGATTCCTGAGTCCTGTTCTGGCCCTCTTTATAGCTCTTGCCACAACAGACACTCCCTCGTCCTGACCTATGACTCTTCTGTGCAGTGTATCCTCAAGCTTCAGCAGTCTCGACTGCTCTGTCTCGCTGATTCTTGTAACAGGTATATCAGTCCATATAGCAAGTGTTTCAGCTATATCATCAGCGGTAACAGTCAGTCCGACATTTGTCTGACTCATAGCTCTCAAATTCGTGATGTAGCCATGCAGCTTACGTGCCTGAGCCATATCATCCTTTCTCAGTGCCTCCTCAAGAGAGAGCTGCATATCACTCAGTCTTCTTCTGTCAGCTCCGAAAACCATCTCCTTACTGATACCGACTCTGTCCATCACCTTATGAGCACAGGACTCATCCATAAGATCTATGGCCTTATCCGGCAGAAATCTGTCATTTATATATCTCACTGACAGCTGTACCGCAGCCTCTATGGCCTCTTCAGTGATCTCCACACCGTGGTACTCCTCATACCTCGGAGCCACCCCTCTGAGTATATCGACTGTAGCCTCCGGTGTCGGCTCATCTACATCCACACGCTGAAATCTCCTGGCCAGAGCACTGTCCTTCTCTATATGCTTCCTGTACTCAGTCACCGTTGTCGCACCGATTACCTGCAGCTCACCTCTGGAAAGTGCAGGCTTCATGATATTTGCCGCATCGGATGCAGAGCCCTCGGAGCCACCGGCTCCCACCAGAGTATGCAGCTCATCGATGAAGAGTATCACGTCCCCGCGATTCTTTAGCTCATCGAGCACATTCTTCATCTTCTCCTCGAACTCACCTCTGTACCTGGTGCCTGCAAGGAGTGATGATATATTCAGACTCAGCACCTTCTTCTTCATCAGATGATCCGGTACATTTCCGACCGCTATCATACTTGCGAAGCCCTCAACTATGGCAGTCTTACCGACTCCCGGCTCGCCAACAAGACACACGTTGTTCTTAGTCCTTCTTCCGAGTATCTGTATCATCCTGAGCAGTTCATCGGTTCTGCCCACAAATGTATCGAGCTCACCCTTCTCAGCCTTGTCGCTGATATTTACTGTGTACTCCTCAAGTATGCTCTTCTTCTTTGCCTGTCTGCTATTTGCAAGCTTATATACTCTCTCTGCGGTAATCCGGCTCATGCCACATGACATGAGCAGCTCCTTATAGACCTTTTCCGTATTTATGCCCACGTCCTTAAGGTGAGCATAAACATTTGATGACTTGTCCCTGAGAAGTGCCATCAGGAGATGCTCCGTTCCGACCTCACTGCACTTCATGGATCTGGCTTCCGTTTCAGCCGACGATATCACAGAGTACGCTCTCGTAGAGTATTCCAGACGTTTCTTCTTGCCGAGCTTCGGGATGCAGTACTTAACCGAAGCCTCTGACAGCATACCCGACGTATAACCGTTCTGCAGCAGCACCTTATATGCGGTACCGCGTCGCAGTCTGTATAGCCCCATCAGTATATGTATGGTCTGGATATATTCGCAGTTTCCGACTGCCGCTATGAGCTTGGCACTTGCCAGTGCCTCATCGGCATATGCAGAAAACCTTATATCATCAAGCTTCATCTATTGCCTTTCCTATATCATGTCTCATATACTTGTTATCGAAGTCTATAAGCTCTGTTGCCTTATATGCCTTCGCACGTGCATCCTTCAGGTCGTGTCCGAGAGCCGTAACTCCGAGTACACGTCCTCCGTTTGTCACAACCTTACCATCCTTAAGTGCAGTACCTGAGTGAAATACAAAGTAGTCATCCTTATCCTTGAAGTTCTCAAGACCTCTTATCTCATAACCCTTCTCATACTTAACAGGGTATCCGTCCGACGCAAGCATAACACATACAGCTGCATTATCCTCGAACTCCAGCTTTATCTGATCGAGAGTACCGTCAGCACAAGCCTCCATAACATCTATGATATCGTTCTTCATTCTGGGGATTACGACCTGTGCCTCGGGATCGCCAAAGCGTGCATTATACTCCAGTACCTTGGGTCCGTCAGCTGTAAGCATCAGTCCGCAGAACAGCACTCCCTTAAACTCACGTCCCTCAGCCTTCATAGCATCAATGGTAGGCTGGTATACATACCTCTGACAGAAGTCTGCTATCTCATCAGTATAGAAGGGGCTCGGTGAAAATGTGCCCATACCGCCGGTATTAAGTCCTGTGTCCCCATCACCAGCTCTCTTATGATCCTGTGCAGATGTCATGGGAAGTATGGTCCTACCGTCGCTGAAGCAGAGCACTGACACCTCTCGTCCTGTGAGGAACTCCTCTATTACGACCTTATCACCGGCATCTCCAAACTTCTTGTCCACCATGATTTCCTGTATACCGTCGCGTGCTTCCTCTATAGTATTACATATCAGCACACCCTTACCAAGTGCCAGTCCGTCTGCTTTGATAACATACGGAGCCTTTATCTCCTCGAGGAAGCTCAGAGCCTCGTCTGCATCCTCAAATGTCTTCGACCTCGCCGAGGGTATATTGTACTTATGCATGAGGTGCTTCGAGAAGGCCTTGGATGCCTCTATAATGGCTGCATTCTTCCTCGGACCAAAGGTCTTGATGCCTGCGTCTAAGAATGTATCCGCAACGCCTGCCGCAAGCGGATCATCCGGTGCAACTATAACAAAATCCACAGCCTTGCTCTTTGCAAATGCAAGCAGCTTATCCTTATCCATAACCGATATATCCACACACTCTGCTATCTCAGCTATACCTGCATTTCCGGGAGCCGCATAGAGCTTCTCCACTCTCGGGCTCTTACTGACTGCCCATGCTATGGCATGCTCTCTTCCGCCTCCGCCTACTATCAGAACCTTCATCTTATGTCCTCCTGATTTTTATACTTCACCTTACCGTTTGCTATCATATCTATAGCCTGCGGCATAATCTTCCACTCTGCCTGCTCCATGATACGTCTCTGCAGTGTCTCAGGTGTATCACCCTCCTCTACCTCCACAGCCTTCTGGAGTATGATGGGACCTGTATCGGTTCCCTTATCTACGAAGTGTACCGTTGCTCCCGAAACCTTGACTCCCCGGCTAAGTGCCGCCTCGTGAACCTTGAGGCCGTAGTAGCCCGTACCACAGAACGAAGGAATAAGGGAAGGATGTATATTTATAATCCTGCCCTCATACTTATCGATTACATTTTCGGGAATAACAACAAGAAATCCGGCCAGAACTATAAGGTCCGGACTGTAGGAGTCAAGCTTTGCAAGGAGAGCGTCGTTAAACTCCGCCCTCGTTCCAAAGCTCTTCGGTGAGAGTACCTCAGCCGGTATACCGGCTGCAGCCGCTCTCTCCAGCGCATATGCGCCGGGATTATTGCTGATAACACCGACTATCTCGGTGTTTGTAATTTCGTGACTTGCCACCTTATCTATGATGGCCTGGAGATTTGTGCCGCCACCTGACACAAGCACCAGTGTCCTTAGCATAGTACCACTTCCTTATCTCCGGAAATGGTCTCTCCGAGTATAACAGCCTCTTCGCCGGATGCCTTAACTGCCTCTACTGTCTTATCTGCATCTGCCGCATCAACCGCAAGCACCATGCCGATACCCATGTTATAGGTATTATACATAACATGCTCCTCAACTGAGCCTCTCTCTGCCATTATCTTAAATATTGCCGGAACCTCATAGGATGCCTTGTTTATTCTGACTGATACCCCGTTAGGAAGCATTCTGGGAATATTCTCATAGAAGCCGCCTCCTGTTATATGGCTTGCTCCGAGTATCCTTACTCCGCTCTCCTTTACGGATCTCAGTGCCTTTACATATATCTTGGTGGGAGTGATAAGTGTCTCACCGAGTGTACCTCCGAGCTCAGGTATATACTCACCGAGCGCTTCGGGTGTCATATCAAATATCTTCCTTACGAGTGAGAAGCCGTTACTATGCACACCGCTTGACTTGATGCCTACGAGTACATTTCCGGGGACTATGTCTTTACCCGTGATGAGGTCCTTCTCATCTACAACACCTACTGCAAAGCCCGCAAGATCATACTCATCCTCGGGATAGAAGCCGGGCATCTCTGCTGTCTCACCACCTATCAGTGCTGCCGAGCTCTGCTTACAGCCCTCTGCCACACCACTTACGATAGTTGCTATCTTCTCGGGATAGTTCTTGCCGCATGCTATATAGTCAAGGAAGAAGAGAGGCTCTCCTCCGGCGGTTGCTATATCATTTACACACATAGCTACGCAGTCTATACCGACTGTGTCATGCTTATCCATGATAAATGCAAGCTTGAGCTTCGTTCCGACTCCGTCTGTTCCGGATACCAGCGTGGGCTTCTCCATATCCTTGAAGGCACTCATGGAAAATGCACCCGAGAACCCGCCTATATTCGTCAAAACCTCGGGTCTCATGGTGCCGCGTATATGCTCCTTCATAAGCTCCACGGACTTATATCCCGCCTCTATGTCAACTCCAGAATTCTTGTAATCCATCTCTTTCCTCCAGCTTATAATATTTTATATGCAGATACTTAAATGTATCCTACTTGCCCTGTCTGCCGACTGCCTCATCAGATCTGTCCATAACCTTGATGTTCAGTCCCTTATCTACAGTCTCTTCAACCATAGTCTCCTCCGGCTCAGCCTCGTCCTTCTTTGTATCGTCATCAAACGGCAGCGACAGCTGACCGTCGTCGTGTGCCATAGCCTTCTGTCGCTCATGATACAGCTCCTCGGAGAGCAGATCACTCAGCTCAAGTATCTGGCTGTATCTGTCCTCCTTCTTCATCTCTGTAAGATTGCCCATAAGCTCGGCTCTGTTCTCTGAGATACTTCTCAGCTTGTCCTCTACTGAGTTCTGCATCCTCTCAAACTCCTGACTTACCGAGTCGAAGGAGCTCTCTATAAAGTGTGACAGCTCAGTCAGCATCTCGTCAGTATATATGAGGGAGGCAGCATATATATCACTTGCATTTCTGAGAGACTTCCTCTCCTCACGGGAGAGCTCCTCCTCTCTGTAGGGATATACCTCGTCGTCGCGTCTCTTGGTTACACGTATACGACTTGCCTCCTTCTCAGCCTTGTAAACTATCTCCTTTGCCTCACTCTCGGCATCGCGAATTATAGCAGCCTTCTTATCATTTACACTTCTGTACTCATCCAGCTCGCGAAGCACAACCTCTGATATCTTATCTATCATCGTGAGCAACTCCTCGCGGTCGAGCACAGCCCTGTCACCTCCCGGTGCATCCTCTATCTTATTATGAAGTCCCTTGAGCAGCAACTCCGCTCTTGAGTTATACTTACTTTTCTTATCCTGTTTCATCTTGTACCTGTTCCGTATTTTCTGAGTCCGTTTACCGCGTAGCTTATAAAGTATGCCACTCTCCGTGCAAACGGCAGCTTCATGTATTTGTAGACCCTATATGTCATCGCTGCAGATCTAAGCTTGTTGCCTGACCTGCTACCCTTACTCACCCTGTACTTAAGGAGCGGTCTGTCGATACCTACCGCATAACCTCCATCTCTCAGAATCGTAAGCCACACAGCATAGTCCTCATGGAGCTCTCCCTCCGGAAATGGATACCTCTCCGCCACATCCTTCCTCATAAGCACCGATGAGCAGTTTATGTGATTGGACCTAAGCATAGCTGTATAGTCTATATATCGCCTGCAGGGTATGTACTTATTCAGGTTTCTGCCCTGCTCATCTATAAGTGCACGTCCTGTGCAGCATATAACTGGTGCCTCACCGTGTCTCCTAACCTTACTCATACAGCGAAGCTGCAGCTCGAGCTTATCAGGACTCCACATATCGTCCGCATCCAGATATGCCACGTACTCTCCGCAGGCACAGCCTATTCCGTAGTTTCTGGCACTTGCCGCTGAACCGAGTCCCTCTGCTGTAACTACCCGAAGTCTCTTGTCGTTTACTATTTCGATATCATTTACCGAGTCCATGTCAAAGCTGCCCTCACAGTCAACAAGTATCACCTCGATATCTCTGTATGTCTGTGTAAGTGTCGAACGTATGGTTGCCTCAACGGTAGACTCATTTCTATAATATGGAATAATTACACTAATCATGACGCGATTATACCACTAAACTCGACATCCGCAAACCTATACTTTTGGGGATTACAAAAGGGAGAGGCTCTCGCCTCTCCCTCAAAACATAACGCATATTATATAGATTATATTTCGAACAGCAGCTCCTTGTATGTAGGAATCGGCCATGCCGACTTAGCTACGATAAGCTCGAGCTTATCAGCAGGTGTACGCACACTGTCAAATGCACCGAATACCTCATCATGATAGTACTTAGCCCACTCCTTACTGCTACCATCATGGTCAGCTGCAGCTGCAAGTACACCTTCGAGATGCTCTGTAGCATCCTTGAGTGCCGTAACATTTTCGGAAATATCTGCTATGATTCTCTTCTGTACAACAGGATCAACTCCTGCTGCTGCTATATCGTTAGCCTCCTTCGCAAGTGTTCCCTCATACTTAAGAACTGCGGGAAGTATCTCACGAGTTACCATATCAATCATGACTCTTGCCTCGATATTGATAGCCTTAGCATAGTTCTCGTACATAACCTCAGCTCTTGCGCCAAGCTCAACCTTAGACATAACGCTGTTTGTCTCGAATACCTTAACTGTCTTATCTGATACATAGTGCTCAACCGCATCAACCATGCACTTGATGTTGGGAAGTCCGCGGCGCTCAGCCTCCTCTACCCACTCATCTGTGTAGCCGTTACCGTTGAAGATTACTCTCTGATGATCCTTCAGAGTCTTACGAACATAAGCCTTGGCAGCCTTCTCGAAGTCCTTAGCCTTCTCAAGCTTATCTGCGGCCTTTCTCAGCTCATCTGCAACAATTGTGTTTATAACGGTTGCAGGCTGTGCCACGGGCTGTGACGAACCGACCATACGGAACTCGAACTTGTTGCCTGTAAATGCAAAGGGCGATGTTCTGTTACGGTCTGTAGCATCCATCTTGAATACAGGAAGAGTTGATACTCCTGACTCATAGTTCTTAGCTTTAATCTTAGCCTTAGCTGAGCCCTTGGCGATTATCTGATCAACTACTGACTCAAGCTGCTCGCCGAGATATACGGAGATTATAGCGGGAGGAGCCTCGTTAGCTCCGAGTCTGTGATCATTTCCTACTGATGATGCAGAGGCTCTGAGAAGCTCAGCATTGTTATCAACTGCAGCTATAACAACAGCAAGGAAGAGCTGGAACTGTAGATTATCCTCGGGTGTTGATGTAGGATTCAGAAGGTTCTCACCGTCTGATGTAGCGAGTGACCAGTTATTATGCTTACCTGATCCGTTAACTCCTGCGAAGGGCTTCTCGTGCAGCAGACATGCAAGTCCGTGACGTGCAGCTATCTTCTTCAGAAGCTCCATAACCAGCTGGTTGTTATCATTTACTATATTGGTATCGTTATAGATTACGGCAAGCTCACACTGTCCGGGAGCAACCTCGTTATGCTGTGTCTTAGCGAGGATACCGTACTTCCAGAGCTCATCGTTAAGGTCATTCATGAATACGAGAACCTTATCGTTGATATTTCCGAAGTAGTTATCATCGAGCTCCTGACCCTTGGGTGCGGGTGCTCCGAAGAGTGCACGTCCTGCAAGCTCGAGGTCCTCTCTCTGATCATACTTAGCCTTGTCTACTACGAAGTACTCCTGCTCGGGTCCCACTGAGGATTTTACTCTGTGAGGCTCCTTACCGAAGAGCTTCAGTACTCTCTTTGCCTGCTTATCAAGTGCCTCATCAGATCGAAGAAGTGGAGTCTTCATATCGAGTGACTCACCTGTATATGATGTAAATGCTGTGGGGATACAGAGAACCTTGGTTCCGTCGGGTGTATCCTTAACAAACGCAGGTGATGTACAGTCCCATGCTGTATAGCCTCTGGCAGCAGATGTATTTCTGAGTCCGCCTGAGGGGAAGGATGATGCATCGGGTTCAGCTCTCAGCAGCTCCTTACCGGAGAACTCCATCATAACCTTGCCATCCTGTGTTCCGTTTATGAATGAATCGTGCTTCTCAGCTGTTGTGTTGGTGAGGGGCTGGAACCAGTGCGTGTAGTGTGTAGCTCCGAGTGATACTGCCCACTCCTTCATAGCTGTAGCAACATCGTCAGCGATGGAGTTATCAAGAGGCTTGCCGTCATCGATGGTCTCTCTCAGTGACTTGTATACTGTCTTGGAGAGTCTCTCCTTCATAACAGTATCGTTGAAGGTGTAGCTTGCAAAAAGCTCAGGTACATTTGTTGTTGCCATAATTTTTTCCTCCTCTTTATTATGGAAATGCCATCCATTTAAGATAGTCCTATTTTTTTATAAAGGCAAAATGTTTTATAGCTCATTTAACTTAATATTCTTAAGTTGCACATAAGCTTGCCTGTACATTATAAGCGACTGTCCGCAGCTTCAGGCATTTCATATGATTTACACTTAACTGCATATTATAAACAAAAAAGCCGACAACAAAAACTGTTGTCGGCTTTGACATCCATAATTATGCGATTTCGTGACAGATTATATATCATTTTTATAATCTTGTCTATATATTTTTTTAAAATCCTGAGATTTTTATCCTCTCTTGAGGAAATCAGGCATCTTTATACCCGATGCAGTAGTGGATGATGTGGGCTTCTTAGGCTCCTCTATAGTAAATGTCTCCTCTTCCTTTTCTTCTGTCATAGGGATGGAAACAGGTACTACCTTTGCCTTCTTCGGAGCCGGCTCGGGAATGGGAGACTTTATAGTCTCTGTCTTCTCCTCTGTCTTAGCTCCTATAGGAGCGCTCACAACAGCTTCAGGCTTCTTGGGAACTGCCTTTACCTCGTTATCCTCTATACCTGTAGCGATGATGGTGACACTTACATCCTCACCTGCCACATCGTTATCTACCGTACCGAAGATGATATTTGCCTCCTCACCGGCTGCCTCTGTGAGGTATGTGATAGCATCGTACGCTTCAACTATACCTACATTACCAGAGAAGTTAACGATTATATCCGTCGATCCCTCAACGGTTGTCTCAAGCAGAGGTGACTCCATAGCCTGCTTGATAGCATCTACAGCCTTGTTGTCGCCGCTTGCTCTACCTATACCGATATGAGCGATACCCTTATCTCTCATGACTGTCTGAATATCTGCGAAGTCAAGGTTTATGAGTCCGGGCTTATTTATAAGGTCTGTCACACCCTGAACACCCTGCTGGAGAACCTCATCGGCCTTCTTAAGAGCATCCGGAATGCTTGTTCTCTTATCACTTATCTGAAGCAGCTTATCATTAGGTATAACTATAAGAGTATCTACATTTTCACGAAGCTTTGCGATGCCGTTTATGGCATTGTTCATACGAGGCTTGCCTTCAAACGAGAACGGCTTGGTAACAACCGCTACTGTAAGAATACCGAGGTTCCTTGCTATCTCTGCAACTATAGGAGCAGCTCCTGTTCCTGTTCCGCCTCCCATACCGCAGGTTACAAATACCATGTCAGCATCTTTAACTATATCATTTATCTCTTCTCTGTTCTCCTCAACAGCGCTTGCACCAACCTCAGGCTTTGCTCCGGCACCGAGTCCCTTTGTGAGCTTCTCACCTATCTGAATCTTTGTAGTGGCTCTGCTGAGTGAAAGTGCCTGCTTATCAGTGTTTATGGCTATAAGCTCTACACCCTCAACATTCTCGTCAATCATTCTGTTAACTGCGTTATTTCCTGCACCTCCAACACCTATCACAAGTATTCTTGCAGGATTCTTTTCATCATTTGACTTAATTTCAAGCAAGGTTCCTTCCTCCTTATAAATATAGATACTATATATAACGCATACCTACACATAGCTACCGTTAACTATAATCTGTTTTGCGTTATTTTTCAATACATTTTTACTTATATTTGCGTGGTTTCTACGCTTTATTCAACCGAGAAGCTTACACTCTTATCAGTCGAACTGTACTCCTTCATATACAGCGTTCCGGACATTCCCTCCACGCCCTCAAGTATATTTCCGAGATTCATCAACTGCACCGCAAGATTACTACCGTCACCGAGCATAACCGTTATATTTCCTGTTGTAAGTACTATCTCACCATCAGAGGTAAAGCTTATGCCGTCTATTGACAGCTCGTACTTCTCTATCAGCTGTGTTATATCAAGTATCGTATTAAACTTCTTCTTACTCTCGAGCGGCAGCGCCTCACCGAGTTCCCAGCTGCTTATGTCAAGCCCCTCTATGCACGGTACATTTTCAATCCTCGACTTCGATGCCTCGAGTACTATGCCGTCTCTGTCGAAGTATACATAGCTCTCCATATACTCTATGCATCCCGCGATTGACTTCTCATATACCGTTACATCAATCTGAGTTTTGGACGTATACTCTATATCAAGCTTCGCAACAAAGGGTATATCCTCTATGCTTACAAACTTACTCTTAATCATCAGCAGAAACGAGTTATCGTAAGGAGCAGCCTCCTCGACCGCCTCACGTACGGCATCCTCTGATGACATCGCACAGCCCTCAACATTTACCGTTTCTATCTTAAATGTCATGAGGTATGTAACTGCACCGCATATGATAAGCAGTACTATAAAAAATGTTATGAGTTTCTTCATACTTTACCGCATATTATTCGGTCACTCTTACGACCTTTTCTATATATCCGTCGTTCTCAGCTATAATCCTTCTGGACACCGACAGAACCATGCCCATCTCTGTTAGTGTTACAAGCAGCGACGTACCTCCGTAGCTTATAAACGGAAGCGTTACTCCCGTATTCGGGATAAGATTTGTAACAACAGCCATATTTACAAATGCCTGGAAGCCTATATTTGCTATGAAGCCCACTACCATAAGCGAGCCAAAGCGATCCGGTGCTCCCTCTGCTATAAATCTCATACGCCACAGAAGCATCAGAAACACAGCTATAACCATGATTCCGCCGACTATACCTATCTCCTCGCAAATAATCGAAAATATCATATCGTTCTGCGCCTCAGGTATAATCTGCTTCTGTACACTCTGTCCTATACCACGTCCGAACCAGCCTCCTGATCCTATGGCATACAGTCCCTGTCTCGTCTGATACGCATCCTCGCTTGTATCAACATTCAGCCAGGCATCTATTCTGTCAAGTCGATAGCTTCCCTTCATCAGAAGCAGCACCACTCCTGCCACAGCCGCAAAAGCAACAAAGGGGAGTGCCGGAGCAATCCTTGGCGTAGCAACAAACCATATGGCAACAACTATCACTACGCATATAATACCTGTTGACAGGTTTTCAATCGCTATAAGTCCAACAGTAATAATCGGAAATGCAAGTATCTTACACAGGCCCTTAAATGTCCTCATATCCTTTACGTGATTCGTGCACGCGGCAGCCATATATATACACAGGCCTATCTTTGCAAGCTCGGACGGCTGTATACCGAAGCCGGATTTAGTAGAGAGCCATCTTGTTGAACCATTTACCGCTACACCAAATATATATACTGAAATTATAAGTGCGATAACACCAAGTATAATCCACAGATGGAACTTCTCGTAGAGCTTGTAGTTGACAAATGAAACCGCAAACATAGCTACAAAGCCCAGAGCAGCAAACATAGCTTGTCTCCTTACATACGCCGTACCGTTGTAGTAATAGCTCGAACTGTACACCATAAGTAAGCCGAACAGCGTGAGAAATACAGATATAAATAGCAGCGGATAGTCAAAGTATGTAGTTTCGGTAATCAGCTTGATTCTGAACGGTCTTTTCTTTTTTTCCGTTCTTGTTGTTCGAAGTCCAAGCCTCCTCGCCTTTTGCTTAGTTGAGTTCATTCACATACTCCTTAAACAAGTGTCCTCTCTCCTCATAGCTCTTAAACATATCCCAGCTTGCACATGCAGGCGACAGAAGCACAGTATAGCCATCCCTTGCCATATCATGGCACAGTTCTACCGCTTCCTTAAGTGAACCGGCATCGTACACAGCAGTATATCCGTGCTTATCACAGCATCGTCTTATATCTCCTGCAGTCTCACCTATAAGCACAAGTGCCTTTATCTTGTCACCGAAGCTCTCTATCCACTCATCATAGGTCGACTTCTTATCATAGCCTCCTCCTATCAATATAGTAGGAGTATTCATGGCCTCCACAGCCTTTATGGCCGCATCGGGATTAGTACCCTTAGAATCATTGTAGTAGTTCACCCCGTTTAAGGTTCTTACATACTCTATTCTATGCTCCACACCCATGAAGCCACGTATTGTTTCTCCGATTATCTCTGCGGGTATATCCATATATATGGCTATGGTTGCAGCGGCAAGTACATTTTCAAGGTTATGCTTACCGAGGATCTTTATGTCAGATACCGGACATATGCTGTACTCCGTGCCATCACGCCTTACATATATATGTCCGTTTCTTACATAGCCTCCGCAGTCCACTGCCTCTGTTTTACTGAAATACACCTTGTTCGTATTCGTTATATGCTCACATCGGCTGACTGTCTCAGGATCATCCATATTAATCACCAGATAGTCATCCATGGTCTGATTCTCAGCCACACGCAGCTTAGCATTTACGTAGTTATCAAAGGTGTAGTGTCTGTTAAGATGGTCAGGGGTAAGATTTAATACAGCGGAAACGTGAGGTCTGAAGGAATGAATCGTCTCTAACTGAAATGAGCTCACCTCTGCTGCTATAAGAGACTCGTCATCCGTTTTATCCGCATAGTCAGTAAACGGAAATCCGATGTTGCCTACGACGTACGTGTTATCAGAATACGCTTTTAAAATCTCCCCCACAAGCGTAGTCGTCGTAGTCTTGCCATTGGTTCCCGTGATTGCAGCTATCTTACCCCTGCAAAAATAGTACCCGAGCTCTATTTCTCCCCAAATAGATATCCCGTGCTGCTTCACCTCGCACACGAAGTCAGCGTCTGCGGGAATACCCGGGCTGATAACAAAGAGTGTCGCCCGGCTGAATGACTGCTCACTCAACTTGCCAAGCTCTATACTTATGCTGTCTTCTGCAGAAAAGTTCTGCAGAAGAGCCTTAGTATCTACATTTGTGTTTCCGTCATAAAGCACCACCTCGGCGCCTGCTCTCAGCAGCAGCCTTGCGGATGATATACCGCTCTTTCCGGCCCCCGCTACTATCACACATTTATCATTAAAATCCTCGCGCATATCGCACCTCTTTTACTCTTCTGTAGTACTATCCTCTGATTCCTCAGTACTACTCTCGGCATCATCCGACTCCTCGGTGTCAGCCTCAGTAGTGCTGTCAAGCCCCTGTAGTTCATCCCCGGGAACATCTCCCTCATAAACAGGTGTTGCAACCTCTTCACCAACACCGCTGTCCTCTGTCTCGGCATCATCACCGGTTCTGTATATATTCATATACGGAAGCAGGTCCTCTGCTATCGCATTAAAGAGCAGTGTACCTGCTCCTGTATTCGCAGGATCATCAACATGCGGCTCATCAACCACGCAGTATATAACAACCTCAGGATTATCCACGGGTGCAAAACCGATAAACGAAAGTATGTAGTTACCCTGATCTCTCGGCCATTTCTCTGCAGTACCGGTCTTACCGCCTATCTCATAACCATCAACGATTGCCTTTCGTGCGGTTCCATCGGTTACAACGCCATGCAGCAGCTCTCTCATCGTTTCGGAGGTTTCCTCGGATATGGCCCTTCTCACCAAAGTGTTGCTGTGATTCTGCACAACATTTCCATCGGCATCCACAATCTGCTTTACTATATACGGCTTGTAGTAGTATCCGCCGTTTATCGCTGAGCAAAATGCCGTGCAAAGCTGCATCATCGTTACATACACACCCTGTCCAAAGGATGATGTTGCAAGCTCAACAGCATTGAGTCCCTCCTCATCATATATCTGTGTGCTCAGTGACTCCTCACTGGGTTCACCGTTCAGGTCTATACCTGTCATCTGTCCAAAGCCGAACAGCCTCTGATACTTTGCAAATACTGTCCTTCCCTCAAGTGCAGCTATCTGCATCAGAGCATCATTACATGAGTATGCAAGTGCCTGACTGAGTGTCAGCATGCCGTGTCCATATACGTTATGACACTTTATTGTATAGTCGGCAACATCCTGATAGCCGTCACAGTAAAATGAGTCATTCTCTGTTACGACACCATCTTCAAGCGCTCCGGATATAGTGAATGTCTTATATGTCGATCCCGGTTCAAGCGTCTGCGTTATCGAATAGTTATACCAAACGTTCTCAAGTGCCGCCTCGATCTCTTCATCAGTAAGCTCATCCTTTTTCGCTTCCCACTCCGCATCAGTAAGCTCATAGCCTGCTTCAGTATCGAACTGGTACTTACATGCATCGAGATCATACGCATCACTGCAGTCAAACTGATGTGAGTTATACATAGCAAGTACTGAGCAATCACTCGGATCCATAACAAGTACCGATATGTTGCTTGCATTCATGGTTTCATCAAACTCTTCACACTTCTCCTGAACTATCTTTTGTATCTCAGAGTCTATCGTTGTTATCACACTGCAGCCATCCGTGGCAGGCTCTATGATACTCTGCTCATAGTAGTCACTATTCAGATATGTATACTCTCTGCCATCCTGACCGCTCAGCATACTGTCATACTTACCCTCGAGTCCATTTCCTCCGGTGATCTTGCCTACCATATATCCGATTACGTGACAGGCCAAATCCTCGTTCGGATACACTCTCTCATAGCTTTCCTCAAAGGACACGCCCTGCACCTTACTGTCAGTATGTGTTGAGTTATAGTTACTTGCATAGTCCTTAAAGGCCTGTACATCGTCATACTCGAGATTCTTTCTGGCAACCTCATAGTAGGACTCAGTCTTTGCCAGGTAGGTACTAAGCTCCTCCTCCGTAAAATCAAAAAACTCAAGCAGAGCTGCCTTTGTAGCCTCCTTGGTTGCATCCTTTACGAGTATATTCTTCGGTTCAAGTACAAGTGTGTATATCTTCTTACTTGTGGCAAGCACGAGACCATTCGTATCCAGTATGTCACCACGCTTATACGGTACTACCTTATCTGTATAGGTCCTCTGTGTGAGAACCACATCCTCATAGCTGTCTCCCTTCGCTACTCGTATATATATAAGCTTTGCCACAACCGCCACCATCATGGCAGTTGCTATAATCAGCATGATAAGAAGGTGTTTTCGCATCCTTCCTATCAGTCTCTTTCTATGCTTTACCTTCTTCTTACTCATAGCATAACCTCCGGCTTTTTAGTCATCAGCCCTCGGTACATCCTCATACTGCTTTACATAGTCGCCGTTTTCGGGCTCATAGTATATAATCTGTCCATTCTCAGCAAATACCATGCCAAGCTGATTCGAAGCCACCTCATATATATCCTGAAGTGAGTACATATTATTAAGCTCGGACTCAAGAGCAATATTTCCCGACTCCAGCGTCTGAAGCTCCGACTGCAGAGACTCTATCTTCTGCTCCTTAGATGCAACGCTACTCTGCATGGTAAGCATCATCAGACACGAGAATGCAACCACCGCCAGCATAGCCACAAGCACTGCTGTGTATCCTCTGTCAAATGACTTCGATGCCTCAGCGCGTCTCGAAGCCTTCGTATAAGTGACTGCGTGTCTCTCTACACGGGTCACCCTCTTCGGTGCTGTCTGCCTCTTCCTCACTGTGCTGCCCTCTACTATGTAATCTCTCATAATCTCTCCCCCGCTTTCTCAAACACTCTCAACTTTGCACTCTTTGCTCTCGGATTATCCTCAAGCTCTGCCTGCGAGCTTACTATAGGTTTCCTCGTAATCACTCGCCCCTTTGACACCCGCCCGCAAACGCATACCGGAAACTCAGGCGGGCATATGCACGGGTTTTCTGCTGTTTTAAAGCAGTTCTTAACTATTCTGTCTTCAAGCGAATGGAAGGTAATGATGCATATCCTTCCCTTCGGTTCCAGAAGCTCTATCATTCTTTCCAGTGAATCCTCGAGTACTGATAGTTCCCCGTTCAGTTCTATTCTTATCGCCTGGAAGGTCTGCTTGGACGGATGCCCCTTCGCTCTCTTCCTCGACGCCGGTATCGATTTACTTATGATTTCATTTAGTTCAAATGTTGTCTCTATCCGTTTCTTTTCTCTGTATCTGGCTATATTTGCGGCTATACTCTTCGCAAAGGGCTCCTCACCGTAATCTCTGATTATCCTCATCAGTTCATGCTCGTCATAGTCATTTACTATATCCGCAGCTGTAGTCGGACTATCCTGATCCATCCTCATATCGAGCGGTGCATCCTCTCTATACGAGAACCCCCGTTTAAAGTTATCGAGCTGATAGGATGAAACTCCGAGATCAAGGAGTATCCCACTCACCTTATCTACACCAAGGTCAGAGAGTATCTCCGGCATATTCACGTAGTTTGACTTCACTATATGTATATTCGTTCGGTCTCTCAGTGGTTCAAGTCGTCTTGTAGCAGTCTCTATAGCATCCTTATCCTGGTCTATACCTATGAGTCGGCCGTCAGCTCCAAGCCTGCTTGCCACCTCAAACGAGTGTCCTGCACCACCCAGGGTTCCGTCCACATATGTGCCATCAGGTCTGACGCACAGTCCCTCTATGACCTCATCCAGCATTATGGGCTTATGTCTGAACTCCTGATTAGTATTCAACAAGTTTCTCCTTCACATCCTACAGATTTACGCCAAAACCTCTAAGTACCTGTCTAAGCTCCTCATCAGACTTGGTACGCTTACCCTTGGTTTCTTCATATACATCCTTATCCCATATCTCCGCTCTCTCACCGGCTCCGATGATTACTATATCCTTCTTGATTCCGGCAGCATCACGAAGCGTCTGAGGAAGAACCGTTCGTCCCTGATTATCCATCGTACAATCAATGGATCTTGCACACAGGTCACTTAAATCGTCATCAGTAAAGCCACTGTTCGGATCATACGTCAGCGGAAGCATCTTCTCGTACAATTCGTTCCATACCCTATCGGGTAATATACGTATGCTCTTCCCATTCAAACTACAGAACAGAACAAACTTATCACCAATCACCTCACGGAAAGCCGATGGAATCACGTATCTTCCCTTAGCGTCAAGACTATGCTCATACTTTCCCTTCATGTACTGGGACATGCGTTCTTCCTCCTTTCCGTTAATTTGTGATTTATCCCAAACCTTGAATTCTCATCGCTGATTGTTGAGAACTTTGTTGATACTGTTTGTAAATGGATACGTTAACCTTTTTTAGGGATGACGCCCAAAAATCTACCCTTTGATATTACAACAGCCGGACACCAATTTGCAAGCGTTCTCGTAAGCAAATTTCACAAAAAAAATCCCCGAATCACTCAGGATTCGGGGATTTTGACGTGTCAAACCACAATATATTCCACAATTTTATTTCGTGGTACACTATATATAGTTTTTAAATTTTTAAAATTTGTTTAAAATTCTTTTAATTTCGTAAATTGCAATAATAAGTTGGACACCCCATCAAGCTGCATCTAACTGATAGATTTTATCTAACTCCTCCTCAAAGATTTCATCCGGTGTCCTGTAGTTCAAAATCTTACGAGGAAGACTGTTACACC
>Ga0065711_1000297_pt1 | contig 74409 bp, 71 predicted proteins | sample Hoacrofraction12_FD_59098 | JGI IMG/M metagenome (GOLD analysis project Ga0065711, IMG submission 59098) | Hoatzin crop microbial communities from Cojedes, Venezuela - Epithelial fraction 12 v2 (version 2) | ecosystem: Host-associated > Birds > Digestive system > Esophagus > Crop | place... | reverse complement strand
CAGCCTCTCCTCGTAGGGCAGATGTTCCAGTCCCCTCATCATCCTCGTAGCCCTCCGCTGGACTCTCTCCAGTAGCTCTTCATCTTTCTTGAACTGGGGAGCCCAGAACAGGACACAGTACTCCAGATGAGGCCTCACTAGGGCAGTGTAGAGGGGAAGGAGAACCTCCCTCGACCTACTGGCCACACTCCTCTTAATGCACCCAAACGCACCCTCCTTCTCCACTGTGTCAGTCCTCCAGGCTTCGGGCAGAGCCTGTTTCACAGAGGCAGGTCTCCCGGCAGCCGAGAGCAGTCTCGGCTGGATTTGCCCCCAGATGCGAGGAAGCCTTGGACAGATCATTCATCGTGCAGCCCAACGCAGCCAAGACAAGGCCAGGAGCTGTGCAGAGCAGAAATAAAAAAGTCACCGGGACTCCCCATATCATATATATATCAGCCAGCAATGGCTCCATCGGGAGCAAAGGTATTCAAGCATTGGAAAAAGAGTGCTTAGCAGTAAAATAGGTCCTGGAAGCCCTCGGGCACTATTTACTGGGGAATGAATCTACCTTGGTGACGAATTGCAGCCTTTTAACCTGGATAAATCAGATGACAGATAAGAGCATCTCCCAGGTAGCCCTGCCGGCAGGTACCTCCATTACAGCCCCATCCATTTCAGCCAGCTCTGTCACTTACCAGGGGACATGTCCCCTGCCGTGCGGGGTGAGCCTGGTGGGGGGATCAGGGGGCAGAGGTGCCTGCCAGTTTTTGGAGCACCTCTGCTCTTCTTTTTACAGCAGGGAATGCGAGGGAACCATTGCCAGCTCAAGAGGAGGCAGCTGCGATGCTGAGGACTCAGCCCTGCCTGGCTCTGAAACCCCAAAGCATCCAACATCCGAGGACTGGAGCACTGTTGGGGGGCAGGGAAAGGACAAGTGATGGACCCCAGCGTAAGTTTCTAGGGTACAGCAGCCCAGCACACTTCTCATCTGCGTAGAGCATTTTCGAGTCTGCTTACAGCAGGACCCATTGCAGTCTCTGGATCAGCCCATCTCACACCTGGGAGACAGCAGAGACAGAGCCACCCCCAAAGCCACCCAGGCTGCGGGGACAGCCACCAGCTGGGGAAGAAGCTTGATTTATATGAGGACGCTTACAATCCTTGAGAGCATGCAGGCAGGAGTGAGCAGGCAGACTGTCCCAGTCTTTCATTTTGAACGATGCCCTGTCTGCCACCCCACAGTACATCCTAACCAGGAGGGTTCAGCGCCGGCTTCTGCTGCAAGCATCTCTGTAATAAGCAGCTTCCCTGCTCATCCTGTGCTACAGACAGACTGCAGGGACAGAGTCTCCCATCTCCCTGTGTGGCTCTTCAGCAAAGCAATCGGGACCAGTGGGAATGATGCACAGCAGCCCTTTGAGCACGGCAACCCCTGCTTACATGCTTCATGCTTTCAGCCTGAGGGTGCATCCATCTTGCTAGGTCAGCTGTAGCCCAACCCATGGAAGCAAAGCATTGGCACAGGTTAGCAGCAGCAGAGCCTGCCCCGTGCAGTCCGTCACCCCTCGCACACAGCAAGAGACCCATAGCATAAATTGGGGTGTCACCACTCCTTTCTGTTTTCCTGACTGTTTTTCCCCTTTGGGCACTCAAAACTTGCAAATGAGCCAGACAACTCACTTATTTCCACAATTTCAACCACAACATCCACATCCATGCTTTGCAAAGTCTAGGCACCATCTTGCCCCATTTCTGGTCCTAATTCCTTTTATTGCTGCTTCAGGCACCAGAGGACCCCAGTAACTCAACACTCACCCCACAGCTCTCCTAACAAGCAAGGAGTGTTAGTCAGGAACACAGTCATCTCAACAGCCACTGGAGCAATTAACGCCTGATGCATCCCTTCACCTTGCAAAAAGGAGAGCCAGTTGCTTCCACGCTGCAGCTCACTCACAAGCACTTTTCTGAAGCACGGCAAGCAGGGTCCCTGCCTCCTTCCCTCTCCCACTTTATAGATTTTAGGGAGAAAAAAGGTGTTCTTTCATCTGATAATCCAGTCCTATGCTCTGCCACTCTCCCCAGCAGGGCTTCCACCCAGGGCCAGCTGCTGATGTTCAAAAGAATTAATTACCCACCCCGAGATAATAACCCTAACCAGAGCACTGGGTGGGAAGGAGTTAAAGGAATAGTGCTTCCTTCTGCTATGGAGCCTGGGATTAGAGAACCTCACAGTGCTGTAAACCACAACTATCCCCAAAAAAGAGACTTCTACTGAAAACTGTGGTGGTAGAGAACAAGTGGGGGGACGATGGGAGTGAATTGGCTTTGCGTGTTGGATCAGCGTGTTGGTTTCTCATGCCTTAGCATGGCAGTTTCTGGAGGGAGAATGGGAAACAAAACCAAATCGACACATCTTGTTTGAGTTCCTGCGTATGGGAGTGCTCTCCTCCATGCCATCCTTGTGCCAGCTGGGTGCCAACTCCAGCCAGAGGTGTGCAGAGCAGGCATGGCACATTTGCTGGGGCTGAATGCGAGCAGGGTGTGTAGTACTGGGGACAGTAGTGCCCTGGTTACACCAGAGCATGCACAGTGATGCTCAGTCTGCTGGAAATCACCAAAATCAGTCAGGAGCCCTTTCTGACTGGTTTAAGCTGATCAGGCTGCAGCTCTGGAGGTGCCGAAATGAGCAGGAACACCTGGTCAGAGTTATTCCCTAAAAGGCTGCAAAAAAGGTTTCTCCTCTGCAGTAGCCCCTGATGACGTTGGCAGCACTGGGACCCAGAAGAGAATGGGTCTGATCCAGCAAGTTGCTTTGCAGAGGGAAAATCCAGGCAATACCCTGGGACAGACCTGCTCCTTGTAGTGGGTTATTGGATCAGGGACATGATCTCGTTGGGAATTACTCTCTTTTTTTTCTTTTGTGATAGGGTTGTTTTCAGCCGGATTGCTTCCCTGACCTGGGCTCCGTGCGTCCAGGGACAGCAGACCTGAACGGGCTTAGACAAACAGCTTGGCTGAGTGGCAGGGGTGAGCTGCCGAGGGTGCCATGGGGCAGGGTTAATCCCAGCTTGACACATTTTCCACACCCAGAGCCTCCGAGCAGACACGGGGATGTGCCAGGGAGCTGGGCAGGGGCTGACAGGTTTCACGGACAAAGACCCCCCCCTTTACCTGGCCACACGAGCCACAGCGTGTCTGTGCCCCACTCCAGGTGCATGACACAGACGGGGCAAGAAGCCAGCGACTGCCTGTCTGTCCAGCTAGGTCTGTCTGTCCAGCCAGGTTCCACGTATCCAGGAGAGTAAAAGAGAGATGAAGGCGTGCATGCGAGGACTGGAGAGCACCGGGGATCCACCCAGAGCCTGACCTCCTCCCTCCGTCAAAGATCGCACCCTGGAAGCCATATTCAGCCATCATTAGTATGCAAAGACTGTGATCCGAGAGAGGGGGGGAGAGATAGAGAGAGGGAAGGAGGGGGGAGAGAGGGAAGAGAGAGAGAGAGAGAGAGAGAAAGCCAGTTGTTTTATTCATGGCTGGTGATATTATAGACTGAGTGAAAATCACATTATCGTAATGGGAAAGTTAGAGTTGCCGTGATGATGCCCTGAAGCTTGTGTGCTGATTGGGGTGTGATTGCTATCTGTATTTATATGTAGAAAGCAAAGTTCACTGCCAGTTCAAGATGGTGGAGCCTGCTTCTTCATGCTACATAATTCTTCAGTAGGGAGAAACTGAGAGCAGCCGGGGTGACAGAGCAAGCGTGGGGGGCTGGAGCGCGGGGCCACAGGCAGACGTGGTGCACGCTGCCCGCCGGGCTCCCGGCACATGGTTGCCGCCAGGCCGTGAGCAGGGTGGGGGGCTGTGGGTGTCAGCGGGGTGGGGGCTGTGGGTGCGAGCACCGTGTTTGCGTGAGTCAGTCTCGCAGCCCTGGTTGTTGGTGCTGTGGAGGGAAGGTGAGCCATGGTTCTGGTTTCTGGGGTACAGCGTGATGCCGGGTGCGGAGCAGCGAGAGGAGGGGAGCGATGTGAATATCTTGATGCTGTTTGCAGGCTGCGGTGGGCTGCACAGGGCTTTGGGGACTTGAGGTAATGATGCCTGCTGGTATTTTCTGTGAGATGGAAAGTCAGTGTGACAACCTGCAGACCCTGCGTGTCCTGTCTGTCATCCAGTTTTCCCCCTTGGCCCCTAAAGACTTCTTGCAGGGAGGAGCAGCTGCAGACCTTCCTGCTCCAAACTCTGGCCTCTGCCACTGCACCTGGGATGGTGCTGGGTTTCTGTGCAGCAGCAGGTAGTGGGGACGCAGGTAAGTCCTTATGGCATAAATCCACTCACAGAAAAAGATGATGCTCAAGGAGCTCTGAAACCTCCAAGCTCGCTCCTTCTCTGCCAGCCCTGGCACTCATGTCTGACTGCTGCAGACCCTGTCCCCAGTCCTGCCCCAGGCACCCTGGAGAGCCTGTGAGCTTGAGGGGACACTCCAGCCCAGGAGCTGCTATCCCTCACACAGCAGCACTTGCGAAACACGGAACGAGGACATGCGATGGCCACCGGCTCCCCCAGGCACTCATGCAAAGGAGATCTGGGGGTAGAAAGTCGTTGCTTTGCTCGGGACTCAAGCAAGCGCCCTGAAGCTGCAGCACAAGGGGACTTTTATTCACCAGTTCAGGTTTTTAGATCCCAAAGTGACACACATTAAAAAAACAGACCGTTAACTGTGCATCTGTCAGCAGTAACGCTGAGGTTATACCAGCATCCGGGCATCCCTGCTGCCTCCTCCCAAGGACACACCTTCCAGCAGGCTCCTGCATCTGTGGAGATGTGTTGGCATCCAAGGGGGTGCAGTTACCTCCTGTTTCTGGGGTCCGTTTGAGAGAATAACGAAAATCCAAGTTTGAGGGAAACAGAAGGCTAGTTATTAAACCACAGAAGAGGGAAATAAAAACAGCCAGTGTGCAGAGGGGAAGTGGGGCAGGTATTGGAGAAGTGGAAAAGAACAGAGGAACAAGCTAAATCCTCTCCTTGCGTTGCGGAGTTTCAACAGTGTTTATAGTAAGCCACTAAATGCACTCCACTCCCACTGGAGAGCCTTCTCCATAGTCGGCTCGACCACATGCCTTCCATCTTGCTGTTGCATTTCCCTTTCAACCCCCATGAGGCCCTGTATCCTCAGACTCTTCACCCTTTGGTGTGATGTACAGTCATTTGCAGACGCACCTGGGGTGCATGAAGTGCTCTTCTGAGGTGATGCTGTCACACTCACATTTTGCACTGGTGCAAGTAGTGGCACAAGGTTCAGGGTCCAGAGCAGCATCCCCCAGATCTACTCTCACCGTCGTGGGCAAGACACAGCCTGGGAAGAGACAGGCAGAGGCCAGACTGTGCCCAGCCTGTGCAGAGAGCTGCAGGAGAGCAGAGGGACTGAGCGATGTGGTGTGCTCCACAGGGACTGCTCAGTCCCAAGGTCAGAGGGAAGGACAAGTTTCCCTTTCCAGGCAGAGCTTAGCCCTGGCCCTTCCAAGCACACGTGGTGGCAGAGCCAGCTCCTGGGCACCAAACCCCCTGTGCCCTCAGCGCACCAGATGGATGCTCGTGTTCCCGAAAGAGCAGCCATTACCTCGCCTGCCTCCCTCCCGCTGAGGGAGTCAAATGTGGCTCCAAACTGTGCCATGTTGCAGAGCAGAGAGTGCCTCCGACACCTCCTGTCCCATCCACCAGCCGGCACAGCGTGGCTGCCAGCCAGGACACCCCGTGTATCGGACACAGGGCAGGCTGGGACCGAAGGACAAGGAGCTGGGATGGGCAGGAGGCAGCAAGGGACTCCTGGATACACTCAGAAATGGGAGAGCGTGGAGGCTGCCAGCTGGGCCTGAAGGCAGGAGAAGAGGTGGCAGCGGGGCACGGTGGAGCTGGGGACAGGGACAGCAGAGGCAGAACGAAGTTCAGGCTGTGGGCATAGCCAGCGAGGGAGCATCCCCGGGGAAAATGCAGCCCAGAGTAACTTTGTGACTGCCCATGCTGACAGCAAGTGGGAACTACCTGAAAAGGTGCTCATGAGCTGCAGCACCAGGCCCCCATGCCCTGGCTCCCCACCCCTGGGCATGGCAGTGAGAGCCGGCCGTGCCTGGGGCCAGCTCCGGGCTGCCCCTTCTCCCCCTCCCCAGCTGCAGGGGAGGCTGTGCAGGAGCACAGGGGGGGAGAGGGACTGCTCTGAGCTGCCTTTCTGCCATGCAAGCTCTGCCGTGGCCAACAGCCGGAGACCACAGCCAGGAACCTGCGTGCAGGCATTTGACTGAGTGTGTGTATGAACGTGGGACACACACACGTGTGGCTGTCAGCAGGGTGAACAAGCACGCACACGTGCATGGAAGAGGAAGGAGCCCTAGCTCCAAAAACCTCCTTTCCCAACTCTGTCTTCCACCGGTGCTTAAGACATGGCATCCCTGCTCATCTCTGTGGCTGGTGCATGCAAGCAAATAAAGAAAATAACATCGCGCAGACATAGACCTCAGCAAACACCTACGTGAAACTCACGGTTTCCTCCTGCCAAACACCCACAAGGGGGTTTGCCGACACGCTGTTGTCCCAACACACCCACCCGGGATCATCACAGCCTGTGGTGACTGCTACACAAACATCTCAGCCCAAACCTACGCGGGGTTTGCTCTGTGTACGGAGACATCACCCACACGCCCAGGCGCTGCCAACCCACGTGTGAACCGGGTAGTGGGAACATGGCAGAGCCAGGCTGCGCACCCTACGGTGACCAGAGAGGTGTAAAGGTCTGGGTATTCGCATCTGCACATAGCTGTATGCACACACACGCACAGACGTTTTGTTTCCACTGATGCCCTGCTCAGGGCGCTTGTGGCTCCCCTCTTCCCATGACACTGCCTTTCTTCTATCCCTTCCTTATCCGTTTTTCACAGTTTAACCAGAATCAGGAACTTCTGTCACCTGCTGCTACCTGGTGCATCCCTTTCCACGCTGGCTAAATCTGTTTGAACCCACAGATGTGTGATTAAACACTGCGAGCGTTAGTGGCGAAGCACCGCTGCGCACTCCCCGTATGGCTGATGAGCGTGCAGCTGGAGCAGAGCTCCCTGGGGTACCCTGCTGCTCGCTCAACACGCGCCAGGTCGGGGGGAGGAAGGTGTCGACATGGTGGGGAGGGTATTTAAGCATTAAGCCATTTCTTTTCCCTACAAGGATCCCGAAACTGCAGCTTTTCCTGCCTGAATGTGTCTGTCTGAGCCTCTGATGGGGAGACTGGAAAAACTTTCTCTTGCAGGAGAGCGGGAGAGGACAGGGAAGGGGCAGATGTGAAGGGAGAGAAGAAAACTGTGTACAGGATAGCAGAGGGAGCTGACATGTCTTCTCCCAGCCTTGCAACACAAAATTCAAGCGGCTTCCAGGGGAAGCAGCAGAGCACATGGGATTGACACAAGGACCTTGACTCTGTACGTCGTTGCCGTGTGATGATGCCAATAACAGACGAGAACGTACCAACATATATGTTTCCAAAGGAGATGGAAGCCTTGCAGGCTCCAGCATGTAGACCACCCTCCAGCTCCTCTTGGGATGTGTTTCCTGAATCCTGTTGGGTATGGGATCCAGAGGGCTCCCCTCGGTTGTGAAGCCTTATCACCCAGGAGCAGCCAGGCTGGCTCCAATGTGACCTGTGCTGCAGGGGAAAGAGGGAGGCGAAGGGAAAAGTACCTTGATCCAAAGCACTAGAAAAAGTCTGTTAGTGACTTGTCCAAACAGAGAAAATCACAAGCTCAGATCAGAGCAGGGCACCTGGGTCCCTTTTCCAAGCCCATCAGCGTGAAGGCATCAAGAGGCATCTGAGGATAGATCCAGCAAAGGGGCAGAGTTGTTTCATGCTTGGCTCAAATAAGTAACAACTCTCAGGTTTCTTGCAAGGCTGGCCTGAGGTGCGGAAGCACAGGGACACACTTGAGTAATGCAACAAAAACCTTTTCCTGCAGCACAGCACTGATCTGCTGTCTCCTTGCTGGCCCCTGCCACAGTCCCTGCCACCAGACCCTACCCGGCTTCTCCACCACCCTCCCAAACTGGACACGGCATCAGGGCAGCCTCCCAGTGCCACATGGACAGGATAATCACCTGGGCCAGGATGCTGTCTGCCTTATTCACGATGGGAGCAACACTTGGCATCCCTTCAGCATGCCATTCACTGTCACCCGCAACGGTTCCAGGGGTGAGATGTGGGGTTACTACGGACACACCACTTTGGAGCAAGTTTTCTTGCCGTTTTCCTGCTGAAACTCCAGGGTTTGCCCTGGAGAGAGGAGACAGCTGGGAAGTTGCTGACAAGGCTGAGGAGCAGTGTGGGACAGAGCAGCCTGCCAGGCTGGGCAGCCAGCAGCACTGCTCACCTCCAAGGGACGTGGAGGCCGGGTCTTGCTTCCTCTCTTACTACCTCTCCCAGCTCCTCCCTTCCCTGGAGGACCCCTTCAAGACAACCGTGCACAGCATGAACCCATCTGCTCCCAGCACTGCAGCTGCTGGCTCTTTGCTCCTCTCCCTCTAGCCCATTTCCCTGCAAACACCCCTTATTTCTCCCATTCATCTCTCCTGAGCAGGTATCTCCTCTCAGCCTGCAACCAACCCCTGCGTCTCTGCTTCCCTCTCTGCTCTGTTAGCTCCAACTCTTGCTGGCCTCACCACCACCGTCCTTGCTACCCAGTGTCCTGATTTGAAGGGGAGCAGACTGGGTGCGATGCTCCTCTCTGAGCAGGCCCCATGCCGTGGAAATACTGGGGTGACTGTTCTGGTACATGCAAACAGTTAATGCGTAACAGGCAACTAGAAAGCCTGTAAGACCATGAAGCATCATTCCTGGGGAATTAGTACCGATACAAATTGACATTGTGCTCTGCAGCTGGTTTCCTCTGTGCAATGCTTGTGCCAACAATTACTGCAGGCAGGAAAAGGAAGATAAACGGATGAATGGGTGGTTCACGAAAGATCCATGGATGGAGGGATGGATGAAGGGCAGCCCAGATGGATGGTGGATCCAGTCAAGGTTCCGGTGTACGTTCCAAAATTCCTCATATTAATTTACTTTCCCATCTGCTGTAGTGAAACTAAATACCCCAAACTTTTCCTCATTCCACAGTTTTCCCACTTTCTGACAACAGTTTGATGCCATTCTGTTGGCGCCTTGCTTGCCAATCCCTTTCTGCATGGCACAGAGCACTGTAGCAAAGTAGCCAGGATTAACATCCTTTCCACAAGTGCCCTCAGTGCCACATACAGGGTATTCCTGAGTCTGTATCTTTCCCTGTCCAGTCTGTGACACTGTGTAGGCTGATCAGCCACCAAGACCTTTGCACTGATCTTCCGCACGCTGAAACAGGCATGAACATATAGGGTCTTGTGGCAACAGAGAAGGTTGCTAGTCCCTGTCTCCCTCAAACATGCCGTCCAAAGAGTCTGTAGAGCTCTGGAGTGTGAAGCTGATTTTCCTTCACTGGTCTGCAGCATGGCTGGAGTTACCCCAGGACACAGATCATGGGCAACAGGCAGCAGCAATCCTCCACTTTACTAGATTTCAACCCCTTGGCTCTCCATGTCTCACATCTGCTGCCAGCTGCGGCAGGCAAGCTGGCCAGAGGGCACACGGACATCTTGGAAGAGTGGTGCTTTACACGCCACGAGTGGTTCTGGGGCAAGCAACAAGGTGTTATTTGGACGCAGTCAGTGGAGTCATAGCCTTATTTTCCTCGTGAGATGAGAGACAACAGAGCTGGTGACGCTGATGACTTAGCAGGGAAGGGCAAAGGATAACCCTGCTCCTGAGCTCTGCACATCTGCAGCAAATGCTGATGGAGCTGGGTGACATTTTGGACAAAATATTTCTTAAAGCAAACCGAGCCCTTTGCAGAAACTTTTCACTTCAGTAGAAACCCTCTTGTTATTTGTTTACAATTCTGCAAAGCCCTCGTGTCCAACTCCGTTCTCAGCAAGGCATAATAAACAAAAGATGACAACCCGGGGTTTGTTCTGGTTTTTTTTTTAAAGCTCAGCGTATTTAACAATATCTGGTTTTGAAAGCTGATTTTGAGAGAGGGAGGACAAGTTGCTTCCAGCCACTCATCCGTAGGAAAAAAAGAAGCAGAAAAAGTGAAGCCATTGGCAGTTACACACAAACTCGGAGAGGCAGAAGGAAAATGTCAATGCCATGTCACAGCTCTAGCTGGTACAAGACAGCTCTTAGACAGAGATGTGAAAGGGCTGTTTGAGATCATGTACCCTCTGTTCCATAAATTACGGGTGAGTTGAGGGGGGCAGAGCAAAGCTGGGTTGGTTGGCGGTTTTGGGAGGAGGTCCCAGCCGGTTCCTATTTCATCCAAAGTGGGTCACCTGTCCCGGCTCCTGTTCCCTCTCGCTTTCAGCCTTGGCTTCCTCTAGCAAAAGTCTTTGGGCAGTGGTGGGCACTTCGCCACAGCGCCTTGGTTCTGTTCAAAACCAATTTTGATCTCTCCCCATTACCTTTCTGAGCCCTTCCTTCCCAGGGGCCATTCGTGGGGTGGGCAGAGCCGGGGGGATGGAGGTAACTGCCCCCCTGCCCTGCACTGCTCAGGGTCCCACAGTGTTGAGGCCTCACGAGCCAAACAAGCGCTGGCACGGTGCAGCTGGGCAGCCCATCCTGCAGACAGTAAATCATGCCTGCACATTCCTCTGGTGGCATCTTGCTTAGGACATGTTCCCTCCCCAAAAAACACAGCAAGCCTGCACCCGCCCACTGCCTCCCCACTCCTGCCCAGCTCCAGCAGCCCCCACCCCAGGGACTGACACTCAGCGCCTGCTTGTAATTTTTGAGCACGAAGGAGCATTAAATTGTAATCCACCTCCTTGGCACTCTTTCTGCTTCGCTCCTTCTTCTCCTTCATCCCAAGTCTCTTCATCCTTCTGGGCCCATAAATCTTAATTGTGTCTGTGACTTGGGTTTTCGTTTCCTCTCTTTCTTGCTCTCGTTCTGTCTTGCTTTTTCTTTTTTTTTACAACGTTAATTAATCATGTTTAGGCCTGGTCCCAGCTGTTATGGCAAGGAGAGTCCCTTGCCAGCCTTCTCTCCCCGTCCCCAACGCAAACACAAGTCACTTTTGGATAAATCCAACCAGTTGGAGAAATTCTTTGATTGTCCAGCAGCAGAGACACAGGGCGATTCATCACGCTCCCCCTGCCAACGCTTCGACATGCCACTTGCAACCCTACTCCCCCAGGCTGTGCCCACCCCGTCCCCACCTCTTAGGGGTTACCATCCCGGCAGGACTAGAAGGGTCTCTCTGTTCAGAGAGATGCTGAGGGGCTTTTTGCAAGGAGGACCTGCCAGCCTAGCTATACGTGGATGGGAGCATGATGTGATTGAGGGGCTTCTGTCTCTAGGGCCTCATCCCTGCACAGGAGGGATGCAGAGGGGAGAGCCAGCCTCCCTCCTTGAGAAACCATTCAGTGGGCAACCTTTGCAGAGCTCTTGGGGGATCTGAATGTAAGGTCAGGCCCTACAATCAGCCTTCTCTTGCTCTCCCATCCCCTCCCTTCTCTGCAGTCAGCTGCATCCTCGCCTGGCATTGCTCCCTGGGCACAAGAGTGGTGTTTGCGTCAGTTGACGGGGCTGGCACATCTCTGTGCCACGTGGCACCCTCTATCCGGAGGTGACCTTCTATCTGGCACTGCTAGGATGCATGGGGACATGCGGGGAAGCGGCCGGAGGGTGCTTGCTGTCCCCAGAGCCTGCTGCCAGCGCATATTCAGTATCACAAATAATGGAAAGATCCCTGTGTGTGCTACTTAGGATGGCTGGGAATCCTTGTCTTGGAAAGACGGAGGGCTTGAATAGCAGAAATGGGAAAGGTCAGCCCTGCCATGGTGTGGAGGATGTGCAGAGCTCCCCTAGCACTGGCTAGGAGGCAAGGTGGGGTGCAGGGAGAGCCCAGGGGTACAGTGGAAGCAAAGGGTGCCTGAGCCTGGTGCCTGAGCCTGAGGGGAGCTCTGGGAGAGATGCAGAAGACATGCAGGGCACCGGCAAAGGGGGCAGGGTTGGACATCAAAGGCCTGGACTGTGCATCCTGACTGACATGCGAGTGCAGCTAAGGCACGGATTTATCGAGCTTCTAGCCATGCCCAGCTGGCGCGGGCCCTCAGCACTTCCATGAGTGCTTGCCTCTTGTGCCTGGTGTTTTGTTGCTCCCCAGCAGTGTGCCAGCCTGTCACACCGGGGATCACATGAGGCCAGCAGTGTGAAAAGCCCGTGAGCTCGCCCCACTCTTGTCCCCCATGCCAGGTGTGCTCCCCAGGACATATCCCAGCTCCTTCTTCAGGCTGTGTTGTGGGTCCCAGGCTGCATCCTCTCATTGTCTGGATGAGGACATCCCATTTGCTAGTGCTCCTGGTTCTCTGGAAGCTTTCTTGAAGCTCCTTCCCTATTTTGCCTGCCTTCCCTGCCGCCTGTCCCTCTAAATTATACCCTTTCATTCCCCCAGGACTGGCTCCTAGTGCTAATACCCCTCAGATATTTGCAAGCTATCATCATGTCCTCAGTGAGTCATCATTAGGCTAAGCTCTTGCAGTTAACTCCTTTAATCTTTCCTTGTAAATCTTTCCCTTTACACCTCTGCTTGTTTTCATAGCTTTTCCTGAACGTCTTCCAATCATGCCAGTGGCTTTCAGGTCATAGGCCTGGAAATGACCCTTGTAACTCTACTTGGACCATAGGCAGAGCTGTGCAGGGTGTTCCCCGGCTGATCCTCCCCTCTGCGCATCTGTGTTCAATCCCAAATCATGTCGACACCTTTCCCATGGCAATCTCCTCTCTACTGGCTACTCCTGGCTGTGCCCAAGGGTGATGCTCCCCCACTCCAACACCAACTGAACTGACATGGACCGAAGAAAACATGATAAAATTTCATTCTGTTTATTCCTTTTGAAAAAAACCAGACTGTTTTCCTTTAAGCTTGCAAGGGAAGAAGTGGCAACTCACATGAAAAGTGAAGCAGGTGAAAGTGGATCAGGATTCTTTCCCCCATGACAAGCCAAACCGCCACTGGGTATTTTGGGTTAGGAGCTGGAATGAAGCTGATGGGGCCCATCTGTTACTTTCCCCTTTGCGGATCAGCTGTGTTTTCCCAAGCTGACCTTCGTCTGCTATTTCAAACCCCAGGTCAGCTTTCCCATGGGCTCCTTCCAACTCCCACTGGGAAGGAAACCGGGTGCTAAATATTTTGGTGTCATTTCACTGTCTGTTCCTGCCTTTACTACCATCTACAGGCTTCAGGAATGAAGCAGCCTCTTCCCAGATCATTAACGGGGAGCTTAATTAAGAGCTGTCATAACACCAGGCATCATTGCTGCAAAATGGTAGTCCACTTTGCAGCTGGGTGACAGGGTCATGCTGTTTTCACTTCCCTATTGAGGACAGACTTTGTTTATCACTGACTCCAGGACTCATGGTGGCTCCAACTCTTTTTTTAACAACTTGCCCCTCCTGCAACCTTTTTCTGCCCTTGTTATAATTCTGGCCAATTTTTGAACAGAAAATGCCACTTTGAAATGAAGAGTGCAGTACTGGCGAAACACGTTGTTTCAGGTTGTTTCTGTCCCTTCCCCATCTCCTCTGGAGAATTTACCACAGTGAGACATTTTGGGATTTAAAGCCAATATTCCCATTAGAGGGTGTGGAGAAAGGCTGAAGTGGTTTCCCAACATCCACAAGAAAAGTTCCTTAGAGTTAGATGGCAGGCAGCCAGCAATGCCAGGCACAGCCAGGCCAGAAAGCTCCATGTTGTTTTGTAAGAAAAAGGCTCAAAGCATGCCTTGCTCTTGCATCCTGGGCTATCTGGGTACCAAAAGCCCCATCTCACACCAACCGTACATCGAGAAAACTCCCCACCCAGAGGGGAGATGAGAATAACAAATGGGCACTCGGGTTTGCTTCATTTTCACTCAGGAGGAACAAAAACTGCTGACAGGGTCCTGTGCAAGATGTTTTGGCCAGCCCTTCCCTGAACTGTGCTGGCCCCCCCTTCTGCGGGTTTTCACACCCTGTTTCTCTGTGATTTGGCTGTCCGTGAGCTCAGCCATGACCCTGCCACACACTGGCATGAAGACATGAGCCTCTCTCCGAGCGTACCCTTATCCTACCCAATTGTCTGCACCCCTTCAGCAAGTTAAAGTCTTCACAGAGATCGATTTCTGTCCTGCCCCTTGCTGTTTTCAAAGCTAAGCCCCACTGGGACCCCAATTCATGCAAATATTGAAGCACACACTCAAACCATGAGCACATGAGCTCTGCCAGTGCTCCCAGAGGACTTCAAAGGGTCGGGCCCACGTGCTTAAAACCGAACAGGTGTTAAGTAAGCTGCCGGATCAGGACATCAGTCATCTGCAAGGCAGGGGGCACTGGATATATCTTGCGATAATAGACCACTTTGCTACATTTGCACAGGCCTTTGCAACAGCCAATAAATCAGGCAAAACAGCTGCTGCTAAACTATGCAGAGACTTTGCCCTTCAACGCAAATTTTCTGAGAAGATCAGCCGTGCTCTGGGCTGAAGGAATTTGAAGCTGGCCTCCTGCCTCCAACTCCGAGGCTGGACTAGGGAGGGTCAAGGCTGCCCGCCCCCGAGTGCAGAAGCATGGACTGAATTGTAGCTGGTGAACAGGACCTGTGGACCCGTGCACCCAGCCAGCTGGACTGAGCACCAGGCCACACGCAGCACGGGGAGCCCAGTCCAGCCGTTGCCCTAAGAGCACCAAGCCACCCAGCAGTTACAGCACCTGTGTAGCTGGGGAGGTTACACACACAGCTCTGCTATCAGGGCTTCTCTGGTCTGCCCAGCTCTGTTAAACCAAGCAGCACCACCAAACTTGGCTCTTTAACATTTTGGGATCTTCTGAGCAAGGGGGACATGGCAGGAACTTGGGGCATGGGTCCTCAGCCGGAGTCCATCTGCTGCTCCTCAATGGCCCTGTGATTTGAGCCACTCGCTTCCCTGCTTTGTTAAATGATCCTCTCCAATTCAGCCATCAATTTACTGGGCACAGTTCCCCAGGGCGTGTTCTCTTTGGGCTTTATCACCTGCTGGTATGAAACAAGAGAGAAAGAAACCCTCAGCAGCCAGTGAGACCCCAGGGACGTGCTGTTGGAGAGACAGCAAGGAACAGCTGCTGGAGCAGGTAGCAATGGATGAAGAAGGAAGAGTGAGGAAAGCCTGAGTACAGCCTGAACGCAAAGAGGAAAAGAGGAGAAACACCCCATTCAAGAGGAAGCCCCAAATGAGGCAAATCTACAAGCCCCTCGGAGCCCACTGTGGAGAGAAGGGCTAGTGTTGCTCTCTGTCAGCATTTTGCTCCTGATCCCAGAGACTCATTTCTGCTAATGGAGAGCAATTCACGTTGGCTGGGATCCCCAAAGTGATGCCAGCTCCATCTTGCTCCTACACACACCAGACATTTCAAGCCATTGCAAGCCTGGAATCCATACGTTGGGGCTCAGCTGTCACCAAGGCGCTGTGGGGGCTGACAGAGCACAGCTGCTGGACCAAGCACGTCCCATGGTAGTTGATGCTAGCGCGCTAAGTTTCACAGAAAATCTCTGCTAGGTTTTCCAGAGCTGGCTACCGCTTCAGCGCTGCCAAAGTGCTTGTTTGCAGCAGAAGAGAAAGGGGGTTTCTCTGTGGGACAGGAAATATCAACTTCCCTGTGTAACCCTGCAAGGGGACTCAACTCAGGGCCCTTCGATTTGAAGGACAGCCTTTACTCTGTAAAAGACCCAGCAGCCGATGTGTGAGATGAAGCCACCAGCCGCGAGAGAACATGCTGCGTTATATCAGCCTGTCAGACAACAAGTTTATGCTGTACTGGACTGCCTGCTTTCAACCTGGGCAACAATATCCAAGCAGGAGAGGGCAGCTGTGAGAAGCTCATTTGTGCCTCTCACAGTCTCAAGCGAGAGTGCACAATGTCTCCTGGAAAGCTCCTTCTGACCTTTGTCTTCTTCCCTGCTGCTTTTCTGCCTCCATCCTCCCCCCCAAAAAAAGAAAAAAAAACATCTCTGAACCACTCCTGCTCCTCCATCAGCTGCAAGAAGAGTATAGCAGGGGGTTTTGCTCCACCGCTCACTGATTTTTTCACGATCATGGGTCAGTGTGAGACTTTGCTCACTGAGATGAAAGTCTTGATGCTTTGGCAGGGTCTAGTTGGGAAGAGAGCGCTGTAGGTTTGGTGCTGTTTGTTAAAGGGCACAGCTGGGCAAGCTACAAATTGTTATCATCTCACTGTGCGTGACTCTACACGACATAGACAAGCATCGGAGCTTGAGATAGTCCAGGCAAAGTGGCAGGAGCACCACTGATACCTGAGGCCAGTGTTTTCCATTTGTCTGCACTGAGCTTAAAGTTTATGCAGCACAGTGCCAAACCTGGAGGTGCAACTGGGCCAAGGAGACCAGGTATGGGCTGCCAAGAGGAGGGGAGGTGGCTGACTGGCCACACTGTATGTTAAAGGGCTTGTTTGTCCAATGTTTACAGCTGATCACGTCCAACGTATTCATTGCAGTGTGAGATCCTAGAAAACTGTTCAGGAACTCAGCATCTACCTGTATTTTGGGTAGACTCTGACCCTTATTTTTCCGTGTCTCAGGTAGCCCAATACATCTGTCCTCCATTTTCAGATGTGTTCCTGCCCAGTCCCATTTCTCTCTCCTTGCAGTCATCTATCCATGAGCAGCCCTTTACCTGACCATCCCCACACAGTATCTCTCTTTTCAGAGTCACAGATCCATCCCTACCCACCTGGCTGTCTATCAGCCGAGGGGATGAAGCGCAGTGTGTTTTGTTAGGATGGCATCGTCTGGCAAAACCCAATGACACCCTGTCCAGCTGCCCATCCTTAGAGAAGGAAAAGCAGTGACATAGGATTAGCAAGACACAGGAAGCCCTGTGAGACAGCTTGGAAAGAAAAACAAGCAGGACCAAAATTTGGGAAAGATAAAGGTGATAAATGTCCATCTTTTCACCAAACTTCTCCTCTTAGCCTCTTGCTGAACCCAATTACCCTAACTAAAATGAATGTGCTGTAATATGACAGACTTTTCTCTTTGATTAAGGACTTCCAGGCTTCTTGCAGGTGATGCACTCTATAACTCATTGTAAAGATGGCTGCGTTTTATAACCAATGAGTTGCGTGGAGTTTAGGGCTTTTTCTTCCCTTTCTCCCCCCTCTCCCCTGTTTCCTTGCTCTCCAGTTCAGACCGAACTGGGTTTAACTAGGCCTGAATAATTTAATAGAGTCATTATGCTCCTGTGTTTTTCCCTTACTGTCAACTGTAAAATCCATACAGTAGCTTCGGGAAATGGGGCTAATTTGAATTGATAATAGGAGACTCTGGAAAAAGTCATCTATTGCCGTGCAATGGTGGAGCAGATGCATGCTAAATCTTGTATAATGAAAGAATATGCTGGTGTCAATTATGTAAGAAAACGACTTTACAGTGGTTTGAGGCAATGGGTTAGCATTCTGCTTGATATTATCACATAAAGAAACACCCATCAAAACTTCTCATAAATATGGAACGGCAAGTAAGATTACATTATAAATTTGAATGTTATGAATGTGTATGAGAGAGACAGATCGAAGCAGGATACCCACCTCTCATAACTGGAAGTAAAAAAGAGCCATATTTCAACATTTACACAACATCGTCGTCGGGGGAGAGGACCAGGAGCAGGGCCGGGGCTGCGTCCCTCCCCTGCCTGCCCCAGAGCCGCTGTCACAGTGTTTGCTGGGGAAAGCACCACCTCCGAGTGCCAGTCCCTTAGTCGTGAGCCTGCACGAAACAGCGATTTGTCATCGGGCAAGATGACTGGGAAGGTGGTGATGCTGCTGCAGGTGTAGGGGTGGCTTTCACTTCAAGAGATGTTTGCGCAAGGATCTAAACTTCATAGCAGGCATCGAGCTCAGGGGAAGCGCCGCTCTCGGCTTTCAGGATTTGCTGCTGCCTGGGAACCTGTTTTTTGGAGAGGTGTGGTATTCACGCCAGTATTGATGCCAACTGTAGTTCCAGTTGCCATCAGCCAAAACCAGTACCAGCGGCCGGTTAGAAGAGGATGGCGCATTGCTGAGCACGTGTTTCACTGCAGAAGGTCACAGTAGCTCCTGTTAAGCAGGTCACTGGGGAAGGGTCTGTTCCCTTTAGGGGAGAGCTGTGTCAGCTCAGGGCACCACGGGGTGGAGTGAGACAGAAAGGATTAGCGGATATCAGAGGGGATTTGCTTCAGAACAGATTCCCAGCACGTGCTGGATGGAGGAGGCGCTTGGGGCAAGGGAATTCCAGGGCACAGAGTCAATGAACCACATACCTAAATTCATTTCCTCATAAAACATGAACTGCACTGGACATAGAGGAGAAAAGGGACGGCTGGCCCAAGCCAGTGGTAGGAATGGGGAAGCTGTGTGGCCAGTCATGCACTCACATCTAGCCTGGGGCAAAGCAGGTCACCCAGTGCAAACCTGCTGAGCTTGCACTGCCCACTCCAAATCCCCATGAGTTCCAACCACCACCTGAGCTGCTCGAATCATGGGACCCCCAGCAGAGCTGTCGGTTAGCCCAGCTCCAGGGCTGGACAGAAACTGGACCAGATCCAGGCTCCTTGTGCCCAGCTGATGGCTGAAAGCTGTCAGTTTGCTCTCCCCGGGCCCCAGCTGGCTGGCTGCAGCCCAAACCTGTCAGGCTCTGTCAGCATGGTGTACTCGAGCTCCCGACGCAAATGGGAGGCATGTGTGATACATCAATTCGCAGCCATTCCCTCATGCTCTCCCAGATGTTGCTGTCCTCCGCAGCCGAGACAGCTGAACACATCACGCATCCAGCCTGGAGCCACCCCGATCCGCAGCAAGCTTTTAGCCACCACTACGTCAGCACAGAGGGAAATCAGCAGACGGTGTCGGTGCTGGGTTTTAAGCTGTGGCACTCTGGGAGAAAATATGCAGCTGTCCAGCTGCTGCAGTGCAAAGGGCCAGCTTTGGGGCTGGGGACAGTCAGACAGTCAGGGGTATGGCACGTCTGCCATCTGACCTTGACCTGCAGCGTTTGGGTTGTCCCTTGCTCCCCGTTGCTGGCTGCCCTGCCCTTCTGCTGGATATTGCTACCCTTGGAGAAGAAAGGGCAGAAAGGAAAGTGGCCTGCACTGCTGCCACCTATCGCAGTCTGCAAATTGATCTCCAGTGGTGGGTTATGCTGTTACTGCCTGCTGCTGACTGCTCCAGAGCTGGTACCTCCGGGAAAGGCAGGGTGGGTGGCAGGGATAACGGTGCTGTGGCTAGATTTGCCCAGGCTTTACTGTACCAAATGACACCTCAGCATGTTCCTGCTAGCACAGAGTATGGGCACAGCTTAAAGTCATGTCTTGGATGGATTGGACCTGGTGTGGACAGCTGAATATCCAGCTACCCTTTAGGGCCTGGGAGCTGGAGCACATCCCATCAGAGAATCTGGTCCACTTGGTTGAGAAAGGGGAGGGCTCCCACTGCCAGCAGCTCCACAGAGAGAGACACAAGACAAAGAAAGGTGCCTCTCACCGGCAATGTCTGATGTGCATGGAAAACAGAACTGGGGCTGGGGACTATCGCTTTGAGCACATTCAGCACAGCAGCCCCTTCACAGACTGAACGACTCTGTCTTACACAAGCATTGACTTTGGCCCACTCTGCCCCTGTGGGATGTCTATTCCAGCCTCTCTTTGCTCTGGTGGTTACAAATCTGCCGCTAATTTCCAGCCTACATTGCTTTCCTTCTCCTTTAGCCTTGTTTGCTCCAGTGCCAGTGTCCTCTTTTAGCTTCAGTGGCTCTTCCCTGCTGTTAACCCTGTTGACGTATTTATGGACAGCAATCAGATCCCCTCTCAGCGGGTGTCATGCTGGGCTAAACAAGCTGAGCTAGTTCAGCCTCCCCTCTCCAGAAGTGATAAGAACATCCTGCACTGAGGCGGTGCAGCTGCTTTTCTTCTGCAGCCAGGTGGGAGCACAACTGGGCCAGATTCATACCACGCCGGCCCCTGTGCCTTGCTGGCTGCCATGGCCTTGCTAGGAGTGGGGGCAGATGCCGTGCCTCGCTTGTCCCCTCCAGGACAGAGGTGTATGTACAAGAGTCACCCCAAGCAAGAGGGGAAGTTCCAGGGTCTTCTCAAGGGACAGTCTAAAGCCTTGCATGCTCCTGGAGAAGCTTAGTAGGAAAATAGGGAGCACCTGAACAAGCTAGAGTCGGTCCACCTGACAGGTGTCACTGGAATACTGTTGGGAGGAGGGTCCCTTCTCTGGCACAGTGGACGGGTTACGGCTTGAACACAACTGAGCAACCTGGTCTAGTTGAAGATGTCCCTGCTCATTGCAGGGGAGTTGGACTAGATGACCTCTAAAGGTCCCTTCCAACCCGAACTATTCTATGATTCTGTGATTCTTGTGGGTGATTCTGTGCTTCCCTTTCTCACCTTCCTTGCTCCCCACCTTGGCTTTTTGAAGAGACACAGGCAACATCTTGTCTAGGAGAAGGGCAGAGTTGTGGGATTTCCGTCTCCCCCACGGCAGCAGGCAAGGAAAGCACCATCTGAAGATGAGGCTGGAGGAGGACATGTTCCCAAACTCATCTGCGGGAAGACTGGAGCGGCTGATCTATGCCACTGGATGGAGTGAAACAGGGGAGGAGGAATGCCCCCTCTCTGGTTGCTTCACCCCTCTGTTCGTCTCTGATCTAACAAAGATGTTGGGTTTTAGATGTAGCTAACTTAAGAGAACGACAGCTTATCTGTCAAGCTAACATACAGCCCTCTGTGCTGGCTGATGCCAGCAGCACAATAACAGATAATTTAATATTCTAATAGGATTTAAGAAGCCCTTTGAAATAGCAGGGTAAGAACTCTATTAACTGGTACACAGGAAGGGAGAATGAGGTGTAGGAAAAACAGAGGATGCATCAGACCTAGACTTTGATGGAGATCAACCCAACATTCGCTTTGCTCCCAAGCACCTGCAATTTATTGCCTGGAGAGAGAAAGTGTGTTTGTAGGATTAGCCATGGGCTGCATGTGAAGGCGGCAGTCAGGAAGGGGGTACAGTGATCCAACCACCAAGGTCTAATCTCTAGCATGGATTAATCCTTTATGGTGTGCAAAGATGCTCCAACTCTGGCTGGTTGTATCGACAGCTAGTGTAACCTGCCTAAAAGCCTGATGGCTGCACTGCTGACCTGGGCTCTCATCTTTAGGGGAGTAACCTTGAGTTTAGCTGCAGTGGGGTCAGGGTCTGGCCAACTGAAGCCGAGCTTGGTATGGAGAATAAAGACACTGTGAATGGAGGTTAGGTCCAGTTCTGTAAAGTCAACTGGTAAATCACATCTGGATCCCAAAACAGCTGCTTAATCTGGCTCCAAAGAAATCCAATGGCTGATGGTGATTCTCCTTCTCTAGCGCTCATATTTTGGATTCGTAAGTCTACACGCACGGTATGGAAAGACCTCGGCCCCTGCCGGTCCTCTTACATGCTCTCCAGACCCCCCTGTCACAGCACTATTGCCTCCAAGTGCTCTTGGGCCTGTGTATTGGCTCTCTTGGGCAGAGACGCTGGGCTGGTCAAGGTCCTCTCTCCTCTTTATTATGTCCATTCTGGCTTCCTGTCTTCAGACAGCGATAGTCTGTCAATTTTAGAAGTCACGCAGCCTGTTCCTCCGTTACCCCATAGGGACATTCATCACCTTCTCTTATTCACACGGACTCTTCCATATGGACACATACCCTGACCAATATTGCTTTTCTCTCACTGGCTTTTGTGCAGTGTTTGCATCTCATTGCCCATTTGGATTTCTGATTTCCTCTCATCCCTGTCCATTTCCTCTTTTCTACCCAGTAGAGAGCACAGTATTTATTACCTATTTTGAATCCTATCAAAAAACTTTCCACTCTGCCTTACCTGTAGGACCTCATTTTCACCCGTATTCACCTGGCTTGCCATGCCCATGGCCTCTGGGAACAACCGAGCTGCTCCCAACTTCAGTGGCAATGCAACGACTTGATGCTTTTGCTTATGAGAGATCAGTGTGCCAGGGTGTCTGCGATGAGATCTGTTTGTACAAAACACACCATCAGCTTCCATCTTCCCCTGTGACGCAACTCAGAAGGGCCCAAAAAATCAGCCCTAGAGAAAGATGGCTAAAAATATTTCTGCTGGAAAACATTCGATCAGAACGGACCATTCTTCCAACGCTGAAAAGATTTGCCTCATTTCACCAGGTTTTCAGTTTGGAAGAAAATCCAGAGTTTGGTCAAAGTTTAATGACTTCACTTCTGTATTTTCAAAAATTACTATGCTTGGTGTTTAGACTCAACTTTTTTGTTTTAACATTTAAAAAGTATGATGCTTTTAAACCTTGAAATTAAAATTAAATTAATTAATCTGATCTGAAAAGAGTGTTCCTTGAGGACTTCCCTTTGCAGATAGTTTTGAAATCAGTGAAAGCAGAGAAGGAACGAGATGGACATTTCTAATTAAGTGCTGCACATCTGGAACCCTCAGCTTTCCTTCTCCCCTCCGGATTTTGCAGAATTCTGTGCTTTGCAGAGCTCTGGCCAGCTCTTTATTGTGCTTGATGCTATTGAAGTATTTAAGAACGGTAGTCCCAATGCCAGTTCAAACCCCAGAGCTTCAGTTCTTAAGTAGCCAAATGTTTTTCATTTACAAGCATGGATTTTCTCCTAGAAAGCTGTTTCTTGCTATATCTTTGTGCAGCATCCATTGCACTTTGTGCAGCATCCATTGCAATTTAAGCTGCTACCCCCCAGTCTCCTCTAAACCACCCCTTGCTCTGCCGCAGACCTCTTGCATAATCCACCAATTCCTTGACTGTAAAATAGAGACATCTTGCCTAGCAGAATAGTGTTCTATTAAGTTTATCTCTTGATTTGCTGAAGTTGAACTATTCAATGGGCTGGTGTACACATATTTCCTATTTTATAAAAAGATGTAAACATTTTGAAAATATTTAAATGGTCTACACTGAAAAAGTAGTTATTTTCTGCTTAAAATGAGCTTTTTCTTTAAAATCGTAAAATAATTTGGTGAAAGGTTGAAAACAGAAACCCAGTGATTCAAAATGGCACATAAAAAAATACTCATCCAGGTTTCTGACCACACAGTTCTGGGGATGGGGAGGGGGCGCTGCGACTTCTGGAGTTTTTTATCCTGACTTGGGATGGCACACTTCTGCAATTCTCAAAAAAAAAAAAAAAAGCAAGACTTTCTAATCTGAATTCCAACAACATTTCAAGGCCTCAAACTGTAAAACTCATTAAGATCTAGATCTTTATCCCAACTTTGTCCCCTTGGCAGGCCAAACCTAAAGCCCTGGGGTGAGAACAGCCAGCCAGCTGGTTTCCTTGCAGTCTTTTGAGTCTTTTGCCTTGGCTTTTAAGCTAAGAATGGGGGAACAACCTGGCCAGCCGGCTGGAAAGCTCTCCCAGCAGCCTGACGGCAGGGCCCGGTGTGCGTGCAGGACGGACCCTGCTCTGCCTGCGGTCCCTGGGAGCTTTGCCCACATGCTGTTCTCGTGTGCGGGGGGTATTTATAGCCACCGATGCCAGGAATTCGGCAGGGACGCTGCCGGGGAGGATAACAAGTTTCTCTTTAGGAGGAATGTTCCACCCCGACCGGAGGAGAAAAGAACAATAAAAAATGATTGATTTCCTCGCAGCCACCCTGGAGCACAAGCGCTGTACCAACACCAAGCGTCCCAGTGTGCAGGGCTCCAGTCCCCTAGCCAATGGGTGCCTTACCCAGCCAGCCACAGGATAACACCAGCGGGCAGGCGGGAGCCGCTGCCTGGTATCCGCGTTTACCCCTCGGGCCGGGCATCTCGCATCGCCTTCGCCTTCGCTGAGTGAGAACTGGAGGAAAGGGAGGGAGGGCTTATAAGACCATCTCTCTGGGCCTTCAGGCGCTTTCTATTTACGTTCTTTGGAGTAAATTACCAAGCCTCAGAAATTTACAGGGAAATCGCTTTGATTCTTAAACTATATGAATGAAGCTGCAGATGGAGAGAGTAATGGCTTAAATTTATTAGTGTGCATAAAATTGTTGATGCTAATTTTCAGCTGTACACTAAGCAAAGAGTCGATGGGATTAAACTGGATCCCTTATTTAAACAAACTCACGAAATGTAATTTACATCTAGTTATTGTTTCCGACTCTTCCCAGACCCCTTCCCAAAGCTCCCTCTAATGTTGCCGGGTCTGTATTGCACCCGCTCCCTCCTGGTCCTCCATCACCTCTGGCAGGACGGCGATGCGACGGCTGCGGGACCTTCATGGAAACAGAGAGAGAGATATGTTTAGACAGAGCAGCACTCTCTGAGCTTTATTCTCCAGATGAACTGGCCTGGATTTTTTCCACTAGAGATGTCAGTTTTTCCACTAGAGATGCCACTTAAAGATGCTTTTTTTCCACTACTGATGCCAGTCATGAGCCTTTTCACCCCATTTGGTTTAAGCTTTCACCAGTGGGCTCTCACAGTGAAGGGAAACCTCTGCCACAGGGCAGCACCAAGCTGTCAAACCTCAAGGACTGAGTATACAGCCTAGTCTCCTGCCCTGCAGCCAGACTGGGTGTTGCTTGTTCACAGCACCAAGCATCTCCGCTGCTTCTTGACCCCTACGATGGATGCAGCTGTGCCTGGTGCACAGCATCCTGGACCTGGAGGGAGACTAGGGGGGATATAACAACAAACAAAGCTCATGGGGGCCATGGGAGATGGTCTCCATGCCAACATGTACCTTGCCCCTTGCTCCACCACCTGACCTGAAATCACCCTGATGTGTGCTGTCTTCTGCCCTGAGCAGAGGAAAGCTTGACAGCTGCCCCTGAGCCAGCAGAGAAGACTGGGCAATCAAAAGGACTGCGCACTCTGTTTCTTCTGAGTGTAAAACTCTGCAAGTCTAGTGAAGATTCACTTATTAGATGCAGAGTGCCTGACCTCAGTGGGGTCAGTAGGTGCTGCAGGGATGTGAACTAATTAAATGGAAAAAATCTGGCCGTCCTCAGCCCTGATCAGTTGCATGAACTAATCCCATAAATTTATTCCCTGCCCTCTGGTGCCTCTCTATGAGAGGAGTCTGTTTTACGGAAAGTCTGGGTATTGCTGGAGGGTGGGAAGGCTGCAGAGGAAGAACAGGGCTGGCAGAGCATGTGGAAATACAGGGATACCACAGGAGCTGCTAATCCTGCTCCCTATGGCTGTTAGGGCCCTGCCAGCAAGACCCATGTGCTGCCATCCCATGTCTGCCAGCAGCAGTGGGGCATAAGCGTTGGGCCAGCACGGAACACAGGAGTCATCCAGAAATGCCTGCGGAGGGGGCTGGCTGGGAGCAGGAAGGAGGACAGAGCAGTGCGGCCAGAGAAGGGATTGCAGGGAGATGCTGAAGCCACCTGTGCTTGCAGAAAAAGCTCTCTGTGTGGCACACCTCTTTCTTTGCTGTCCCCAGATGGTTGTATGGTCCCACCATGTTTCTGTGTGCCACGTGGGGGAAAAATGACCGTGGTAGAACAGACCCAAGATAAGGAAATGGACAAAAAATGGACACATCTGTGCTTCAACGGCATCTACTTGCCCCCATACATCCTCTGCACCTCGAGCTTCTGGAGGCATCCCACTGGGAGCATCACTGCTTGGGATACAGAGAAGAGGCTGGAGGAACAAATCCTATCCTCCTTGAGGGAAAAGGACACAGAGGTAAAGCCTGAAAGGTGGGTGGCAGGTACAGGAGCTGCTGTTCCTCCAGCTCCAGTGAGGACAGGCTTCTAGCTTGGGTAGCAACTGGACAGGAGAACAAGGGCAGAGATGGAAAGCCAATTCAGCAGCTCCCCTCCCACCACGCCACTGAGAGCTGATCAGCCTCGTGTCACCTTACAAGCCACTTAATCCCTTCCGTCATGCTGCTCAAGGAAGGGGGTGTGCAGGCCAAGGTTTAGCTGCCACCAGCTGTCCCGAAGTCATATGCCTAGCGTCTGCAGGAGCATGTGCAGGGGGACGTGACTGACACCTCGCCGGTCCCCCGCACCTGGGAATTGCCCAGCCCTGCAACCCCAGACCCAGCTGGCCCTTTGATCTCCGCAGGGGCTGAAGCCAGTTCCTCTCCGCTATAGCTTTGGAGAGGATCATTCTGATTTTGTCTGGCCATCTCATATCCTGGCAGGTGTCAGTCTTGACTTCCAAGACGCCTTAGAGGGGCAGGTGGGAAAAGGGAAGATTGTAAAAATAAATAATGTGTTGAAAACCCACGTCTCTGCCCACCCTTCCTCTCAGTCTATGTGTTGGGGCTTTGTTCAATCTCTGGAATGGCCACCTTCTCTCTACCAATGCCACCAGCCTCCATAAGAGCAGCTACACACTTTCTCCCACAGGAAACATCACCCTCAATGTTTTTGAAGCACCCTGTAAGTGTTGAAGTGGGTAGCTGGATGACCTGGAGACAGCCTGTGCCCTGGCTCAGCAATGGACAAAGTCGCCCATGTTCTCTACTGGGGAAGGCACCACAGAGACCACCAGACACATGCAGTGCTGGAGAGCAGAGCAAATAACTTTCTTCTCAGCTGCCCTGCTCTGGGTCCCACCTGCTGCTGCTCACCCCAGCTGAGCTTTGTGAAGAGTCAGTCTGCACTGTTCCTTGGAAGAAGCTGCTGTAGAAGTAAACTGTTAACAAAACAGGGCCTTCTAAAGCCTTGAGTGTCCTCCAGCTGCAGCAGGCATCTTCCAATCCATGCCAGGAGGACAGTAATACCAGGACACATCTCCTGCTCTTGACTATCCCAGCCCCAGACTTGGTAGCAGTGAGAAAGGATGAGAGTTCTCTCACAAAATCAGGCTCTTTCTGTCTGTTCACGCTTAAATTACAGACACAAAAGCCATGGCTGCCAACAGCTTCAGCCCGATTCAGATGCGCTGAGACGCTGCTTTTCTTTGGACCTCACCCTTCCAGGATGCTTGACCTTCGCTCCAGACGGTAAGTTGATCTCCGACCTGGCTGAAATGGGATGTATGAAATCTCGTTGTAAATTGCCTTAGATCCAGGGGCAGAGACATGAATAAAGCTGTGACCACACAAGACTGCAAGGCAGGTCACCTCCGCCCTGCCCCAGTGTCCCATATGGGCCCAGCATACACTTTTAGCTGAGCGATGTTTTTAAGATCACAGTTTATTATGCTAGAGAACAAGTCCCTAAATGAGGCCAGGTTTGGTCTGTCCTCATGTGACTTTCTACAAGATGCACTGATGCCTTCTTTCTTTCTTTTCGTATTTCTCAGGTCTCGTCTCTCTTTAGCTATTGAGAGAGCCTAGATGACTGAGTCAGCCTAAGTGCCTTTCTGACAGCTGATGCTCAACCCATTTTTAGCAGGCCTGTAGTTCACTAAAGCGAACAGCATTCCGGGATGCTCAACAGAGGTGTAGTGTGGGCTAGAACAGGAGAAGGCCCGTTTGGGTCAGATCTAAGGTCCATGCAGCCCTGCACCATGTCTGAGAAGATGCCTAGTGCATAAGAAGGGGATTGAAGTGCTGTGATGTTTCTCCAGAATAGTTTCCCAGTCTTCTGTGATGGGGGACTTTCTCAGCCAAACATTGTGGCTTTATATTTAACAGCAACTCTTGTGGCTTTTTTCGCACACGTCTTTTTGAGTTCCTTTTTGAGCCCCTTTAAACAGCTGGGATCCACATATCCCAAGGCAAGGAGTCTCTCAGGTTAGCTGTACACAGCACAAAGAATTTATCTTTCCATTTATTCTCCTGCTGCTTGCACTTGGCAGCCCTGGCTCTTGTATTGAAAGAAACAGTGAACAGTCATTCCTTATTTACCTGTTCAATAACATTCACCTCTGTCACCTAGCTTGCCTCGAGTCTTTCACCAGCCAAAGGGTCTCAGCTCGTGCTTGGTAGTGTCAATCCTCTGACCACCCTTGTGGCCCTTCTCTGCTTCTCATGAAGTCCTGCCAGATGCCCTCTGAGGGGGGAGACCAGAACTGCACTTTGGAGCTGACTATTCCACTTTGCCCACAGCAGGTGGGACATCCAGGGGGCTGCGCGCCGTTCTTGGCATCATGCTGTAGCAAAGATAAACGCTTTGGCAAATCTGACCTTGGAAGGAAAATTGAAGGAACTGGATTAATTTTGTCCATAAAGGAAAGGACCAGAAGGCAGCAAGTAAAAACTATTTCCTCAGACAAGGTTTTTATACAAGGACACGGATGGATTGCTCTCCATATTCAGTGTGGGGACAAGACAAGGAGAGTGAGGGTCCATTTGCAGCAGAGATGATTTAGGTCAGATGTGAGGAAACTCCTTCAACTCTGAGCGCACACAAACCCTGGAACAAGCTGTCAGGAAGGGATGGAGCATCTTTCACTGGCAGTATTTACAAGCAGGTTGAACACCCATCTGTTGGGAGGGTTTGGGGAGAGCTGTCTTGCAAGATTATCTGTTAGGGTCCCTCCAGCCTCACATTTCTCCCTCCATGTTCCCTCTGTCAAACCATTCGCCTAGGACAGACCATGCCATCCGGGGGCTGGAGACACTCTGCCAAAGGCCCTGAGGGGATGAACAGCACTAAGAGGAAATCTGTGCAAATCTATTATCTGTACTCTCTGCCGAAGGCAGGGAGGGTCTCAGTATCAGGCACATCTCCAGTGGGAACTGCCTTCTCACCTCCCTCTGCTCCCCCAAAATGTCACTGCTCTAATTACAGAGGAAATCATGACGGAAAACTTGCCAGGGGCAAAGTGGATTTTAGTCATTTGCGGCCTCACTGGCTTTTCTTTCTCACTTTTCAGGGACTTTTTGGGAACCCATGGACCACAGGCTCAAAGCCATTGGTGACAATTACATGTCATGAGCTCACGGGTCTTCCAGGGTCACAGCATCTGGGGCCAAGCTGAGGGACCCCATCCTTGCCAGCTGCATCATGGCAGAGGTACCTGCTCCCAGCTCCGAGCCAGGCCACATCAAAATGCTTTGCTGCTGTTCAAGCAGCCGTGCATCAGCTGGGCAGGGAAGATGAGACGGATAAGCAGTGAACCTCCAGCTGCCCGGTGGATCTCAATGAGGACATTATTTGAGATCTGAGGCATGTATTTTTAAGGATTTACAGCAAAGGAGGCTGCTGATGGTTGCTTTTTTCTTTGTGAGAGCAGGGTGGGTTCCCTCCCCATGTGTACTGTGGTGCAGGGGTGGTGAAGAGGTGGATTAGCTAGGCCAGATGTGCATGGGCCACCCAAGAGCATGGTATCCCAGGCAGTCACTTCCACCCTGTGTCCCTGAGGACAGTCACTCTGGCTGAAGGCACCACTGAACTGCTCTGTCAACACTGCATTCATTATGGGAATCTTCATAAGCAACTGGGCTTAATTATTGTGTCCTCCATGGGCTGTCAGGGCACGTGCTAACTGCAGAGGATCATTCAGGTTGCAGTACCGATACAGAGATGGTGCTTGGCTCCACTGGCATCTGCTGATGCCCAGCTCCCTCTCCAGACGTGCCTGCACGGCCATAACTGCACAGTCACTGTTGTGTGTTCTCCTTTCCCTCTCTCCTAACTCGTGCAAGGCATGGCCACAAAGCAACCCATCTTTTTGTACTTGTAAACGCATTTTACAGAGTTGTAAATGCTCTTATTGATTCCTCAGCCTTATTATCCTCGCTGCTCAGCCAAGAATTAACTTCCATTTGAGGATAAATTATTAATCAGTCTTCTCCAGGTCTATTTCATAATCATTTCCACCATCCTGGCTGTCACATAAGAAGGATTTGCATATTTATTCTGCCACTTTTCCCCAGAACAGTACATGGGAGACCATGTTTACCTGCAGTCTCTTAAATCACTTTCCGTACCTTATGAAAGCATTGCTTTTAGACAGAGCAGGCCAGCACAGTGCAGTCCACGTCCTTCTGACTCATTTACTTTGTGGCATCTTTTTTTGCAGGCAAATACTTTTCCTTTTCACTTCTCTGCTTTTTCATTGCTTATTTATGATACCCTGTAGGGTAAAACTGTGTGGTTTGTTCAACAATCCATAACAAAAATACACAGGCTTCCAGCCTGGTGCCGAGTGTCTCTGGTCCCTGGCCCAGCTTGCACAGGAGAGCGTGTTGAGCTGGTATTTTGGCTTTCAGCATGATTTTTTTCCCCCCAGACGGTCAGAGACAAGCTGCCCGCGTGCCCTGTGCAAGGCATGGCTGTGTTTCTGTGGCAGAGGAGTGCTGCTCGATGGGAAGTGTTTTGGGAACGGTGGGGAGGAGCAGGGGTGGGAGCATGGTGAGGCACCTGTCTAGAAAGGGACAATGTTGACAGTCACAGCAAGTCAAATGGAGGGGACTGAGCAACACCGAGTGCTGACGTTTTAAGTAGCGGTGGGGAAACTGAGGTACAGACAAGATCAATGCCGCATGCAAGGCTGTGGAGCAAGGCGGTGTCGCAGCCAAGGAAGCCCTCGGGAATTGCAGCCTTTGGACAAAGTGCAGGAGGCCACAGGCGAGGAGAGAGACCCGGGCGTCCCGGTGCCCCTGGGCGCAGGGTGGGAAGGCAGCGAGCAGGCAGGTTCACACCAGAGCTTCCCTCGTCCTTCTGCCGTCCCCGTTATGGGTCCCAGCAGGGTTTCTATGGGTCCCAACAGGGTTTCTGTGTCGCAGGCAAGCGCGCAGGCTGATTCCTTCCAGCAGATGGTAGCAGGAGTATATGAGGCGACGGGCATCCACACCGGGACCCCCGGTGCACCGCCATGCTGCTCCTCACGGCAAGGCCAGTGTCCCTGGAGAAAGGTTGCAGAGCAAGCAGTGCCTGGAGCCAAGGTGCCCTGGGGTGCTACAGCCCTTCCTTGGTGCCTAGGCCATGGACACCATGAGTTAAGTGAAGGACTCGCCATTGCCGCGGTGAATTCAGATATGAAATGGCAGGGGGATGCGCTTGTAGACTCAGCAGCCAATTGGGGTGGGTCACCTAAGATGGCTGTCATGGCACAGGCCAAGATGGCAGCCATGGCACAGGCCAAGGTGGTTGCCATGGCATTGAGCAAGATGGCAGCCATGGCACAGGCCAAGACAGCTGCCACAGCAGTGGGCCAGAACTGATTTATAGCCCTGTTGTCCCCAGCTTGCATTCGGAGTGTGGTTCTTCCACCTCAGACATCACACCCCAGTTCCCTCAGGAGGTGACATGATGACGTAATAGCAGGCCTTGTCTCTCCCCGCAGCTCGTCAGATATAGTCTGGTTCCTCTCCCCCTTTCCTTCCTTCACTCTTCCTCCTCCCCCATGTACATCCCTAGCTCTCCTGATTTATCGCCGGCGGTGATGACATTCTGCACATCTTCAAGTCCCAAATTCCTAGCACCAGGACACTGCAAGGAAATTTCAATGTCTTCTTTTTTTTTTTTTTCAGAGAAAGCTTGAAAATGTGAGAGCCACAGGAAGAGCAGAGACCAATCAATAGAAATCGAAAGGAGCCATTAAACAAGCAGCTGAACAGAAGGACCCAGACGGCTGAGGTGTGCGTGGTATGTGCATCTGTTTCTCCATCAGGGACAAAAAAAAGATCCTTTAAGCAATTTCAGGTGAGAACAAAGTGGGGAGACCCACCAGGAGGGTGGCCAGGAGGAAGAGCAGGGAGCTACTGATGCTAAAGGACATGGCTGGCAGGTGAGCAGAGTGAAGACCAGCAATATCCAGCTGGGTGCGTTAATGAGCAGGGCTGGGTTGGGTGTGATTGCCCAGCAAGCCTCTTAGCACTCAGTCTAGCATGCTATGGCATCCACAACGCCATCGCGTCATGGTGGGGCAAGCAGGAGTGGGGTGTGGCAAGGCGGGTAGATCAACAGCAAGAGCATCCCCTATATCTTCTTTTCTAAGGGAATTTTTTATTTTGCTGCATGGTAAAGGGGCTAAATTACCATTTGGCAAGCAGATGGAGAGGGTTCCTTCAAGAAGCCTTGCTGGGAAGAGCCAGGTATGAGCTTTCATATATACAGTGTGTATAGAGAGGTGTTGGCAACTGCCAGAAGGTTTGGTCTGTCCCACTGGCTAGTGATATATCTCATTCCTCTAAGCCCAATGCCTTTGTCCCCAACCCTCGTGTCCGTGATTTATGGTTGCTGCCCAAAGGGCTGCAGTTTTGGGGTTTAGCTTGGGGTTTCCTGTGGAAGCAACTTTTAGGCTCCCTGTTTGTGTCTATGTCTGCCTGTCTCCTTTTCAACAACATTTGAAACTATTGGACAGTTTCAAGTAATTTTGACAGAAGGGACGAGGCCTCAAAGATGCAAAGTTATGGCAGGCTTTAGGAAGATAAATTCTTGGGAATAGGAGAGACCCAAATTAATACCTTCTCTGAGAGAAAGAGCTCAAGCTGTGAAAGAAGACCAATACCCCCTGGCCTTCTTTCTTTGTGCTGCTCAGTATAGCTGTCTGTCTCTGGAGCAGACGGTTTGGCTGCTCTGCTGCAAAGTTACGCCCCAGGTTGTCTGAGGGAGGATGCAGTGCAATGAAGACATGGCTGTAGCACATCTAGCAGAGAAGCTGAGAGACGTTTGCTGCCGCAGCCGGTGTGCCCAAGCTCCTGGAGAGCTTGCGTGCTGGTTCACAAAGCTGTGGCTGCAGCAGCTTCCCACCTCCAGGAGGTCTGGCCCCCATTACTCTGCCCGCTTTCCTGAGACCCCAGCATGGGACTGGATTATGGGGATGCTTGTCTCATGAAGGTGTGGAGTTCCCACATGTCAGGTGCTGGAGCATGGGGAGATCGGGGCCCAGTGCTGCAAACAGGGGAGCCCGGTCCTGCTGTGGAGGGAGCCGTGGGGCGAGTGTTGCTGTGTATGACATTTGACAGGTCTGCAACATATGCTGCGTCCCACTGCAGGCCCGGGCTGCCCTCCAAATCAGCTTCCAGCCTCTCTCGATGTGAGAGGAGAGCAGGAAAGCAGAGAAGCAGCTGATGGAACCAATCAATTTGCTATCCGAAAACCGATCAATTTGTGGGGACCCCTCCCCATCTGAAGACAGGGTGGGAATAGGGCCCAGCCGGTGTGTGCATGCAGGAAAGATCAGTGGGCAGCCCATAATAAACCCTAAATGTATTTCCAGCCATAAAATGCTTGACGTGCCTTCAGAGAGGCTGTTGCAATCCTTGATTTGCAGCTGGCATTCATTTTCGATCGCAGGTAGTAAAGAAACGGCCAGAGCACTCAGATATTTCATCGTCGGGGTCTGCCGCCAACCCCCAGCCCCACAGCCAGATTGCAGGGACTCGCACACCTCCTCCTCTTCCTTCTCAGGGCTCTCTTTTCCCTTCAAACAGGGATCCAGACTCGTGCAGGTGATGGGACGGCAAGATAACAAGCAGCAGTGGCAATTTCAGGAAGTGGTTGGGACTTGTAAATCCTTGCGGGGGATCCTCTGTCAGAGGAGCCATCCGGGGAGCAGGGCATGTGCGGGCTGAAGTCACGCCTGTTAGGGAGGTATTTGTTCTTCTGGCCCCCTCGGCCCAGGCGGGTTGTCGTAACATCCCTCGAGCTGGGATCCGGTTGCAGCAATAAAGTTGGGCGGGTTGGGTTCCTGACTGGGCAGGAAAGACTTATTGATCAATGCCACGAATCCTTCCCACCTTCCTCCCACCCCCGGGGTGGATGTAATGGATACCAGGAGAGGTGGGAAGGAAAGCAAAGCTGGAAAGATGCTGTGGTCTGGAGCGGAGGGTGGCATGGCCAGGGCAAGGACATGGGGAGAGGTTAAACATGAACTGAGCAAAGTACAGGACCTTTTAAATGTCTCCAAATGAGGCTGCAGGTGGATGTGGTTCACTCTGCGGCTGAGCAAATGCGTCTACAAATACAGGAGGGAGCAGGGGGTCAGCATTTCTCCATCCATTTGCTTAGAGGACATCCCAAGGCCCTGGTCCCTCGCTCGTGTCTCCCTGGGTGCCCGGGCTGCAGTAGTTCCATGTCTCTTGTGGGCCCCAGTGATCAGTGCTGGAGATAGTTGCTGAAGGGGGTGCTCAGCCATTCCCTGTCTGCTAAACATGTGCACCCACGCTCACCAGCGTTGTGTCTGTAAGCACGTTTAGATGGGAGCAATTTGGAGGCAGTTCTTTATGCTCTGGGGCTGGAGAGACAGGGTGGACGTCTTGCCACAGTAGGATAATACCGGGGAAAACCAACTCTAAAGGAACAACATACTTGTGTCTTTCATTGTGCAGGGTGTCCAGGGCTTATTTCCTCTCCCACAGTGGGGCTGGGATCGTTGATGAGCTGTCACTACGTGTCTGCCGGGGAAACCTTTGGCACATGGCCTGGGACCCAGCATTTCAGCCAGCTAGTCAAGCTTCATCGTTTTTGATCCTGACCACGTAGTATGACTATAATAAGATTGATATTAGTAATACTGCTAACAATTGTGGTAATGCTAATAAAATAATATTGTACTCCTCCATCCAAGGAGCTCGAAGCTTTTAAAGGAGATTAAGTCTCATGGCATGCATCTCACTTCAGGAGAGCTTATTTAGACAGCAGCAAAGCCTCCTCATCACCTTTATGCAGTGCAGTCTCCTCCAAGGTGGAACACAGCAGCTATTTATGAGTATGCAATAACAGTCCACAGCAATCTAGGCCAAGCAATGAAAGCAAATACCATATTCAGGGCAATTACAAGGGTTATAGAGAAGACAACATACCAGGACACTCCGCTCAACGGCTAGGCTTTTAGATGTATTAGCGGACTTTTTGTGGTGTTCGGAACCTACTGTAGTCCATCACAAAGATCTTCAGCTGTGGCAGCAGTGTGGTCTCTTGCCCCACCCTGGGCACCCATCCATTCCTGCTTTGGAAAGCAGGGAAGGCAGGAGACTTGCTGTCTCCTCTGTGTTACTCAGCACACCCTAACTCCCGCCCTAGCACTCTGCAGCAGGCGTTTCTTCATGTGCTAACTTGGGGTTGTCCACTGAGACCAGCAGCTCGGAGTCGGAAAGCCCACTGGGTTTTGAAAACCATGTTCCCCTTCCAGAGCTGTGTCTGTACAAGCCTGTCAGGAGCAAGCAATCCCCAGGAGTAAATTGCAACCACAAGAGCAGGTTCTTGATAATTATAAAGGCTCTTCTAGCCACCACCTTTTCTTCTGTGGCCTTGAAGTCACAGACAGCACTAGCCCAGCCTGAACATCTCCAATGGAAGCTGCTCTGGGACTTAGGCCCATTAGGCGCTGGCAGAGAAAAAGCCAAAGCATTTCTGCTCATCAGCACGCGGTGAGCTGCCCTCCACTCCTGCAGGCTTTGATGAATGCAGAACTAGTTAGCAGCACTGGTGTGAGTGGGTCCAAGAGGTCACGCTGAAAAATGGCACTTTGTCAAAAATGTCATTTCAGCAGCGTTTCTTTGCCTTTTTCTTTAAAAGAAAAATTTCAGAAGGAAATGAAGCCAATGTGTTACTTCACTGTGATCTGAAATTTTTTGCTGCTGTTTTTTTAAAACAGTTCTTCCTCATGCCTGGACTCCTCACCCTCTTCCAGTCTATCACTTGCAGCTCAAAAAACCACATTTTTATCATTCTTCGGAGAATGCAGGTTTTAGTCACATCACAGAAACTTTGTATTTCTTTTACTTAAAAAAGATGTGCAAAGATGAAAATTTTAACTCCGCAGGCTTGTTCCTGTACATGCTTTTTTCTTTATTTTTTTTCATTTGAGCTGTTTTCAGAGAGCTTGGCCACCTCTTTCTACTGAACCTGGATGACTGCACTTTGGGGTCCTGATGCAGGAGGCAAGGCCTTTTCTCGTGGCCACCAGTGGAAGCCCAGGCCTGATGAAGAAGGAGGGCAAGCCCAAAGCCTTACTTGTCCTGGCCCCACTCTCTCCCTCCCAGCCTGCCAGCCTAGTGCTGGGAAATTTCAGCTGAAGCTCAGCCACGTCACCTGTGTTTGGCTTCCCAGAAAATATCCCTCCTAGATTTAGGGATCTCCAGGAATGTAACAGCCACCCCTGCCTTAGGTTTGAGCTCCAGCAGCTCATCTCTTCTTTCGCTTGAAAATGTGGGCTTTGCTGCTCATTTGAAGCCATCTGGCTTCATCTCCAGCCCTGCATTCGCTGCCAGAATAGGCAATAGGCTGTGGGGGCCCTCTGGCTTTCAGTATCATGGGGAGAAGAGGTATGAGGTGTGGGGGAGCCTTGGGGGAGCCTGTCCTAGCCCTCCCCCATCTCTGCCTTCTCTCTGCTTGGGGAAGAGAGAGCAGGACCTCACCTAGGACCCTGGAAACAGACTTTCAGCAAGGAAGAGTCTGCCGCTGTGCACGTCAAGAATGATTTGCTCAGCGAGAGAGATGAGCACCTCTAGCACTGACATCAGGGGACAGGCAGAGGAGAGTGCGAAAAAGCTGGTGATGGGCAGCAGGACTGCAGGGTGGGGAGACCCAGGGCCGGGGAGGAGCACCCACGGACTGGGCGAGGGTCTCTGCTGGGCACAGCGGAGGGGCTGCCGAGACTGATGCTGTGCTGAATTTCTGCTCCTGCAAAACCAGCCCCACTGCTTCCATCTGGGGTAAGAGTTCCAGAGCTGTTAGTGCAAAATTGTGTCCCTACACATTCTGCTCCGGCTGGGAGTAAAACCAGTTGAATGGAGCAAGGGTGCTTTGCTATTACCCACATGCATGAGTGTTTATCCACATGTGCAAACACCCCACGTGTTCTATATTACCTATGAAAAGATGGATAAATTCCCCAAGTGGGGAATCTGCTTTGCGCAGACTCTTCCTGACAGACCCTGCTTTAGCCTGCTTTTCTCAGGAAAGTGGTCCAAGATCGGACATGTCTGCTGAGCCTTTCTGTGGGCTACCCCACAGCCTTCCTCTGCGCTCAATGAGCAGCAGAGGGAATGGGCTGCATGACCCAGACTCCTCCAGGCGAAACTGTCTCAGCCACCAGGCTTGCCAAGCCATTGACAGAAACCCTTTCCAATTTTTTCTTCTTAAAATTTTATTTAAAAGTGAATTCAGTGCTGGTGAAAGGTGCCGTACCGACAGCCCTGGACAGCAACATATCTGATTTATCCATGAAACAGAGTTTTAAGTATCCTACAGCAGTAACAGTCACGTCCAGTTGTTTGCAAGACCAGATTTCCAGCAAGAGGATTCCCATGAAGGTTTCCACGCAGAGTCCAGGTGCAATGCACACTGCACATGTGTGCATCTACACATGTGCTCCAAACAGTGTGGAGCTCTGTCTCCTCCTGCCACACCAAACTATCAAGGCCACCAAAACCCTCAAGGTCTTTCTCTGGCCTCCCTGGCTCAGCAGTTTCTGAGGGCAAGGATACCAGCTGCAAATTGCTTTCAAGGGCTGGATTCCCACCAAGCACAGCCCAAACCCTGGCATTACAGCGTGTCCTAAAGGACTGTGGGTATGTTTTTGCCTCTCATATAGCCAGGCACTTCAAGGACTAATCCTCTTCAAGGATGCTCATGGGGAATAGGCCTCTGGGTAATATCCCCTCCCCAGGAGCAATTCCCCTCCTTTAAGAGCTGGACAGTTTCCAGAGGTCTTTTAATACATCTTGCGCTCCTCTGCCCTCTCATCTTCAGAGCATTTTGCCATCTGTTTGCCTTTATTTCCTTTGGGAACAACTCCCTTTTATTTTCAGATTCCAGGGGCAAAACACAGCCAGGTGGGTGTGAGTGGGGTAGCCTCTTTTAGCCTTCACCTCAAAAAAAAAGAAAAAAAGAAAAAGAAAAAAACCCAACAGCAACCTCAAAACAAACAAAACGAGATCAGAAATTCTGCAGAGGGCCACGGCATGGTATTACCGCCACATCTACAGCCAAGCCCCCCAGTCAAAACCCACTCTACCCCTCTGCACGTGATTCTCAGCCATACAGTCTGCTGGTGTCTCCTTGCCTCTATTTATACTAAAGCCCTTGCAGAATAAAACATCCATGTAAAATCCAATTTCCTCTGAATCTCTCTCGGAGACGAGGCCTCGAGATTGAGTAGATAACCTCTGCAGTAATTGCCTGAACCACTCCTGTTTGCTGGAAAGGTGAGATCCATTTTTCAATTATCTATCTGCAGTGACAGCAGCGAGCAACGGAGCTAAGAGGAAGGAGAGAGAGGGAGAGAGAGAGAGGAAATCCAGCCAACAAGAGCCGTCTGTGTCAATCCTGGCAAACGGGAGGTACGATAGATGTGGTCACAGTTCCTGCCATCAATATCCTCTAATATAAATGTCAGCGATGCCATTTTACCCACAGTCATTTCCCACAATGCTGATTACATTATCGTATAATAGAGGGGCGCCAGCCGCACCGCTTTCTCTCCTAACCCTCCTTGCGGTAATGTGTCAATAGCCTGCCTCCATGAAACAAGTCAATTTTCTGCAGGCTTGGCAGCGGAATAAATCTGCCGACTATCTAGAGAGCTGGAGATATTTATACACACCGTGTCCTCTCTCTCTCGCTCTCTCTCTTTTTCTTTCGCCCTCCCCCCTCCCGCCTTCCCTCCCTGTGTGTGCAAGCATAGATGTGTGTCCTCAGCAGAATTGAGTGATTTTCAGCCCAGACTCAATAAGAAGAGAATTTAGGGCAGTCCTACAGCTTGGCTTCCAGTAACAGCCCTACACGTTTATTTTCTTTAGCTTAACAGGAAAGAGAGAATTATGTTTAGATTTATATGACAAGGGCAGTTCTACCAAAACGCTTGCGATAAGCACTGTAGAAGGGGGAGGAAGGTGTGTGCATGTGTGGTGAAAACCAGGCAGGCCAGTGGCAGAGAGGGATTGCAACACCTTGCAGGTCACATCAGGGGGGTCCTCTGGGAGATGGAAAAGCAGCTCTTATTTTAACCGACAGCTCCTTTTTTAGTGTATATCCGAATCGAATGCCAGTGGAGGAAGGAGAAGGAGGCCATGGGTTCCTCCATTCCCACTGACAGATGAGGGTGGAGGTGCTTGGCTCTGCTCTCTTGACTCTTGCAGGCAGAGAGCTTGCCAAGGACAAGATGTTCTGGCCACCTTGAGGGTGCTTGTTCTCCCAGGGGTGTCCCCAGGACACCCTGTGATCCACTGCCCCACACACCCCTGCTGTGATTTCTGCCTTCCCCCAGCTCTGAGGGGGTCAGCCTACCCAAAGGTCCCAGCGGCTCCCTCTGCCAGCATCGTGGGCTGCTTACACCATCCTGAGCTCCCAGAGCATAGGCTAAAATGGCAGATGCTGCTCGCGCTCACAAAGGCAAGGCTTTGCCATCTTAATGAGACACGGCGGCAGCTCAGAGTGCTCTGGAGAGGGTCTGTTCCCTCTGGGAGCTGGCCAGAGATGGACTCTGGGCAAGTGACCTCCAATCTGTCTTGGCCTGAGCTAAGGGAATGGAAAGGGTTTCTCCTTCCTCTCGACTATTCAGCACGGAAGACTTTAACCCTCATTGGGAGCATTTTTTGGTGATGGAAAATGTCGTCAACTGTTTTTTTGCCAAGAGGGGGAAAAAAAAGCCTAAAAAGACTAATAGCAAATACAAAATTGCCTTCAAATTTCTGGGCTTTGTTTTTTTAATAAAAACCTGGGAATGTTCCATCTGTTTTCATGTTTTCATCAAAATTTTGTGCAAGAGGCAAATAATGCTTGGATCATTGCTTTTGGCTTGATTGCTCTATCCTCCTGCTCCAGAATATAGCAGTTTCTGGGCAGGGAGCTGGTGTGTCCTCCACTAGCCCTGGCAGGAACGAGTCCACCGCCTTCCACAGTGAATGGGAAGGCTCCACCCTATGAGACACCAAAGACATACAGTTTGCAGTAAAAGGTTGTCCTGCCAGCTCCATAAAATCAGTCCTGGCAGCTTTCGGAAAGAAGATCTGGGAGAGGACAGTGACCTGTGACCATGCTAAGAGGATCCCAGAGAGCTCATCCAATCCCTGGCCCGGAGCAGATCTCAGCCCACATACCCCTGGCCATGGTGAACACCATGCACTTCCTTACCCAGCTCCACTGTGACTTTGCAAAAGGTCATCTGTGACCCACACCAACACCGCAAAGTTCATTTCCAACACAAATCCCCTCTGGGCAAGAGCAGGCCCAATGGACACAGAACATCCTCAGCACGGCGGGGTGACTTGGCATGGAGGGAACAGGCAGCGGGTATGTCGCAGTATTATCCTGGGCTTGGACTCTGGCTTCTCTCTGCAGAGGGAAGATGTCCAGCTCCCCACCCGCTGCTCTGCTTCTGTACACGCCTTCACAATGATGCCGGCAGCTTTTTTTTTTTTCCCTGGCAGCTGTGTCAGAGATTGACAGGAGCTTTACAAAATTGGGATGGAAGTGAGGCTCTGTGTCTGGATGAAAGCTTTATTTAGAAATCAATGAAACCCACAGCTCCATCACACAAACTCCGGCCCTCCTACCCTTCTCAGCCCTGTCTGCCTGGGCTGCAAGTCATCAGCACCTGTCAGAAAGAGAGGCCCACGCCGGAGGTACCTAAGAAAATCCAGGCACCACGTGGTCTCACACCCGGAGTAAACTGAAATTCCTTCCATGCTATCTAGAAAAGACGCTTTGTCTGGGAGAAGGTTTGTGTTGGGTTTTTGCTGGGAAAGGTTCTCCCCACATCTGGAAGGGGCAAATCTGACCGCAATGGAAAAGAACCCAAGTCAGAGACAGATGGGGCTGCTTGGTCCAAGAGCTGTCAGAGCCACCAGGAGCCTTCCTGTTGACACCACTAGCCTTCAGATGAGTCCAAAATTTGGAGATGTGCCCTGGATCACAACCTTCCTAGAGTCAGGGGGATTGGGGCTGTTTCACTGGCAAGCCCTGAGACAAACTGCAAAGGAAGGATTCTGTGTTAAGATACATTTCTCCAAAGCGAGGAATTGGGGACCAACTCCAGAGCTCTGATTTAGATCCTTGTCTTCATATGTGGTATGTCATTAAGGGAGAAGAGCTGGCAGCGAGCTTCAGTCGCTTAGAACTGCACTGGCAGGAGAGACAAATGCAGAGCGTAAGATAAATGAGGCACTTCCAAGTGCGAGAAAGTCAATACTGTAGAGACCTTCAAACTGGAGTCTAGGGAACAGCTTACAGTTCAGCTCGCTGGTACAGATGGGAAGACATCTCTGTGTGCTGAGAGCTTATCAACACTTTGGAGTGGCACATGCCATTGGAGTGACAAGACAGGCAGCCACATGGGACTGGACTTGGGCACAAGGTCTCGCAGAGGCCCACCGGGAGGGATTGTTCATACACCACCTGTGTTATGGGACCTCTTGAAGGAAATCAGAGCTTTGCTGTGCATCATAATGTTCCAGTAAAAAAAGACTGAGTCCTGGTGCAAGACAGTCTCCAGCGTGACCAGGCAAAGAACAAGAGGGAACAGAAAAGAGACTTGCCCAAAATCTTGTTAAAAAGCCAGGCTGATCTCCCTGAGGCTGCTCTTCAAGATAGCTGGAGTCACCCAGAAACACTGGGCACCTAAAACGCTCTGCCACGTGTCAGACCCCATTCTGTATCTTTCCCCTTCCCTGCTGTGATGCACAGAGGGGACACACCTTCTCCACGGCCCTGCAAGAGCGACCAGCCATGCTAGACACCAGCTTGCCCTGCTGGTCAGTGTCACAGCACGGCTGTGTATGAGACTGGATTAAATATGGCTCTGAGTGTGTGCACATGTGCTCAGTCCCACAGCTGAAGGAAATGCAAACTGATCCACCCAAGGAAAGAAAGGAGACACTGCCCTCTTTTTTTCAATTATATCCAGGTCCAAGGTCGGTGACCTCTTCCCTCCTGCAATGCAGTATCTTGTCACACAAAACCCAGAGAGAAAGGGAATGTGATAAAGATGAAAGTGATGTGGCAGGCTCGTATGTGAAAACAATCACCCTTCAATTAAGTGTGATTGATTTCTCAAATCAGAGATGCATTCAGCTTCCAACAGACAGATATGAGCGAAGGCCAGATGCTGGGGAATTCAGCACACGTGCTTGGGCTAGGACATCGCAAGGAAACAAAATGGAGATGCTATAGAGTACCAGGTGCTTAGAGATGAGTCTGAGACGGGCATAAAGCCGAGCCAGGAAAATTTTCCCCCTTAAAGCAAAGCTCAGGGCTGAGAAACAAGATGTAGAGAAAGAAGGCATTTTTCCATGCAGTGAAGCTACAGCTTTGTAGAAGCAGCAGCCAGGGAGAGCCCAAAAGAGAGTGGAGATTTTGCAGATATATAGAAGAGACTTGCTGACATGAAGCTGTTTCTGTACAGGACAGGCAAGGGACATCTGAACGCGAGGAAGAACTTCTTCCCTCTGAGGGTGACGGAGCGCTGGAACAGGCTGCCCAGAGGGGTTGTGGAGTCTTCTTCTCTGGAGATACTCAAAACCCAGCCTGGACGTGGTCCTGTGCAACCTGCTCTAAGCGACCCTGCTTTGGCAGGGGTGTTGGACCAGATGATCCACAGCGGTTCCTTCTAACCCCTACCATTCTGTGATTCTGTGATTCTGTGACGTAGCCCCTCTCATGAGGGGAGCTGGAGGCAGAGTGGAGCAAGGCAGCCTAGTGACATCTCACAGTGTTGCTCGAAAGCCTTTGACAAACAACTGCGAGGTCCAGAAACTCCATTTGGTGCTTCTAACATCAGCTGAGGCCTCTTTCACATTCAGATGCACATGGGGCCCTTCCAACTGTTTTACAGGTGCCTGATGCTTTGTGAATCAAACCTGCCCACACACCATCTCCACACTGCCGCTGATGGGGTGAGGAACCTTGGGGTGTTTCACAGCAGGCAGACAGTGGAATAAAGGAGGACACCAGAGAAGCCACTTTGCCCAAAGTAGAGGGAGCTCTGCTGTAAATGTCTGCAGCAAGCCCTGCTCTTCACTGAAGCGCTGCAGCATGGCAGAGGAGCAGCACCCAGACAACCAGCCTCTACTGACTTCAAGAGACCTGAGCCCTGTGCAGCTCAGTGCACAGAGCCCACGCACGTCCGGGCTGGCCAAAATATATGCTGTGCTTTTGGAGGACACTGGGTATGCCCATGCTGGCTGACAAAATTGCTGTAGCTAGCACCCTTTGTCAGCAATGTTTTAACCACGAAACGGGAGCTTGCGACCCTCTCAGAAATTTGCCCCCTCAGCTGTTGTATGAACAACCCATCATCATGGCATCCAGTCATACCATTCTTCTGAATCCCGCATACCCCGTCTGCCTTTATCAGCAATAGGCAAGGGCAAAACTGACCACCCCAGGGAGGTGTTTGGGCAGGGAGAAGGGAAGGCAGCACTGCAGATTTAGCACAGTTCGTGGCAGGAGAGCAGCTCCCTTAGGTTAGTCTGGGCTCAAGTCCCGTTTCCCCTACCACGATCAGCCTCATCCATCTCCCCCTCTCTCCCCCTTGTCCCTTTCAGGGATTTCAGATAAAAGGTCTGCACTTGACCCTCCTCCTCCCTGCAGGGAGAGGGGAAGGCTGTGAATAGAGGAGACCCCCCTGTTTGCAGAAGTGATTTTCACATTAATGGCAGCATATGTTTGCATCGGTTCCAACCAGTGGAGCTGCGCCCGAGCGCGTGCGCGTGCCTGGCGCTCGCAGCGGGCGGGGGGCTGCGGGGGGCTCCGCGCGTGGGGGGCACCAGGTGCTGGCTGTCAGGCCCAACAAAAAGGAGAGTCAGCACCCCACGCCGGAGGCTGCGCTGGCAGCTCGCCCCTGCCTCCAGCCCTGCACCCCGAGCATGCTGCCTCTGACTCACAGCAGCGGCCTTTTGCGTCAGCTCCTGAACTCTCCTCCCCTTCTCTCCCCAGATTGCACGGCAGAGCACGCCCCGACCCCGGGCTGCCTGCTGTCACCCATCCCCACTCCCCAGAGGGTCAGATGGGGACTTCGGATGGACGGCAGTTGTGCAGCCTCCTTCTGCTGGAGCATCCATGGAAGGCTGCTCTGACCTCCTGCCAGACTGGTGCATCTCACAGCCTGTGTAAAGTCCTGTTATACCTAAAAACAGAGCAGCAAGGTCACTTGCTGAATTCACACCTACAGCTCGTAGCTGGCTGCATCCTGCTCCCTCCTTTCACACCTTCTCCCCGTGCTGAGACACCGCAGGGCTGGCACCCCAACAGGCGCTCCACGCTGTCCTGGCTGGCATCCCCATGCTCTCTGGAGGACGAGAGCCGCCCTGTCCCCAGCACCCCATCCTCGGTGTGAGGGCTGACCCGCACTGCCTGCATGGGACTGGAGACTCCCCACCCAGCACCAGCAAACCCCCAGCTTTGCCCTCCCCAGGGCAGTGTGGAAGCCAGAGCTACAGCTACAGTAGATTAAGACCAGCAGGGACCAAAAGCAGTTTGGACATCCCAGTGCTCTCGCAGGGTGTACCAAACCCAGATACTTCCCCATGACAATGAAGCCAAGCATCGCAAAGGGGAAGGCCTGACCCTGCTGCCCGGGTCACTCACACCCTGGGAATTTGCCAGTTCATGGATACACTCAAACTTTCGTCAGCAAAACTTTCTGGAGGAGACCAGGCCTATATCTTTTTTTCTGCTCCATTTCTCCTGCTTCTGAAATGGGGGTCAATGTGTTTCTTTTTGCTGCACTGTGCATCCATCTTGTCTGCTTAGATCCTGACCTGTCTGGTGCCCTGGAGAAATGCAACGGCTCCAGCAGCAGGGCCAGTATCTCCCGGGGGTCTCTAGGCACTGCTGCAATCACAGTAAACTCCTGAAGAATAAGAATTAGGTGTGATCCTTTGTGGACTATGAGGACCCTCAGAGGCACGGCTGAAGTGAATGGAAAGAACAAGCGTGTAGGCGGTGCTGCTGCTTGGGGCATGGTGATGAGAAGTCTCTTCTCTTCCCAGGTGAGCTGAGGCCTATGCCCTGTGGGAGAGCTACCTCGTGCCCCCAGGTGAGCAGGTGAGCTCAGCTGCTGAAGGATCCCATCCTGAGAACAGCAGAAATGCCTCATCTTCCTGGGCAAGCCCACCTGGACTCAGGTGTGGATGTTGCAGAATCTATGGCCTCTGACACGTATTTTACCCCTTGATGAACAGTAGATTTCTTCCATCCATGGTTTTACCTCCATTGCAGGTGAAGATTGGTATGAACGGTGACACTTGTGGGGTCTGCAGTCGGAAAATGGTGTGTCTTCTACAGGACAGCAGTGAGCCATTCTGCAGGCAGAGCTCCCAGGGAGAGCTGTCGTGGTATCTTCACATACTCGCAGAGCTCGCCTGGGACAGACTCAGGGCCCTCCAGGCAGCCATCACCAAGAATCCAACATTCACATACAGTCCCCAAATCAGGACATTTGGCCTGGAGCTCAGAGCTCCTTCTCTTCACCCTCTGGCACTTCAGCCTGTCTGGGCAGGAAGAGGAACAGAAACTTTCACTTGCCAGAAATTGTGGTGTTTCCAAGTCAGTCTCTGTGGGGAATCAGAAAGGAAAGTTGAAACGTCAGAAAGCAAAAGATAACGGTGTCCAAACTGAGAATTGCAGATAAACAGCAAATGTGGAAAGTGAAAATACCAGCAAGAAAAATTTCTACTTTGCCAGTGGCAGTGTATCTTGGGAAGGGGAGTGTTCTTGCCACATTTTAAAATGAAGGCTGCTGCTTGGCCTGGGAATTTCAAGCAGGAGTGATTTATATTGTTGCTTTGAATCTCCTGACCAGAAAAGAAAAAAACTGTGCAAAAGTATTTTCCTTAGAAGAATCTTGATGTTGGAATAACCACATTTTTCTCTGTAAGAAATTCTTAAACAAATTAGATCAACTCCTTCCATTTAGATACACTCGGACTCTAATCTTAAATTTTTCTTTCTGCCATTTGAGCTATTAACACATTTGTTTTTCCCAGAAAAATATCAGAGCCGCCCATGTAATCACAGAATCCAGGAGTAAGGGCTTTAATGAAAACACCAGATACCACAAAGGAGCCGATGCTATACATAGCCCAGACACTGCACTGCTATAGACCGGAAGACAGGGAAGAATTTAGCGGGTGCAGTAGCTCGATGCCATATTTGTAGTGTGAAGCTGTGGAGCAGCAGTGGGCTGAGCTCCAGTTGCCTTTTCCCTTGCTGTGCTTGCAGTCAGCAAAATAAAAACAGGTGAGACAAGCTGAGCTGGTGTTACCCACCCTCAGAAGGACACCTCCAAGGCAGGCTATTTTAATCTTCCTGAACATACTCTGTCTGCTGCTGTAACCACCCTCCTTTCTTGCTTGTGCTTTCACACAGACACCCAGTGCAGGTTCAGGATCTCCTATTGTATGTGCAAACCCATATGAGTTTTTTCTTTATTTTCTCTCTTATTCTGATGTGAAGGCTTGTGACACTCTTCTTGATGTACAGGAGATCTGCCCAGGAGAACTTTGTAGAACTGCACTGGAAGTTCCCCAAGCCAGGTTTTGTTAACAAACAAAGGCTGTTTACTCTCTTCCAGACACTAGATCCATTGGCTGCAAGATAAGCTTGGGATGCAGACGGCTGAAGAGTTCAGAGCACTGAGTACAGCAGTGTTTCAAGTCTTGAAGACTTTACTAGTACCAAGCAAGCAGATGATCCACCAGATTCACCAGTGGTACATTTGGTAGACGGACTTCTACCAAGCCAGGATGTGGGAATTAGGCAGGTAGCCTCATGGCATGGGGAGGTTTACTTTGGTGGTTTTGTGGGTTGGGAATAGTGGGAGAAGAAGCCAAATGTATTATGTTTGTGGTTTTTTTTTCCTTTGCAGCAAGATCAGCCATTGATGGAAATAAAGGGTCCCACCCAACTACAAGCTCAGGTGGGCTGGAGGCCTGTTCAAAATGCCCCCACAGGTATTGTCCTCTGAGACCACACGGCAACACCCACCGCTCCCTTCCTCCTGAATAAGCAGGCGATGGGAATCACGGGCTGCTGGGAAGAGCAGGTCTGCTGTCACATTCGCAGCAGGGCACAGCGAAGGTAAGCCACGTGCCCACAGGGGACAGAAATCCCTTCGGCTTTTGAAAATTATGTTTTACTTCTAAGACCTCAAAGCAGCCACCAGCCCCGACGTGCAGCCACTCCGCTCAGAGCAGAGATGTGAGGGTGTCTCACACAAGGTCTGCAGGGCACAGCCGACTTTAACCCCACAATCCCAAACGTGTATGTAAAATTCTCTCTCCAAGCACCTTCCCACCAGCATTCCTGTGTCGTGCTGACAGGATCACACACTCCCAGTACGTCCCTCCTGCAATAGCAGGGCTGCAGAGATGGAGGCTGATGTGAGGGCTTAATTAATCAGTTAATTAATCCCAAACATTTTAACCCTCCAAATCCCTGCTGCACTCTAGTTTGGCAATTTGTTCATTAACAGAAGTTTTTTGTCTGTGCTTGAACTTGTATCGTTTGATTTTTCCCCCAAGACAGAAGCAAAATATAATAATGTCATTAAGAGAGTGAGTGTGTCTTTGCATCTCTGTGCGTGTGTACCACTGTCTCCTGCATTAGGAGCCAGCTCTGCTCAGGACTTTTGTGTGCTATCTCTAAGCTCTTTTGGATCCTCCTTTGCACTGGACATTGCAAGGCTGAACTTGGGCTGTGCAGGGGTGGTGAAGCTCCCTTGCCCCCTCTCTGCACTGGTCAAGCCACCCTAAACACCAAGGCTGTGCTGACACAGACACCTTTAGGTCTTCCTTGGGAAATGGTCTTGGTGGGTCTCATGCCCACATTCAGTGGGAGCAGAGTAATGACTCTCCTCAGGGCCACCCCACACAGCAGAGGTGTGAAACACAACCCTCAGCTTGCTGGAGGAGCAGCAGTTAAATGCACAGTCTCTGGCTATCACAAGGAATGGAAAACTGCCCTGCTGGGATCCTGCACTGCTTGTTTTGGGGTAATGTTATGTCTAAAGCACCGAGACACCCTGTCCCATCCCCTGGCAGGTGGGGACACCTGGATGTATTTTACAGAGCTCCAAAATCTTCCTCCATGCCTTTGCCCTGCCTCCATCCCTGGCTGAGCTGGAGACCTGCCCACCTTACCCAGGATGTTACCCACACCTCATCACAACCACTGTTTTCAGACCTTCATTTCTTTCCAGTCCTCTACTCCACCGAGCACACACACACTCACTCCCCCTTGCTGAATCTGCAGCCTTCCACCTTGAAACAAGCCCAGCAGCTGGGCTCAGGTGCTCCAGCCGGCACCACCCAGGAGAAGGACCTCTGGGCAAGTGAGAGGATTTACTGCTCCAGATCCTTAAACAACACATTAGTGCTGTTATTCTGCCGGTGCACATCCTTGTTCCCCAGATTTTTACAGCACATCTTTGTGCCACTTGGCTACAGTAATGAGGCCCCACCTAATTGCAATTCCATAAACTCCAGTTAAATGAACAGCTCCATCCAATGATCACCAACATCTGCTGTTCATCAGGCAGCCTTCCCTCCCCTCCTGTTCCCTGTGTCTCCGTAAATCCCAATGCCCCAAAATTCAGCCTACCAGGCCCCTACTGAAAGGGTTGTGAAAGCTGGTCTGAAAGCCTTGCCGTGGCCAGGGACTTTTATGTATTGTGTGGAGGGGTTTGTGTGAGTGAGAACAGGGGGGAAGGTTGTGGGTGTGCAAACAGAGAAAGTATATGAGAAAAAGCGTGTGTTCAAGAGGGGAAGGACCAAAGGACTTTGCAGTGCCCTGTGGCCTGGAGGGTGTCAGCATCTGCATGTGTGTGACATAGACAACAAGCAGCAGGCAAAGGAGGGCAGCGTGGGGAGCAGTGGGAGACCCCAAGAGCCCAGCTGAGCCCTAGTAAAGAGGGTACATAGGCAGGGCAGGCGGAGGGGACGGGTGGGTGTACACACGTGCTTGTGGCAAGCGGAAGGAAACCATCCCTTTGTGTCCATGGAGTGCGCTCACATGAGTGTGGCTCTGTGTGTAGATGTCTGTCACACTGTGGCATGCTCATCTTATTTCTGTGTTGACAGACAGTATGTTTGTGATGGGCATAAGCTATGCATAACTCAAACGCTCTGTCTCTGCTCTCAGCTGTGCTTGGCCAGTGTATGAACCTGCTCACATGTGTGGGAGCACACGCTTAGCTGCATATGGTGGGACGAGGTGAGTCAGTCCAAGACATAATCACAAGAGCATACAAGAATCCTCGAGCCTTTGTCTCACAAACACCCACTGTCTTGATCTCTGGCCTCTGTCACACTGGCGATTCATTTTCCCCGTGTTGTGTGTGGAGGAACTGATGAAGAAGGGATGTGACTCGCACAGCTGAGACTGGGAGGGACACTGGCTTTGCAGGATTTTCACACTCCTCTGACCTACCATTTCTGTGTGAGGATTTAGTTCTGCATCAGCCCAGCTCCAACTGAAAATCGGATCCTGAATCTGACTTCTGTAAGTAGGTGCGGTCTGTTTGTACACACATGTGTAAAGCCTGCGTGTGCATTGCCATCTCCAACAGCTCAACAGCGGCTGGGGAGAGGGAAGGTCACCTCTCTCATTCAGAGGTTAACAGGGTCATGCTTCACTTGTGGAAAAAAATCTTGCCTAAAATTAAGCCTCAGCCTTGCAGAAAGGCAGGCCAGACAAGCCATTAAAAAAGGTCAAAGATATTATCAGCTCCTAATCCAATTAGATACTGATTATCTGTGAATTCAGCACAGCCTCACTGTTAGAGCTATGCTTAGGAAAATGAGCATCTCCAAAAAAACAGCTGGAGATCGAGGGGGCTCTGAGAGCTGAGGCAGCCTTGTGAGAGATTATGCTACTGCCTGGGGAGCGCTGGCTGTAGCAAAAGCCATGTTGGGGTTTCATTGCTATCTTTCTTTGTATGTGTCACCTGGTGGGTGACATTACATTGCTGGTGAAGGCGGTAGATGGATCTGTAACCATCCCTTCTCCTGAACATAAGTTTAAGAGCAAAAGGAAATGAGAATTTCTGTATTCGATTAAAATCAGTGATGCAGCAGCCTGACTTGTTGGGAATTCTCCAGCAAAACATTTTTAATGGAGAATATCATTCTGGCAAAACCATCAATTTCCATGGGGAAATAACTGTTTTGCTGTTTATTGGTTGTGGGCTTTTTAGTTTTGGTCAGACCAGCAAAAAGCCAAACATTTTAAGGAGGTTTCCTACTAGTGATGCTCTGGAAAAAGCCCTTCAGCAGGGTAGAAATCTAACTGTTTTTAATCTGGAACCTGATTGCTTTATTAAGGGGATTATGTGACACAGTTCTGAGATACCAGGGGAATGGATTTACTCCCCTGGCAGGCGGTCTGACTTTGAGAAAAGAGAGTTTGTATGTTCAGTGCTGGCTGAAAGAGTTATGGAAATTACCCCCTGTGGTTTCATCCCCCTTGTCTCCAGACAAGAAGGTCTTTGACTTTTGTGTTGTTGTTGCTAATAGGACTGAACCATGGCTGGTTTCTCTCCCTAAATGGAGCACCTTGCACATCTTGCTGTGGCAAACTTCCATGTAGTTGTGAATCGCTTTGGGTGGTTTCTTCTGTGAAAACAGGGACAGGTGCTTTGGCCAGGGCAAATCCTGCTGCACCAAGGCCTAGGTGTCTTTTTAGGTGCTGGCTGGTGCAAGGGATGGGTTTGGGGTATGCCTCCTTTTGCCTTTTGCAGCTCTCCCTTCCTGAAGGCGGCACCAGTTTGGTTTCTTAATTACAAAAAGCAAGCGATTTAAATCTCTTTCCTTATATTTTAAAATCTCCCATGCCTGGCTGGGCAGAGCCAGACAGCTTTGCAATAACTAGCTGAGGAGCTTGATGGATTTCCAGTGTTGCTGTTTGGCTGCAATGACACTTTGGTTGCAGCTTTTGCCTTAGGAAAGCGATACTCTTTCGAAACCAAACCTGTCCATCAGCAGAGCCACTTCTGGGCAGGGGCTTGCAGATGCTGCCAGGTGGGGATCAGACGGGGCTGGCAGCACTCCTGATGGAGCCGGGACTCGGGTACCACTTCCTCACCTCTACGAAAAAGAAACCTTCTGATCACAAGCTGGACCTGCTGAGGAGCTGAACCGATGTGGAGATCAGTGCCAACAGAGGTTCTTTCTTCTGACAGAGATTTGCTGCTCAGCCTTGGGAAGATGGAGTTTCCCCTCCATACTTCAGCTGTGAGAGCAGCTCTTTGGCCAGGCAGTAGCACTCAGAGTCTGTGCTTTGGGTTTACATCTGCTCAACATCTGGGCTTGAGGGTTTAGCCACGCAGAAATGGTCACCAGCGTGCACTTGTAAAGGGCATCTATTACGCTGCATTAACCCCACGTGGACACGTGCGGGCAGGATTAAGAGGCCGTAATCACATTCAGCTTGGTGGGCTTTTGAAAGAGAAATCAAATGAAGGCTGTGAACAAGGACTTCCCTGCAGGCGCTTAACGCAATTCAGCTAATCCACTTGGCGTGTAAATGGTTTGTTCAACTTCATCTTTCCTGCCAGCGTGTATAGACAAGGTGGGAGTGAGGGCACGTGGGCTTGAGACCCTTAAGTAAGCTAAGTCAGGTCTGCTGGGGGGGTCTGGCTCTGGGGTTCCCCTCCCGTCTGCCCTAGAGTGGGGTCCTTCCTTGGGAGTCTGAAGCAAATGGGGGGACAACATGACGGGCATAGCTGAGAGTAGGAAGATGTTTCCCTGGCTAAGTGAAAGACAGAGGAGGAGATGTTGGTAAATAGGCTATTAACACCCAGTGTCACACCATTAATTTCACGGAATAAATCTGTCCTCTTTTCTTCCTCCCATCTCCCATGGCCTGAGCTGGAGGCTGTTGGCTGGTCTGGAAGGGAGGACCCAACACAAAACCAGGACTGTTCTTGGCTCAGTCCCCCTCCTGGAAGCTCAGCCAGCTCTGGCATCAGCACTGTCCCTTTGCTTTGACAAAGGTGACCAGCAATGGCAAATGCTCCTTCCATACCAAGAAAGCAGGAATTTGGTGGTATTTGCTATCTCCTCCCTCCCTTAGAAAGGCAAGCAGATGCCTTCCAGACAGCACCTGTACAGCTGTGCCCATCTTGCCAAGAGGGTACCTCTCCCTCCAGCTGCATATCTCTGGCAAGGACAAAGCCCATGGAGGATGGGACCAGCTGCTGGCCCTGTCTCTGGGCCAGGGTCTTTGCTGGTAGCGAGCCAAGACTTGAAGCAGCAGGGTGCACAGGCTCCCTGGGCGGAGCTGCAAGGCCATGGTCAGGGGAAGAGCTGCAGCCAGTCCCCAACTGGAACCGCTTGCCTTGGCCTCAGTGCCTGCAGCACTGAAGCCCAAGGTGCTGCTGCCTGGTTAAAGAAGCAGCTCCACTAGGACATCAGATAGAGGATTTTGTTCTCTGTATGCTGCTCTCAGAGCCACAGTGTGAGCTAAACTGCAAGACAATGCTCTCCATACAGAGACACCAGTGGGGTACCCACAGCCCGTGGCTATTCGCATCCCACCCACCCTCTGCCACTGCAATAGTTCATGCCATCAGTAGCTGCAGAGGCCATCAGGACCTGGGCTGTCTGTGCTGGGTGTTTCTCTGGCACTCAGTACAACCAAAGCAAACGGAGCAGGCACAACGTGGAGGAGGGAGGAGAGGCAAGTGGTGAAGCTGATGCTGGGACCACAGCTGCCCTGCAGGAATGGCCAGGCTAAGGGACCTTGAGCATCTCCCCTCTGCAAAAGTGGCCGTGAATGTGTCCTTTTCTCTAACTCATTGACCTTCCTGGGTTGTGACCGTAATTAATTCATACCTGTAAAGCACTGCTTAAAAATCCTCACAAGCTGGCATCACAGACATAGAACAGAGTGTGACTGACCTACATGCCTTCACAGCAAACCCAGACCCTGTCTCAGGCCTTCCCAGACCTTGTGCCATTGCATCCAGCCCTTACTGCCATGGGTCAGTGGAGATTTTGGTTACCAGGTAAAGATCTCATTGATTTTTTTTTTTTTAATTGATGTTTCTATGGCAGGAAAGAGTTTTGCTCTACCAGAGACCACACCGCTGCAGGTAAAGACTGCTACTGTTTGTGGGAGGCTTAATTAGGGCAGATGATTTGAGTGACCTGCCTCGATGCTAAAAAAGCGCTATTAGGACCAGCCTTGCCTCAGGAAGATGGGACAGTTTCGCCAGCACTGTCAGGAGAGAGCTCTCCATCTCTAAGCAGCCTTGCTAACCAAGGTCCACAACAACTACCCCTCCAGTGTAAGAAGGCTCGTGATTCAGTTTTTAAAAGCCTGTTGCGATAAATAGTTTTTTCCCAGCCCTTTGCCAATGCAGCCAGCACCGCCCCGCGTGCTCAGTGGCACCGCTGCCTTTGCATGCCATGAGCCACCCCATGGGTCCTTCTGAGGGGGAAATGGGGTGGGTGGGGATGACCGAGATGTAGAGAAGAGGCAACAGGGGATCCTTTGGTTTCAGTTGTGCCTGGTCCCGTGGGAAGCCAGGGAGAAGGTGAGAAGAGACCCCGTGCTGGCATGTGTCCCTCACATCCCCCTTCCCACCAACTCTTGGGCAGCTGCAAAAATCACCACTTTCCCAGCCCTCACCCAGGAGGGAATAACGATAATAAAAACAAAATTAGAACTACTCCCTTCCCCAGAGCTGGGGGGGCGGGAAGGGAACGGGATCTTGGGAACGGCTTGGATTTCACAGCCCCTCCCAGTAAACGTGACTTTTCAGAGAGAAAGTTGCCGCCACCGGCTTGTCCTTTGTGTCTGCAGAAACGGGGTCCTCTCTCAGCCTTTCCCTTGTCATTGGATCTGACCAGAGGGGCTGCGGTCCTGCCACTTCCCCCATGCAACAGCAGCAGATTTGTCATCCCTGCTGCGGGCTCTGCGTTCCCAGCCTCTCTTGCTTCATTTAAAGAAAACCCCCAATCCCTCAACAATGTAGAGCTTGAAATCTTTTCTTCCTGCTTGATACTTCATTACTGTGATTGCTTTTTATTGATTGGCATAGCTGCCTTTGCAAACACCCAAGACCCTTGGAGAATTGCAAGTGGCCTATCCAGTCCCGCTCTCACACACGTGCTCACGCTGTCTCCATGCTGAGCATGGTGGAGCCGCATCTTGCCCTGCTTCCAAACATAGATATCTTGGAGGGATGGTGGGAAGACTGGGAGCTGATTTCTTTGCCTATCAGCTCATCACAGAGCTGGTCCCTCAGGGAGGCACAACCAGGCATGAGGCTGCATGAGGCTGCCACCAAGAGCTTTATTAATAATGGCCAAAATGGTCTTTCTCAGTGCACCAAGGGCAGGCTGTGACTCTCGGGGAATCACTGCACAGAGACACATCCGACATCAGCGACACGCAGGTCCTGGCAGGATGTTTGGTTTCATTCTCATCTTGAAAATCTCCCTGCTTCCTCCAAACCCGCACCACGCCTCCCCACTGGCACCACATGAAGGGTGACTGTGGTTTCCCAGCTGCATTCACAGGGGCATCACCGAGTCACCTCAGCCACAGGAGACCAACCTCTCATCCCAACCTTCAAACTCACCTGTGCCCTGTAAGCAGGTACAGGGCAGCCAGTGCCCACCGAGCCAGTCTCACTACAGAGACCCAGCCCGAAACACCTGCGAGCAGGCTTCAGCTCCTGCCTCTTCTGGGAACTGAAGGATGGATGGATGGATGGATGGATGGATGGATGGATGGATGGATGGATGGATGGATGGATGGATGGATGGATGGATGGATGAGCAACCCTAGCTGCAGGGAAGATCCTGCCCTCGCTTCTGCCCCAGGTCCCCATGCGTAAGTGCACTTTCAGAGTCCAGACTGAGAGGGGACGCAGAGCTGAGATGCACGTATGTGAGGTCCCAGCCTGTCCATGGGGCTGGGAGAGCTTGCCCTCATATGTGAGACAGAGCCAGCTTGCTGAGGCACCCCATGGGCATCTCAGCCCTGCCTACACTCAGGGGATTTCAAACCGAGGGATGCAGTGGGGGGCAGTCAGAGCAGCCCGCTGAGGACTTCCCAACAGCAAACCCTATTTCCCACTCTGAACTTCTTGCTATACATGCAGACCTAATTAAGCACAGTGCAATGGTCAGGGCTTGTTAATATTAGGGCTTGGCTGGTTTCATTCCTGGCTGCCAGCAGGCAGGAGCAGGGGTGGAGGAATGGGCGAGGCAGCGAAACCACACAGTATAGCAGAGCTCTGGCAGCTTTCCTGCTCTCTCTTGATAGGATTTAGGAGGACAACAACTCCCAGCAGCCAGATCTCCTGAGGTGGTCTGGAGGATGCGTCTGCCTGCCCTGGGTCTTCAATCAAACCCGAGGTTACTTTCGTCTCCTGACTTTCTGAGGGCATATTGCTCAGAAAGTGGGAGACAAAATGCAACTGTCAGAATACAGATCACGGCCGTGATGTATGGGGCAGCAAGATGGGCTGCTGCTTGTTATCCCCTGCCCTGCCACAGCGACAGACAAGGGGACGATGCGGAGAGTTGCTGCCAGCCGGCAGGCAGATCACAGGGAGCCCAGCCGTAAGGAAAAAAATGGCCTGAAAGGATCACTTGTAAAGGTGAGGAGAGCACTAACTATTAACCTGCTGCAGACACCGATTAAAGAGACACTACCCTATAGATTACATTCAAGGTTTTCTAGCCACACTAGGAATAGCAATAATTTCTAACCTAGGGGCTTCCAGTGCAGTCTCTGAGTATTTTAAATTTTAAAGCAGACCTTTTCTCTCCTTCCCGCAGGAGCGAAGCTGTCGAGCTGCCCCAGCAGCGCTAACCCAGTCCTCGCTTCCATTAGACCAGGGCTACAGCATCGCTCGCTGAGATGACTTAGCACAAGCATAGGCTGGGGTTGCTTTGCCCTGCCTGAGCGAAGCACTTAACCGAAGCAGCAGCGTAAAAGCCGGGGCACAGGCTGAGCTGGCTTGCAAGGCAGCCTGCCCTCACCTGCCCAGACATTTCTGGGATGGTTTTTCTGCCTGCCTTCCTGTGACACTGGGCAGCGGCTGGGATCCCTTCCCAAAGGCAGACACTGACAGCAGGGGAACTCCCTGTGTGGGGAGCAGCATTTTCCAGTGCTCATACCACCTCTGGTCCAGCCACTGGCTGCCTCCCTTCCCACTCCTCCTCTCTGCAGCCTTTACCAAGCCAGGGCCATAGAGCCACCTCAGACGTCCCTGAGAGGGACTTTAAAGCAGCTGCCAGGTGACTTTCCTGGGGCTGTACATCATGGCTGGACATTCAGAGGGATCAACAGCAGAAAAATGTGCTGCTCTGTGGAGACGTGGAAGGAGACCTGGGACTTGCTTGCTTCCTTAATGGTGGCACTTCAGGATCGTGGCAGTCCTCACACCTTCCCGGGGCCCAGGAGGAGGAAGATCAGAAACAGAGGGGTGGCACCACCACAGGCCACTTTACACCCTCCCCAAGATGCCTTTTCTTGCCCGAGTGCTGGGTGGCACCCACAGACAAGGGAACTGCGTCCATTGTTCCCCATGTCCTTGGCAGGGACCTGGTGACAACCCAAGCAGGAAGGTCTCCAGCTCTCTCCTCGCAGGCCAGAAGTCTGTGCTGGCAGGGAAGGACCAGGGCAGCTCTGTGAGGCAGCGCCTCTTCCCCCTGCCTCCCCCACCCCTTGCCCAGATCACCAGTTTAGACATTCCCAGACAACTAATCTAGGGTATTTGCATCTCAGACCAGATTATCCCGAGAGCAGAGCCACCTCCCTCTGTGGGATGGTGGTGCCTCCAAGGGCCAGCCCCAAGCTCAGCAGTCCTGAGGGAGCAAAGGAGCAAACATAGCCCATCCCCTTCCAACCACAGTTTCACAACTGCTCGGAGTCCACAAAAAGTCAGGCTGGACGGTGCAGCCACACCCCTGCCCTTCATGATGTTTCTGCAGCAGGTTGTCTTTTTCACTGGAATCATTTCTGGACTCCACCAGCAAGTCTCTCTCAGGAGAAAACGGCTGCAGCATGGGTGCTTGGTGCCAGCCCACAGCCCTCCATCCCCACATCTGCTTTGCCATGGGATCTGTCTGAGCCTCCCCGGTATCTCCCAGCAGAGGGAAGCACCGGCACAAGGACATGACCAATACTTCATGTGATGCTGCTGATGGACATTCGCACCCGGCTTACCTCCTGGGAGCCAGGGCTCTCCTTGGCCCCACCTGGATGCACAGGGGAGCCCCAGGCACAGAGTGCCCGTGCAGGGGATGGAGAGGCTGCCAGGCCTCCGTGTCTGGGGTGCCCGGCGGCTTTGCATCCTGGAAGCTCTTCCCCGTGGCGAGGGCAGCTTTAAGCAGTGCCCTGAAGCCCTGGCTTCTTGGAAGGGTTATTCCCTTTGTCTCATTTTCCTTTTTTCCAGATCTCACTTAAAACAGAGATGAGGATGACTCTCAGTGAGCAAAGATCCCATGACTGTTTCCCCAAGAGCCAGGATATTAGTCCTAGTATCCTGGCCATATTCCAGCTCGGGAAATTACCTTCTGCCTCCCTAAATCCCCCCTGCGGTTTCAATTGGATACAGGCTTCTTCGCTCTCTTGCTGAAACTGCTGCGCAGGGTTGCTGTGCGCGGTTAAGCAGCTGCTGTCGGAGGTGGGTGACAGGATTAATCTCGAGGGTGCTGGGGTCAGAGCTGAGCGAGGGCAGGGCACGCTGCCTGCCAAAACGCCGGCACAGCAGCCTCTCCCCAGCGCCACGCTCAGCCCCACAACTGGGCTCCTCTCCCAGAGCTGCCCCTATGGGCCGTTTTCCCAAGCTTAGCCCCCTCTTTTAGCCTCTTTGCATTGCAGAACCACGACCAACACACACCAAGATGGATTTTGCTTCGTTTTCTGGCACATCAGCTGCCTGCCTGGACACCAGCTGCTGGAGCATTGATTTGCTCGTGCACCTGGAGAACACGTGCTCTTCTCACAGGCACGTTTAGGCACAGGATCTCTCTCCCCCTTGCTCACCCTCACTCCTTTGCAGAATAACTGCGGACTTTCGGCCGTTCCAGGACTTGTCCCTCTGGGAGCAGCTGTGGGGACCCTGCATGGGATGCTATGCCCACAGTATGGAGTCCTGAGCAGAAAGGGGCCATGGCACAGTGTGGGACCCTGCCTGGAGGAAGGGCCCTGCTCTGCCCTACGTCTGGGGCTCAGCAGCCGGTAGGGCCCCTTTTGCAAGCCCTCATGCTGGGGAAGGTGCCAGCACAGTCCTATCTACAGAGTCACCCAAGGCTGGAGTAAATCCCAGGAGCGAACAACCCTGCAACAGAAATCCCAGAGGTCTCCAGGCAGAAATTGTTCAACCTCGAGATAAAAATGCAACACTGTCGAGCAGCCAGATTTTGCGTTGTTCTTGTTGCCAGAATCTATACGAGCAAATTACTTTGCTGTCAGGAATACAACAGGAGACAGAGAGAGAGAAATCCCCTGCCTGGGCACTCTGGAGACATACCCGCAATATTCCGAGTAATGCAGCCATCTCGCTGACATACCCTGACATCTGGGGAATACAAAAAAAAAACCCAACAGAAAACCTTTAAAGTCATTTAGTAGATGTGATTTGTGGATGAAATATAATATATAGTGAAAGGTGGGGACAAAGGCCTTTAATGAAGTGCCTTGGAGGAAATCTCCTATGTTCATGCATGTGTGTCAAGCAGAGGTATTTATACGCATAAATACAGGTACACATATTTACACACATATCTGTTCAACATTCGTCCTTTGTGTTCTACATATGCATATATAAATACATACATCTGTGTGTGTGCCTGCGCTGTGGGCAAGGGAGCTGCCAAGAGCAGTGAAATTTCACTCCGGCGTGCAGCGAGCGGCGGGGCCCGCGGACGGGAGCTCAGCCCTCTCTTCTCCCCATGAATCACAGCCCATGGACAAGGATCAGTGCGGACGTCAACTCTGGTGCCAGCTCTTCTTCCCTGGCTCCTCCAGGCCAGATTCCCTCCCCTCCCTGTCCCCTCCTCTTCCCTACCCCCCTTCCCTTCCTAGCAGGATGACATTCATCCATCATCAGCGTTTTAAGTGCTGGCATGTCACCGAGGCTGTCAGCCGCCCTCTTTGCTCAGCGCAAGGCGCTCCGCTTGGTGGCTTGCTGCGATCGTTTCCATTTGGAGCCCGTAATCCTCCTATTCGGGTTAGTTCCACTCGGTTTCACGGAGCGCAGAGTGAGGGGAACCCGATGGGACAGCAGTAAATTATATCAAATAATAGAGAGAGGGCTTGCTCTAATAACTCCAACCACGAGATACTCGGGCACAGATGCACTGCCGGGGGTCGAGTGCTGCAACCTGCCAGGGTAAATTCCCTATAGCCTGCATTTACCCTCTTCACCCCCAAAGCCAGAAGCTCCAGGTCCCACCTCAGTGCCACTGGGTGTAAATCTGGAATTAACTCCCTTGATTTTGGTGGAACTATTTCAGATTTATGGCTCTGAAACTGAGCGTGGGATCTGGGCCCAACTCAGATCCAGTGGGTACAAACCGAGCTCCAGCAACCTGGCCCCAAGGATGAAAAATGGTTTGACATAAGGAGAAGGGAGCTGGAGACAGGGTTACTTAGGAAAGTCAGCGCAGGGTGCCAGGGAAAAGTCACTTCGCTATCCCTTCCCCTCTGCCAAGGCTGGCATTCCTCAGAGGTCTGCCTATATTTCATCTCATCAAATGACCATGTCCTGATGTCAAACATGCTCAGACAAGACAGGCTGCCTGGCAGCGGGTACCACTGGGGGCGGACGCCCACCCCCGTGCCCCACCACCCCGCTCATCTCCCAGCAGAGCCCCCAGTCCCCTTTGAAGCCCATGCAGCCCTAACCCATGCACGCCCTTGCCCCAGCCCCTCCAGGTGCCATTGCAGCGAAAGGGGGCTGGAGAGATGGCACAGCTGCCATCCCAACCCTGCTATGTCATGCACGGCTACTCAGGTTTAAAATGCGAGTTGGAGGAGATGCTTATTTTAGAAGCAAGTTGTTTTTGCAGCATGCTTAGTCAAAGCAAAAGCAGAAGGGGAGGCAGGGGGATTATTTAAAGGAAAACCCCCTGAGCGTGGACCCAAGCGCTGGGCTAATTTTAGAAGCCAGAATACCCTGGAGTTGTGACAAGAGACCCAACAGGACTTTAAGCAGTGGGCAGTGCACCAGAAGAAAACGGGGTCCAGGGCTGGCCGTGTATGGACTGGTGCTGAGAGCCCAGGTGGATGCACTGAATCAGCCACTTTGGCTACAGCAGGCAGCTTATTGCTCCGTGCCTCAGTTTCCCCATCCCTATGTGGGGATACTGCTTTCACCTAAGGTTGCTAAAAGTGTCACATCCCAAGGTCTGGAGGTGGGAACTAGAAAAGAACAGTTTATTTCAATCTTTGAGAAAAGGTAAAAAGAAATCTGTGAGGACTGGCTTGTGTTTGGGGGTTTTTTTACACACTTTTTGGCAAAGCTGCTGGGATACCAGTCCATAATGGCTCCCTGGCAGAAGCGTGAGCATTTGCAAGAATGACGCAAGCCATGGGGCCAGGGCTGTATGAAGCCAGCCGATGGGTTTTCATTGCATGTCTGCAGACTCAAGCTCTAGGGTACAGCATTACCTCTGCTGTTCCTGAAGCCTTGCCCCGCAGCTCCCAGCACTGCAAAACCCAGGAGTAAGCATTCGCCTGCCTGTGGTGCCTGCGTAAGGCAGTGCTTTGCAGGGCAGCAGTCCCATGCCTGCAGAGCCGCAGCTCACCCTCCTCTTCTTGCTGGGTGTCAGTGAAGCGGCGTGCCGGGGGATGCGCGTGCATGCATGTCTGCCTGCGCTCCTTCCCTGCAACCTGCCAGCCTGCTGATCTATAAGCTAATCCTACCCCAAGCTGATCTATAACTAATTCACTTACAACACAATTGCAATATCGATTGCCAAACTGCTTTGCAGACAGTGCTAAAATGTGTGTGTGCATACGGCAGGGACAAGGGAGCTGGCTGACAAAAAGCCAGCGCGCAGGGAGGGCGCGGGTCAGTGCCCACTCTTCGCAGGGGAGAGCGGGGCGTGCTGCAGAGGCAGCTTCATGCACACCCTTGGAGTCCTTCCCTTTGTCTCTGCTGCCGCCGAGGGCTGTGGCTGGCTGCAGAGGATCTGAACGTACCTTTCTGCCCAGGCATCCCATAGATCCGATGCACCCACCACCCTTGCGTCTGCTGAGAGAGGCCTGCGTGTCACCGTGGGAAGGACGGGATGCTCTTTGTCCATCCCACCTATCTGAGGAGAGCAAGCCCAGTCCCACACTCTCCCATCACTGTGGGAGTCGCAGCTCCATGGGCAGGTGTCAGGCTGGACACTGACGTCTGGAGGAGACACACATAAGCAAAGAGCAGCTTCTCCAGGGTCACACCTAACGGGGGAGGTGAGAACAGGGCAGTGTTCCCAGCCTACTCTAGCCCTGTCTGGGAGTGGGTTGGAGCAAGAATTGTGCTTATCTGGGGATGTAACCACCTCCACATCTCCTGGTCCTTCTCCAGAGGACAGAGTAACTCGTCCCAGCACAGCAATTGTCCTCTCCCTACCATGCCAGGAGTCCCTGCCCCGTACGGACCAACAGCGCTTTGGGAACTAGTCTGAGCCCAGTGCCTTTGTACCTGACCTTGGTCACACCAAGCTGCTGTGGGATCAGTCTAAGGCTACAAAGTCCAGCACAGCTTAGGACCAGCGATCTTGGTACCTTCCCAACCCTCGGGGCAAGCACAAACTATTCCAGCGTGTTAGTCCCTGCACTGAGCAAAGTGGCAGAGGATGCAGGGGCACCAGGAAGGCTGAACATCTCCCAGCATCTGTGAGAGGCACAGAATTTCTGTGCTTCTTATCCAAAGTTTACACCATTTACACCAGCAGAACATGAGAGTGCTGAAGTCACAAAGAAAAACCCCCGTTTTGGTCAGTCGTCTCTGAGAGCGACTCTTCACTCTGGGAGCCACGTTTGAAAGGTTGATTTATGCAGCACAAAGTAAAGAAGACATATTTAATGACGAATGGAAATGTCATATTGATCCTGTGGGCAGGCTGTGAAATACGGTCACACACGGGCTGTCACTGAATCCACTGAGCAGGTGGAGGGGTTCGACAGCGGGGCAGTCAATATGGGGAGCACGCTGCCCCCCACGCTTTGCCTACCCCATGAGCATAACCGAACCAGGCTGCAAATCAGGAGGAAGCTCCTAAGCTGCAAAGGAGAGAGGGTGTTGAAGGACTTTCCCATCCATCCAACGGTACCGTTAGTATTTCAAGGACGCTTGCAGGCACGCACTTGCAGAGTGGCTGGGCTGCCATCACATCGCACACAGCACAGCGGGGTGCTGGCTGGGGCCATGGCAGTTCCAGTATTAAATAATGTCAGCAAGAGGCAGGACTGTGCATGGTGGAAGGACAAAGGTATGTGTCCCCCACAAAACACAGCTCGGTGACGGGCCTCCCACACAGTCTGTAGCAGGAGCAGCGCTACCCATCTGTATCATACATCTGCGATTCTCACCCCGTGGAAAAGGCGATGTACCCAGGATTGCCAGCACTCAGGCAAAATGCCAGGTTGGAAAAGGAAGGGGCAACGCTGCTGTTGAGTCTAAGGAGGGTCTGTGGCATCTTTGGAAAAGAGACCTCACAACCACACAGCCATGTGGGGTGACCCCAAAGGGACTTTGGGGGCCACCTTCACAGCCCTGCTCATGCTGCAGCCATCAGCATCTATTGTGTTGCTGTAGCAAAGACTCAGCTCAGCTGGGGGAAAGTTCCACTTGGACAGAGCACAGCAGAGGGGAAAAGTGATCTTAAACTGGCAAAAATAGAGCATCGGCCTCATATAATTTCTCTGAAAACAAGATTTATTGAAGTTCTGTCTGTGGAAATCACTGTAGTGTGGAGCATTCAACGTATAGATTCGATCACTGGCTCGTACACTACTACATTTTTCATTAGGAAAAATATTGGCTGGGAAAGTTTGACCTCATAATCTCTGCATTTTAAACAATAACCAAGGAAAACAAAAGTGACGGGCAAAGGAAATCTCTTCCACTTCAGCACTCCCCTAGGCAGGAGCCAGGAGATGAAATTCACTGCTCAGGACCAGAGCTACCTGCTATGACTCCTTGTGTTCAGACCCCTCCAGACCTGATGGTCTTTGGCCACATCTGCCTCGGGGGTCTCCGGAGTGGGCACNGTGCACACCAGTGCCTGCTGGAAGACCAAGCAATGCTGGCTGTGTGCTCAGAACAAAGAGGATTCACAGAAAGGATGGCAACATTTCAGTAAACTGGACTCTGTTCTCACCGTAATTTGGGGCCTTGATGTGCTCAAGTAGGGAGAGTCTCCACTGCAGGGCAAATCAAAGTTAACCCTCATCTGAGACTCAACTTCTCATCTTTCTGTAGTAAGATGTCCCCAGCCTGCAGTCAGCATGGGGCTGGGAGAGAGGGACAGGCAGACAGAGAGATTTCTGTTCGGGAGAGCTCTGGTCTCCACCCTCAGTTTGACCAACACGTCCCTGTCGCCCCACCAGCACCACACAAGGGAGGGCTGGAGTCTCAGCTGCTACTCCACCACAGCCCCTTTCAAATTAATTCCTGTTTTATGGTCTAAATAAATTAACCTACATCGATTAGAGGTTCCCAGTGCTTTTAATGTCAGTGTCATAATCAGATATCAGAATGGATTTGCCTTTCTAAATCATAGCTCCAAAAGGCTTCCAGTCTGAAGCTCTGTTTTGTGTGTCACCCAATTAAAAACCACAAGACTTTGGGCCCCAGTTGCCTGCGGATAACCTGCTTTACACACACTGCCTGTTCATGGCCTTCATGACTGAAAGGAGACCTCACCCCAGAAGCCATCCCTCCATGCTTCCAACCACCTGCACTCCTCAGTTCGCACCTTTTAACAGCCAGAGACCCCCCCACCCTGCAGCAAAAGCCAAACTCCAGAAAGCCAGACGCAGGCAGCGTTGCTCTGTCTTTGATTCATGCACCAGGTCTACATGGGAAGAGGTCTCCAAGCAATTTATGAAGATGAACTCATCTTGGGAGACAGAATCAGACCTCCATCAAAACCCTCCTGTTCCCACTGAGAATTTCAGTGACAACCCAAAGCCAAAACTCAAAGGATCCAATTATCCGTGGGTGTCAGTCTCTTTTCCCAGGTAACAAGTGATAGGACAAGAGGAAATGGCTTCAAGTTGCGCCAGGGGAGTTTTAGACTGGATAGTAGGAAAAATTTATTCACCAGAAGGGTGATCAAGCATTGGAACAGGCTGCCCAAGGAAGTGGCTGGAGTCATCATCCCTGGAGGTATTTAAAAGACATGTAGATGTGGCACTTAAGGATGTGGTTTAGTGATGGACTTGGCAGTGTTAGGTTTACAGTTGGATGCGACAATCTTAAGGGTCTTTTCCAACCTAAATGATTCTATAATTCCAAGATTCTAAGGTCTTAAGCAATGTGTTGGGCAAAGAGCTGAAGTGGATATCTTGGAGGACTTCAGCCCCAAGCATGACCGAACAAAATCTTTTGTCCATGTGGAGAGGAAGGGGTACATCACAGGCAACCTGATTGGCTTGGATCAGCAAAAATACCCTCAGCTTTCTAGGGAGGTTTTCTGTCTTTCCCTTTATCACTGCAGATCTCAGAGCCTCATCCATCTGATACTGGGGAGGGAATTCCTCTCCACCCCCTCTCCGGCGCTCAGCATCTCCCTTGCAACTTCTTCCAAGACCTTTCGGTTTGATTTCCAAGTTCTGACACAGCCATTAGTTACAAAGAGCGATTAGTTTGGTTGTTGTCGTTAAGTCATTTTTTAAATGGCTCCAGGCGGCGTCAGAGAACAAAGAAACAAAATACCCATGAAAAGAGTTAATCACAAATTACTAATTATTTCCCCCCCTCCCTTTGCACTCCTTCCTCCCCAAATCATGAAATATTATCCCCATGAAGAAAGGAAAAGGTCTGTCCGTTCGTGAGTCCTTCACGGATTTTATACACCTAATTCATCAAACGAGAAACACTTCCTGATCGTCCGGGATTATTCCGAGAGGTGAGCTCACGACCCCCCGACCCTGCCGCTGAGAGCCATGGCGAAGGGCGAAGGCTCTGATTTACGTGTCCCGAGATGTGGCCCTGAGTTACGAGGTGGGGAACGGTGGAGCCTCACCAGCTCAAGGAACGAGCCCTGATACCCCGGTGAGGGGCAGCTGCTGAGCCAGGCCCTTCATGTAGTGAGACCCCGTGACTCCAAGCGTTTCTGAACACGTTCGGATTTTATGGGGCTGTTGATTTCAAACAGGCCGAGCGCTTTGAACGAGGTGCTGTGCATGCCATTAGGGGTTTCGCATTTATTTACGGCGAGGTCTTTTATTCCTCTTTCCACTCAGGACATACGTGCCACAACACAGGTCTTTAGCTCGAAAGAGGGCAACCAGAGGGACAATATGGAAGGCACAGGAGTCTAGGCTCCTGCAAATTTTACTTGAAAGGAAAATTTGGGGGGTGATGAGAGCTGAGCAGTCCAAGCCACAGACACCCTTTGCTCCCATGTTTAGATCCACTGGGATCTGCTTGTTAAATATCCACATGTTGTTGAGAGCAGAGGTGGCTTGTCTGGGGAAAGCACTGTTGAGAATACTCTCGCAGGTGCCCAATTCCCTGTTTGCCCAGTTCTTCCAGTCCCATAGCACCGAGCACCTGCGGTTCCACCGGAGACAGGTCTTTAGCTGTGCCAGGGCAGAAACTACTGGTGAGGAATGTGGATGCATAAAACTTCTGTTTCAGACACTCATGCCCACCTGTCACCCCTCTTCTTCGGCCAGCAGCGAAAAAAAGTGTTCATATACCCACACCAGAGCATCTCACTGAGTCTTAGAGACACTCCATGTCCAGCTGCAGATTCATCTAAATACCAAAGATCTTCTCATAAACAGGTAAAAGTAAAATCAAACATCTTGAAGAGATATGACTTCTAAATGTGTACCAGCAGTCAACACAAAGCAGAAGGCAGCGGTAACACTGGGACCGCTCTGCAGTGGAAGGCTTCAACATACCTGCTGGCCGGCTGGTACGTAAATCTCCACCTCCCAGTATTTTTGCAGCCTTTAGGGATGGCTCCAGTCTCAGAGATGCTCTGAACTGCACCAATATCACTTCAACAGGCTCAGATTTGCCCTTTGCATGGTTAAAACCCTTTGACCTTTCCTGTACGCATTCAGAAGCACATCCTATTTTGCGTGAAAATGAAGCTATTTGTCTAACTAAGATAAATAAATAAACCCCTGTCTCCTAGACCTGGGAGGGGAGTTTGGGAGAAGCGTGCTCCTGGGCTAACCGTTGTTTTTTCCAGCACAGAAAAAGCCCATCCTGTTTGCCTAAAAGCTGAAAGTGATGCAAAAGGAGACCATGAGGGAGTATGAAAATGCATTTGAATCAATAGGATAAAGTTAACAGGATCAGGAATAAATAGAATGAATGAAACAGGATAAAAACATCAGAGGACATGCTAGACTCAACATTGCCTCAGGCATCACTGCTGAAGGAGCAGCAGGGCCAAGTTCGTCCTGGGTGTAATTCCCTTGGCTGTTGCCTCCCGGCATTTTAAAGCTTGGTGGATTTAGGAGCTTTGGGTGGGATTTTTTTTGTGCCTGTCAATGATGTCTCCATTCAAATAATGTGTGAGATTCTTGGGTTTGCTCCACCTCATCTGGCATGGCTTAGGGTCTGGCTTCTATAAATGGCAGCTTCCCATGACCCAGCAGCACTGCTCTGGCTACCGGGATATCCAGAAAGGTGCCTACATGTGAATTTGGGTGATGAATTTAAAGCAGCCATGTTTGCAAACCGGCTTTGATGTTTATGTAACAGGCTCCATCCCGATTCAACAAGCATGCTGACAGCCAGGCTTCACTCCAAGCATGTGTTCAAATCGCTTTGGCTTTCAAGGAGTTTATGCTTACGCTTTAAGTAAAGCAGGTGCTCTGTGGTTTGAGTCCTCCATCTTTCTAACAGCTGCACCATCTTCCCGTGGTCCCTCGAAGACAGCAGCGAGAGATTTTAGCAGAGATACTCAGGTATTTACTGGTTGTTTTCCCCAACAGCTCCCTGCTGTGCAGCACAGCAGGGCACTCCAGCAGCTCCCCATGTGCTTGGCTCCCACACAGCCCTTGCTACACCACAAAAATTATAAAAAGAAAGAAAATTAAAATATGTTGAAAAGCATCTTTTCTCCGCACTTGTTCCCAAGGCATCTTGTGAGCAGGTGTGAGTTCTGCATCTCAGCAAAACCATGGACCTGACTCATTTTCTGGTTTATCGAAGGGGAAAAGGGACCCTTCAGAAACCAGCAGTCCCACATAAGTCCGCTTCATTGGTGGGCGAGCAGAGGGTCCCCTGGCACCCCAGCTTCTGGAGCATGCCCCTGAGTGCCTGCTGGGATCCCCATGCTGGGACGCGATGCTGCAGCTCATGTTCCTGTCCTCACAAAAACATCCAGAGAAGTCTCCAGGAATAAAGCTGCACCAGGCACCTTGTTTGGATTGTGATGCCCTCGGGGGAGGCAGTGCCCCATAGTCCCATGTCTGGGCACGCTGCTAATTCACCGTGCAGCTCAGCGACCAGCTCTCCATCCCGCTGCCTTGACCCCGCTGCCTTGGCTTTCCCACCCGACTCCCGATCCAAGGCCGAATTTTGCTTAGCTTAGGAGACTTGATGAGTGCACTGCCCCAGGCGTGGTGGCTGCAGGCCATCAGCTAAAATAGCTGCTTGTCATCATCTCCTTTGTCCGGGCTTCGAGCTGGCATGACCTGCCGCCTCCGCTCCCTTTGAGATCCTTTTACAGCCAGCCTTTGAAGGGCTGACTGACAGCAGGACCTTGGTCTCTCCTTTCCTCCTCTTCCCATAGCTTCTCTCGCTTTGCTTTGCCACCTGCTCTGGTTATTTCCCCCTGTGCCTTTTTGGGGTCTTTTTCTGCCTTCCCTGATGCCTCCTTTCCCCTCTTTGCATCTTCTTCTTGTCATCCTGGTAGACTCCCAAAATAGCCCCGCTGTGAGTTACAGCGCTCATCCGAACCACCACCACGTTCACCCGTTCTGGCATGGTGGGGTGTGCTGGTGGACATGGGTCTCAGCACAGAGGCCCAGCCAGGACCACAACGCACCCTGCAAGCAGCCAGCCCGGGGAGGAGCTCTGCTCCAGCGTCCTCCCCCAGAAGTGCCCATCTCCTCATGCCATGGGGCAGGTGGATCGCGTGGACCTTACAAGCGTCGCGTGGACCTCACAAGTGTCACGTGGAACTCACGGGTATCGTGTGGACCTCACAAGTATTGTGGCCTCACCGGAGAGGGGTGATGGAAGGAGCCCCTCCAGCCTGGCACCGGGCTGTGCCATGGGCTCCCTCTGAAGCGGGTTGCCCCTGCAGTCGCGTGGCCAGTGCAGCTCAGAACACTCTGCCAGTGCAAGCAATTCCTCCCAGGTCAAGGATCTGGCATGGTGGGGGGTGTCACTTACGCCCAGACGTGGATGGCATAAGCTGGGGGACTTTAACTCATCTCAGCAGGCTGGAGCCCTTCCCGAGGAGCACAATGCTCCTGAGCTCCACTGGCTGCTGGGAGCCAGGGTGGGGGAACACAGCAAGGCAACAACCGGCCCCAGCACTGGCTGTGCCCTGATGCCTGATGCCCTGGGCTGTGGCACGGGCACAGCCAGGGTGCCAAAGCTGTTCTCCATCACAGCCCTTGGGGGCGGTCCTCCTGCCAGGAAGGCGTTAGGCTTGCAGGATGGAGATGCTTTCCTGAGACAGTTACTTGGATGCTGCCTGTGCCTGTAAAATCAAGACTCCGTCCCTCCGGTGGTCCCTGCTGGATTGGAATCGAGCGCTGCTGACGCGCAAGGGTGGCTCATACAGGGGCATTGAGCACAGCAGTGGCCTTCTGTAGATGGGTGACCAGTGCCCCACAGCAAGGACAGAACCCAAACCTTGCCTTGCCACCGCTTCTCAGGCCTGACGCACACCCTGCTGCCTCGCCAGACTGCACCTCGCCAGGGGAAGACCTCTGGCCTTAAAGAGATTCTTTTCCAAAAGAAGCAGAGCCCAGATACCCAGGTCTGGAGGCCAGGCTGGGATCCAGCCCCCACCACAGCGGGGTCCTGCCGCAGCCCTCTCCAGCCTGGCTGGCTCTGACCTGCCCTGGGCTCTGACCCCAGACACTGGGCCTGAGCCCATCCAACGTGGATGGTTTGAAAGAGGGAGATGCCGCTTCCTATTGCTCTTGAAGGGGATGGATGCCAAAAACATGCCCATTATCTGCGCTGCGCTGCTGAACCCTCAAACCTCAGCGTGCCCGAGCACCTCCTGGGCAGGTCTGGGTGTGCCGGACCCAGCACACCAGAGGGTCTGGAAGTGAATCCACGCACAGTGGTCTGTGATCACACATCAAGGACAAACAAAGCTGAAGGCTTGTGCTGTTGTCTTCTCCCATGGCTGGGAGATGGACATCAGCAGGCTCTATCAGTGTCAGCAGGTCACCCTCCATCCAGTTAGAAATGAGTTGTTACACTGAGAATAATTGACCCTTAATGCCAGCTGCAGGGACCAGAGCATGCATTGCCATGAGGTTACGCTCCTTCCAATCCATCTGCTGTCCCTGTGCTGAGCTCGGATGTCTCTCCTGCTCCCCCAGCCCCCAGCTCTCCTCTCAGCTTTCAGAGCCACCCTGGTTCCCAGGATGTGCATTTAGCCTTTCCCTTCTCCCACCATCTCCACGGCTCCACAAAGATGAATGAGGTCAGGGACAGGTGATACGTCACCACCAGTCCCTCTGTAATCCAGGAGGGACTTGGGAGAAGGCTTAGCTGCCCAATATCCACCAGCTCAAGGAGACATCACTCATGTTAACATTGCAAATGTGATGTTCTTCTCGCTTCACCTGAATTATGGCTCCAGTGAAAGCACCAAGAGACCAGCATTTCCAGGGAGAGTTACTGGCAGTGATGGGGGGAATGCTGCTGTACTTGGAGGGTCCTTGTCATGCACTGTCCTTGGCGAGGTCACTTCCTACCCCCATGACCCTGATTTTCCTCTGCCTCTCTGCCTTGTGCTTGCAGTCTGCAGCCTCTTTGGAGAGAAGCAAGAACAACAGGGGCTGATTTGGGCTAAGATATCTGGTGCCTCAGGAAGAGCAACAACCATGGCGATTGCTGCATGCTCGGGCTTTCCTCCAGCCTGCAGGCACTGAAGCTCTCCCTCCCACCCATGCCCGTCCAATGTAGGGGATGCTGTGCCCATTCAGGGCCTCGTTAGGAGACTGCGAGACACTTGTGGATCTCTGAGCACAGACTTGGTGGTGGGCGTGGAAAACCACAGCAAGGAGACAGGGGCAGGATGGGCAGATGAAAAGCAGCTGCTGTTAGACCGTCTGTCCAGCAGTGTCTGTCTGAAGCTTTCAGGGAAGGGAAGTCACAAACCTGGGAAAGGGAGAGAGCTGGAAGCAATACTGGAGAGGCGAGAATACATTTGCCCATGGAAATCTCCTTCTAGCCATGGCAGGGTCGTGCTGTGCTCAGCGCTCTCAGGGAGGGGATGGCGGCTCAGCCACATTCCCGCCCTGTTCCCCTGCCTCTCCCTTACGGCACCACTCCACAGGAATATTTAGGCAGCGAACGGGCAGCGTGAGGCCAGGCTGGCAGCGCAGGGCGGTGAGCGGGGCAGGTGTGCGGTCCAGGCCTTTGCAGGTGCAGGGCTATGCAGGCGATGCATCTGCCACGCTCGCCTCCACGCTCCCACCCTCTGGGCTATCTCGTATGCTGGTCCCGTCTTCCCACGTTTCTGCTGCCTTTTTATCCTCAGCGCCTTCGCTCGACGGGAACATCCAACCGAGACCTAGCCATGCGCTGCCATTTCCACTGGCACCGGTGGCACAGCAGGCACGAGGCAGCCCAGCCGTTAGGACAGGGAGGGCTTCAGCCCGGTGGGGAGAGGGCAGCAGGACCAGCCCCGGCCAGGGCTAAGCCTGGGGCACAGCACGCTGCAAAATTGACGGCGGCCGGCTGCAGCGAAAGAAGGAAAGGCTGATTTATACCCTCGCCGTCTCCGCGCTGCTTGGTTCCAGCAGAGCTAAAGTGCCGGTTTTGCCTGTACTGGGCCCATCGCGGTGCAAGATCCTGCCAAAGAGTGAGAGGGATGTGTGGTGGAAAGCGTATCAGGGGTGGTATTGTCTACACGCAAATGCTCAACTTTATGTACTTTTAACTAGAGGTGTAACAGATGGTTGCATTTCGGTCCAAGCAGCGGAGAGCCATGCCCATTCCGGCTGGAGCCAATCAATCCCGCCACTCTGGGGAAAATGGCAAGCTGGGTTTGGAAGCACGGCTGCCAGCAATTCAGAGGAAGGCTTTGCACAAGCGAACGTGGGCCGCTGCCATGCGAAACCAGGGAAACGGGATTAAAAAGCCGTCGAGGCAGACAGCAGAGCACGGCGCCGCGGGCCTTCCCCGGAGCAAATGGTGGGAGAGACAGCGAGCAGCCGGAGCTCAGCAAACATCATCCCGGCCGCCTGCTCTCACGCGCTGGCATCGGGAGGGGAAGGGAAAGAGGTTTCCTGGGTAGGGGAGACAAGTTTCACGGGGATGGGGAGGAGGCTGTTCCCACGCAGTGGTGCTGTGGGAAGGGGCTGCCTCTGATGCTCTGCCTGCTCATCTCGCTCTGCCCAACCCCCTCACCTGTCTCCACACCCTGCAGTGTTGTTTCTGCTTGGAACGGTGACTGGCCCCCACTGCCATGGCTCCTGCTCTTCATGGTCCCACAGCCAAGGCAACGTCCCTCCTCTGAGCTCTGGTACCAGTGGGGACTGGGCATGTGGGTCTGCAAACCCCACCTGTCTCTGCTCCATGGGGGGGCCCAGGGCACCATGGTTGAGGGTCTGGGGGGATGAAGAGCCCTGCGATGGGGAAATGGCCTCCTCCCGTACAACTGACACCAGGAGACAAGTATGGACAGGGCTGAAGCAGCTCCCACCCCAGGCCCCACAATGGAGATTTGCCACTGGTTTCTGAGAAGTTATTGGGCTGATGGAAGAGAATAAGCTAGTGTAGAGGTGTCTGAGTTGGGCTAATTCAGGGGTGTAGTTTAAGGTCTGGGATATAAGGAGGGGGGTGATGGAGAAAGATAATCCAGTGCTGGCTATGAGAAACTGAGCTGGGATCTAACAGCCAGGAGGAGTTTTTAATACAACAGCCTTCAAGATAACCAAGAGCAGGGGAAAGAGCACAAGAGGGAAACCAGGATAATCACCTCTTTGTTTCTCAGGCTCCTCACCACCTAAAGCAATGACAGGTCGTTGCTCACTTGCTAGGGGAGGTGCTGCATTTCCCACAAATCCCAATAAGACCAATTTATCCTTCCTGGGTGGAGGGCTGGATAAGCACATGGGTTCTGCTGGCTCTTCCAAGCCACACTGTGGGGTGACACATCTGCACAACGACTTCCCTGAGCATCTCCCCAAACCACGTGGGCATTTCTGCCTCCAGGGCACCCAGATTTGCACCCTGCATAGTTCACTCTTCAGCAACAAGGAGCACTTGAAATACAGCTTTGTCCTTTTTTCTCAAATATAGGTTTATATTGAGAGAGAAGGACAGACAGACCAACAGAGATAAAACACCGCCAGCAGAGCCCGCAGTTCGTTTGCGAGGCACTCAGCAAACACCCGGGGTTTAGCAGGTGCCCTTTGGGATGCAGCCTCGGGGGCTGCACATTACAGCAGTGCAGAGCATTAGATCCAGAACTGCCATGGGAGGTCGTAGGGAAGAAAGTGATTTTGTTTAATGGCTTCTGGAGACTGAGGGATTTTGGAAAATCACTAGAATTGTGGATCCTGGCAGGAAACCCATGCTCTTTTTCAGTGCTGTCAACACCAAGCAGCCAAAAAAACTGGGAAGCAGGTTCAAAATCATGAGACGATGCTTAAACCAATGAAAAAATGTGTGGTTTATCCTTGTCCCTCCCCCTGGGTGGTTTTGTCCATAACATCTGCTCATCTTCAATTGTGCCTCTGTCATCACAAAACTCAGGTGAGAAAACCTATGTGTCCAAGCTAAACTGCCCCCAAGATTTTGAGTGAAATATTAAAAACTTGCAAAAATTCAGTGAAGCAATGAGACTGGGTGACCCGAGGAGTCTGCCCAGCAGGTCAATGGGCAGCCCTAAGGCTTAAGTCCTAGAGGACTCTTTAGAGGGAGACATCTGCATCAAGGACATTTTGGTCCCTGCCCATCACTGGCACCATTCACCAGTCCAAAAATTGCGTGTGTATGACTGAGACAGAAACACATCCCAGTGAGGCAGCAGGGAGACGGCAGGCAGCCTTCTGCAATTAAAATGAAGTATTTCAAGCAAATCTGGCTTTTTCCTCACTCCAATCACATTGCAAAAGCCTCAGGAAGTCTCTCCATGGGCCTCTTCACCATCCTGGCAGGGCTGGTGCAGCCCATGGTGCCATCGAGCCTTTCACATCACCCCCACAGTGCTGGGGGATTTAACCTGATATTTCAACAGGTTAAGACCCATTCTCCCTCTCCCCTGCTCCTCCTCATTCCCTCTCATAGTCACATTCCCAGGTACCTCTCAGCAGATGTTTACGATGTTTTTGTAAAACATTTCCACTTTCTGGAGCTTACCGAGCTCTCTCTGTCTCGCAGGTGCTCTTGTCTGGAGGATGCAATGTCATGAAAGGACTGCTCTGACAGAAGGCACGTCCTCCCCCAGCTCCTCTGCCTATCCGACACACAGGGTCTCATGTCTAGAGAGACCAAGAAAAACCTTGTGGAGGGTGAGGACGCTTGTCCTTACACTTCTTCTACAACTCTTATCATTCCCAAGGCATGATTATCTTCTAGCAGGGCCCAGAAGTCCCTTGGATGTTTTATTTGTATCCATATTCCTTGGATGTTTCATTTTACATCTGCAAAGCCCTCTCATCCCCGGGAACATGGGATAGACAAAGGCACCAAAACCTGGGTGGGCAAAGGAACAAACCCAGAGCGTTGCACCACACGATAAGGCTGAGGACAGTCTCTCGTCCCGGCAGCGCTGCCTTAGGTGCTGCCAGTGAATGCCCTTCAGCTTTGTTCAATGCACTGATACCCAGCTTAGGTCCATCCCAAGAGGTTATGTGTGAGCCCCAAGCTCCTGGTCTGCCTTGCCCTGACTCCTGAGGAAACTCTGGAGATATTGGCCGACTGGGGTGACCTCCCTGCCCCACTATTTCTATTTCACTGCCGCAGCCCCAGCAGCCAACCCTCATGTATCATCCAGGCATCTCCCTCCAGTTCATCCTGGTGGCCCAACATCTTCCTCAGGTGTTTGCCCAACCAGGGACACCAAGGACCTCACAGAATCACAGAATAGTAGGGGTTGGAAGGGACCTCTGTGGGTCATCTAGTCCAACCCCCCTGCCGAAGCAGGGTCACCTACAGCAGG